>Ga0194060_10001900_pt1 | contig 14912 bp, 12 predicted proteins | sample SepL225m_MetaG_FD_163427 | JGI IMG/M metagenome (GOLD analysis project Ga0194060, IMG submission 163427) | Anoxic zone freshwater microbial communities from boreal shield lake in IISD Experimental Lakes Area, Ontario, Canada - Sep2016-L222-5m | ecosystem: Environmental > Aquatic > Freshwater >...
CTACTGTATGGAGTCCGACTTCCTCTTCGGCAACATCAAATCCATCGGCAACGACAACGCCCTCTGGGCGTTGTCGTTGCCGATGGATTTGATGTTGCCGAAGAGGAAGTCGGACTCCATACAGTAGATGCCGCTGTTAATTTCACGGATATTTTTCTGTTCAGCGTCGGCATCCTTCTCTTCAACAATGCCTGTTACTCCTCCGGATGCGTCGCGCAGAACCCTCCCGTAGCCGGTCGGATCGTCCATCATAGCCGTCAGCACCGTCACGGCAGAGCGGTTTTCAAGGTGAAACCGGAAGAGTGATTTGAGAGTTTCGGGGCGAAGAAGCGGAGTGTCGCCGCAGAGGATAAGCACTGTCCCTCGAAAACCGGGGAGTGCTTCAAGAGCGCAGGCTACGGCATGGCCGGTGCCGAGCTGCTCTTCCTGCATTGCAGAGCGGATGTCGGCGACGCCACGAAAAACAGCCTGCACGGCATTTGCCTGATGACCGATCACTAAAACAATCGGGTCTGCTCCAGCTTCACGCGCGGCCGCAACCGGCCAGGCGATCATCGGCAGACCGGCGGCAGGGTGAAGAACCTTTATCAGACCGGATTTCATCCGGGTTCCTTTTCCGGCGGCAAGTACAACTGCGGCAACTGATTCCATCGTCATCCCTCCAGATTTTCTACGCTTTAAACCTGTTTTCACTCCCCGCAATCAGGCGGCGGATGTTTTCCTGATGTCTGAATATAACAATAATCGCGATAATCAGCGTCCCTACAGTCAGAATTCTCCCCCCGCCAAGCAGACCAACCGCGACAGGCATGACCGCTGCCGCGCCGATAGAGCCGAGCGAGACATAACGCCAGATCAGCATCAGGAGGATAAAAATACCGAGGGCTACCGCGAGGGCAAGGGGGGTAAGCGCAAGAAAAACACCGAGTGCGGTTGCAACCCCCTTACCACCTTTGAATTTAAGAAACAGGGAGAAAACATGACCGCAGAAAGCGGCCAATCCGACCCAGACCGCATATTCTGGGTTTGCAGGGATAAAATACTTAACCGCCATAACCGGGATAAGACCTTTCAGGCAGTCGCCAATCAGAGTCAGAACGCCGATCTTCCGCCCGACAACCCGGTAGAGGTTGGTGGCACCAATATTGCCACTCCCCTCTTTGCGCACGTCAACGCCGTAAAGTTTACCGAGCAAAAGCCCGGTAGGAATCGATCCTATAAGGTATGCCGCAGTTACTAGCGCAGCCAGCAGTGCAGTTTCATGTCCAGTCACGCGTTATGACCTCGTAGTGATGCTAAAAAAAAGAGTCCATCGCCTTGTTGGCGTCAGAGATGAAAGGGCTTGTCGGAAATTCACGCGCGAGCCTCCCGAAAAACTCGCGACCTTTTGATTTTTCTCCATTTTCAAGATACGCACGCCCCAGTAAATAGAGGACTTCGTCCCGTTTAGCCTGATCCGGAAAAGATTTGAGAGCCTCGTCGAAGCGCCCTATAGCCGCTCTATATGCGTCGGTTTTCAGATAGAAGCGCCCGACATAAATTTCGTACTGTAATTGTTTGTCGCGGCAGTCACGGATCTTATCCCGCACCTCCCCCAGATGCTCCCCGGCGGGATAAATTTTAAGATAAGATTCAAATGTTGACAGGGCGTTCTTTACCGGCGTCTGATCTGTATCGATCCGATTTATCTGGTTATAGTAACTCATCCCCTGGCGGTGGAGTGCAAAAGCGGCCTTCGGATGGTTTGGGTGCAGTTTGCGGAAATCCTCGTAAGCGGCGGCTGACTCGATATAATCGTTGTTCAGGAAATACGCATCCGCGATGCCAAGTTCGGCGCGGGTAGTCAGTTCTGGTGACTGGTAGCTCTCCTTGACCCTTTTCCACTGAGCTATGGCATCCTCATAATTTCCCTTCTGGAAGAACTCCTCCCCCTCTTTGAAGAGGACGTCAGTCGGTTTGTTGACCTGCGGGGTGGAACAGCCTTGAAGCATGGCGGCTGTCATGATGATTATTGATGCAAGCTTTGTGGTGATATTCATATTTTTCCTCTTTCTAGATTCAGAATTTTACATGATTAGCGATAATCTTCAGCTTCAGCACCAAAACTGTCATTCCGGCAGGCTTCTGGCCGGAATCCAGACTTTAAATTCTGAAAAGCTGGATGCCGGACAGAACATTTCCGGCAAGACACCCTCGTTGGCAGAAGATTATCGCCAATCAGGAAACTTTAAACGATCCCGCTGCCGCTCACGTCCGCAACCAACCGCCCTATAATGTCGTGATTGAGCCATAGCACCGGCGCATCCGGTTTCCATGAAGCGTGCAGCATCAGCCTTCCGGTGGAGAGAAATACAACACGGGATAATTCCGCACCTACAAGCTGCTTCTGATCTGCATGCATACCCATCAGTTCGGCGGAACTTGCCAGCATCAATTCTGCCTGTTCGATGGTGTTGTGCTGCGGCCAGGTTTCAAAATCAAGCATCTGCTGCAGCAGGGGAGACGAGAGATAGCTCTCGGCTCTCTCCAGCATCTGTTCCAGAGTGTATTCTTCCTTCAAGAGAGCCTGACAGCGCGCCTCCAGTGGAGCGGCAACACACCCCCCAGCTTCGCGGCGGATGGCCGAAATGAGGAGATAAAGCGAAATTTCGACCCCCAGGAAGAGGGCGCTTGAGTTGGTCTGTATCTCCGGGCAGTTGTAAACCGATGCCATGATGCCGCTGTTGAACGCCTCCGTGGCGACATCCTCAAGCCGCATCTTTGCCCACCCGGGCATATATGGAATGTAGGAGTGCCAGCGATATTCGTCACCCAGCAACACCCCTGTGCCGTGATAGCCATATGAAGTGTATCGGATGTTCCCCCCCGCTTCGGCAGCACGCTCCCTGAAGCTGGAAGTTTCTTCTATCAGATAGCGGAAGGTATCGGCCGTCACCTCGTTGAAGCTTACCTCGCAGAGCCGTCCAATCCCGCTGTTCCAGAATGTGTGCGAGGAGAGGTATTTGTCGCCGGTTCCCTTGAAAACACGGTTCAGCAGCAGCATGAATATCCGCGCCCTCGGAAAGCCGCCAGCCATGACATGCGAAAAAAGAACGTTGGAACCGGCAGGAATGATCCTCACCAGTTCAGTCACAACCTGGGAAAGATTGGAACGGAAACGTAATTCCCCCGCTTTCCTGGCGCTTTCGATTGAATCGTCGGAAAACTCTATCTGATTCCAGGTATCTGATTTGACACTTTTCAGTTGATCGGCGAAGGATCCCTGACCATCGACGCACTCCATATCGAACCCGGCTTCAAGCGGCACATTGATAATTTTTGCGCCAAGCAGCGCTTCCGCCTCGGCCAGTTCATCGGTATTCAAGGGGCGCAAAACGCCATCACTTGCGCGTCTCCCCATTGTGGTGCCGATCACGTTCATGCCGATGCGGCGCGCCTCTTCCAGCAGTCCATTGGCGTATCCCCGTCCGAAAAGTTCACCAACCAGCACAAGGTAATCCCCTGCAACGTATCCGGAAGCTTCTGGCAGTTGATTCATCGGCCTGTAATCTGTCATTGTCATCCCTCCATTTGGTGCTTTCTATTACCATAAACTTCATCTGTAAGGGAATAAAAAAGCCATTTAACTTTTGAGAAAGAGGAGAAACCGGCACTCCTGCGTCTTTGATTCCATTATCGACTGCAATCAACCGCTTGACAACTGTCACGTTACACATTACAGTCTCGGCATGATTAAAACCTTTGCCGATAAACATACCGAAACTCTGTACATCACCGGGCGTTCGAGGCGACTGCCGCCTGAACTGATCCAGCGTACCGTGCGGCGACTGGAGTTTCTTGATTATGCTGCCACTCTTGATGATTTGAAGGTACCGCCAAGCAACCGTCTTCATGCCCTGATAGATGATCGAACAGGGCAACATTCCATATCAATCAATGACCAGTGGCGCATCTGTTTCAGCTTTCAAAACGGTGACGTCTTCCACGTTGAAATTACTGACCACCATTGAAACGAGGTGTAATATGACGATAGCAAACAGAAATAAACGCTCGCTTTCTCCTACCCATCCCGGTACCATTCTGCGTGAAGATTTCATGCCGGATTATTCGCTTACCGTTTCCACTCTGGCCGCAGCCCTCAGAGTTTCCCGCCAGAGCGTCAATGAAATCTTGAATGCCCGTCGGGTACTGACGCCGCTCATGGCTCTTCGATTGTCAGCGTTGTTCGGCAATTCGCCGCAGTTCTGGATGAATGCACAGTTGGCGCTTGATCTCTGGCAGGCAGAACAGCGGTATCATCAGGAATTACAGGAGATGACCCTGCTCAAAGCAGCATGATATTATCGCTTGTGCCGATACACCGGCCAGTTACTCTATTAAATGCAGAGTTGTGAGTTATCAATAAATTCAGAAGGATAAGGGAGAACAGAAATGGATGAATCAAATGGCGGCAAAAGAGTTGCAGAATTGATGAGTACTCTTCCGGGGGACGATGTCAGGCAGATAATGTGGCGATTTGACGAACGATACGAGATTCAGATGGTCGTCCAGTCGGCCCGGTCGATCGCTCGTGGTGTAGTGGCAAGGCTTGTGGCTGAAGGGGCGCGAAATTCCCACGAGTGGAATGACAAGAAGGGGCAGCTTCTGACCGCATTTGATGAGATCGGTCTGACTACCGTTTTTATGGATCCGGAAGAGGGGGGATTCATCGAAGGGCCAAAAAACCTGGCGCTGGCACTGGTCGCTTTTGAGTTGTCCTGGGTAGACGGCGGGGCTGCCACCTGCTCTCTGGCGAGCAACCTGGCGCTCTCCCCCATACATGAAAAAGGGACCCCGGAGCAGAAGTTCAGCTATATGAGCCGCTGCGTCCCACCTCTGCCGGGTGAAGATCGAAAAATCTGGCGTGGGGCATTTGCGCTTACCGAACCACTACCATTTGTCGGTGTTGATACCGGTATACTTTCCGGCAGGATGCGTGTGTCGGAGTGGAAAGATGGTGAGGAACCTATCCTGCATGTCGAAAAGCGGGGTCGTTTCATCACCAACATGGGGTTCGCCAACTTTGTGACGGCGGCGGTTGACTCCGATGACGCCCGGATCAAGGGGAGCGCGATGATTATCCTTGAGGAGGGGGACGAGGGTTCGTTTGATCGCGGCGCAACAACACTCAAACTCGTACATCAACTCTCTTCTACCTCCGATCCGATCTTAAGTCTTAAAGTCCCCGCCAGCCGTATTATCGGCGGTTACACGGTAAAAGACGGCGTCATCATCCCGAACTGCAACCACGGCGACGTTATCGAGTCGGTTTTCCGTCGCACCCGTGTGCCGGTGGCAGTTATGAGTTCTGCCAAACTGCTGTCTGCGGTGGAGCCGGTGATCCGCTACCAGCGTACCCGTTTCCGTGGCGGCAGCACCGGTTCAGCCGGTTCGCCCCGTTTTGATCTTGGGTTACAGCAGAAAGAGGACGCGCTGCAGCGTCTGGTCGATGTCTGGGCCAGTGGTGAAGCGGGGGCGGCGCTCGGTTTTGCGGCGGCGAGACTCTTTGACGAGTTCGACCCGATCGAGCGTGCAAAGGAAGCCCTCCTTAAAGAGCGGGGAATCACCGGATCAAGGGCGCAGATGAAGATGTTCAAGGAGCTGGAAAAGAGTGCGCTTGAGTATGTCGCACTTGCTCATCTCCCCGAAGCGGAGCGCGATGCTGCCCGTTTCCAGGAACTTGGCGAAGATACGCTGGTGCAGTTTCTGATAAGAGAGTCCCAGGCAAATGTCCTCTGCCCCGCCTGTAAACTCTGGAATACCGGCTACGGGGCGACGATGATGCGCGAAGCGGTCAGCCTCATGGGGGGGTACGGAATCACCGAGGACTGCCCCGGCTTTCTCGGACAGAAGTGGATGGATGCCCAGCTTGAGGCGACCTACGAGGGGCCGGAAGCGGTTCAGCGGAGGCAGTTGTCTATTACCATACTGAGTGAGCTTTTCCTGGCTCAGTTCCGTCTCTGGATTGACGACCTTCGAACCATAGCCGACCACTCCCCCGATACAGGTGCCGGTGGTCTGGCGAGCGCAATGGATATGTGGCTCTGGACTCTCGATTATCTCCAGAGAACCAAAGATTCCGACGGAAAAGCTCTCTATCATTCGCAGCGGCACGGGGTAGTTTTCCCGATCGCTGACGCGCTCTGCTGGCTTTTGGCTTCGCGGCAGCAGATTCTCGATCTTCTGGTTCTGGAAGAAAAAGGGGCGGAAAATCCGATTCTTGCAGAAGGGTTGAACGGGTTTGTCACTTTCTTCAGTGACCTCTGCCATGTTCAGTCGGCTCGCTCCGCAGGTGAAGTGTCACGCATCTGCGCCGAGCTGGTATACGGCTATCAAAGGGACGTGGCGGCTATAACTGCCGACGATGCCGCTTTTGCCGCTCTGCGCCACAAAGCCGACGTTTCGATGGCGGGTGCCCGTCTCTTCAAAGACAGGGCTTCTCTTGCGGTCAGCAAGGTGATGATCCCGGAAGCGCTTGATTATCCGATGTAGTGGGGGAACCAAGTAAATGACCATAGAACGACAAACGATGGAAGTTGACATAGCCTGTGTCGGGTTTGGGCCTGCGATGGGGGGGTTTTTGACCACCATTTCCCGTGCGATAGTCGATGAAAGCGGGATGCCGCTTCTTGAGAGCAGCGTTATGCCAGGTATGCCGCTCCAGGTGCTCTGCTACGAACGCGCCGACGACATCAGTTTTGGAGTATCCGGCGTTGTGACACGCGGCCGGAGCATCCGCGCTTCATTCCCTGACTTAAACCTTGATGAGATTCCACTATCCTGTCCGGTAAGCGTGGAGAAGGTTCTCTACCTCCTTGACCCGGTTGGAGCCAGCCGCAGATCAACCGGCATCGGCGTGGCGGATAAATTGGCCGGCATGATGGCCGACAAGAAAACCTTTTCGTACGAACTCCCCTATATCCCCCCGTTTCTCTGCAAACATGACGGGCTTGTACTCTCCATTGGTCAATTTACCCAGTGGGTCGGCTCCCAGTTGATGGCGTCCGGTCTGGTTCAGGTCTGGCCCGGAATGCCGGTCAGCGAACCACTTATCGAGCAGAACCGCGTGGTCGGGATCAGGCTTGCCGATCAGGGTGTAAACAGGGACGGTTCACCAGCCGCAGGTTTCATGCCCGGCATGGATATCCGGGCAGCTCTGACAGTCGTTGGCGACGGCCCGGTCGGTTCGGTCGGACAGGCGCTGGATCGGCATTTCGGCTTTCCGCCAGGAAATCACCAGCGGGAATGGGCAGTGGGGATGAAGACTGTGGTGGAGCTTCCCGAAAACTGTCCGTTAAAACCGGGCACAGTCCTTCATACTATCGGTTATCCTGAGCCGGAAATCTTCGGCTTTCTCTACGTCTATCCCGACCGGGTGGCTTCGCTCGGAATCTTTGTGCCATCCTGGTTCGACACCCCGGTGCGCACAAGCTATCGCTATCTGCAACACTGGATGATGCACCCGGCCATCTGGCCTTATCTTGAAGGGGGTACTCTCCGCTCCTGGGGGGCAAAAACGCTTCAGGAGTCCGGTAAACGCGGCGAGCCGTTTCTTGTTGGAGAGGGGTATGCTCGGATCGGGGAAGGTTCCGGCAGCACCAACGTCTTGACCGGCTCAGGCGTTGATGAAGCGTGGGCAACCGGGGTGCAGCTTGCCGAAGGGGTGGTGGAACTCCTGAAAGCGGGCAGAACGTTCAGCAGGGAAAATCTGGACGCATCCTACTTAGGTCGTCGCCGTAGCAGTTGGGTGGAAAAAGAGGCAAAAGAGGCGGCAAAAGCGCGTGACGGTTTCCAGAAGGGGACGCTTACCGGTCTGATCGGCATGGGGCTGACCGGCATGAGCGGTGGTCTGCTGAATCTAGGCGGACATATCTCTCCGCCGCATGAGCGGATACCGTCCCTTGATGATTTCTGCCGGGGAAAAATTGTGCTGGCAGAAGCTGAGAAGCTTCGCAACGAGGCGGTAACCAAGGGGGCTTCCCTGTCCGACACTATCATGGATGGACTGGGGTGGCCGCAGATCCCGCTCGATGGCACGCTTCTCGTCTCCCAGCAGGACGCCCTCCTGATGGGTGGGAAAGTTCAGGCTGCGCCCGGTTATGCCGACCACGTAGTCTTCATCAATCCGAAGCTGTGCGAAAATTGCTCCCCGCAACTCTGCGTAGAGATCTGTTCCGGTCAGGCCATCACCGCCAGCGAGGGGGGGGGCGTACCGCTATTTGACCGCGAAAAATGCGTCCACTGTGGTGCCTGTATGTGGAACTGCACCAGGCCGCTTGAAGCGGGTGGAGAACGCTGCAATATCGATTTCAGAGCCGGCGCGGGTGGTTTGCACTCGGCGGAGAATTGATGAGTATGAAAAAACTTCGTATTTACGTTGATACATCGGTTATTGGCGGCTGTCTTGATGACGAATTCAAGGAGTGGTCGAACGGATTGCTTCTGGATTTCCAAAATGGCACATTCGAACCGGTGCTTTCAGATCTGCTGACTAGGGAAATTGCCAGAGCTCCTGCATCAGTTTCAGATGTGTTTGACGAGTTTCTCAAAATGTGCCCATCCGGTATTGTTGCTACTAATGATGAAATGCTTGATCTCGCTGGTATGTATCTGCAACGGAATATCGTAACTCCAAAGTTTGAAGATGATGCCCGGCATATTGCCATTGCAACTGTAGTCAATGCTGATATCGTGGTAAGCCGGAACTTTAAGCATATTGTACATTTCGACAAAATTAACCGTTTTAATGGGGTCAACCTTGAAATGGGATACAGAACGCTTGCAATCCATTCCCCCAGGGAGGTGACATGGTATGGCAATAAAGGCAGTTGAAATGGTGAGAAAAATCCGGGATGAAAATTGTGAAAATAATCACACCCTTTCACGGGAAGAACAATTGCATCTGATACATGAAGAGGCCGCCGTTTTTTTAGCAAGGCTGGAGCAGAAAAGAAACAAGCCACCCACGCAACGCAAAAGAGCTTTGACAAAACCATCTGTATCAATTGCCCGATAGTTTGCCGAATGAAGCCAATCACATTCGGATAAAGAACGTAAATACAGGGACACTATACACATTTCGGGGTCATGAGCGGGCAGGGCGGGCGATGGGAAGAGACTCTTTTCTTGACTTGTTTGAGAGTTCACTGGAACGGGCTATAAAAACAAAGAAGGCAGGCCGCAAAAAAAGATTAGCTGATTAAACCTAGAAAAAGCCAGCGTTGTCCGGTTAGGTTTTTGCACTTAGCTCCCCTCCTGTTTTTAAGGAGGGGTTGGGGGTGGTCGCCTTTGACGTTAATCAATTCAGGGATAAAAAACAAAAGTCAAAAGCCAACCACCCCCCAACCCCCTCCTTAAAAACAGGAGGGGGAGCCTAAAAACTCGATTCTGATGCTTTTTGGCAAGCTATTTCGGAGTAAGCAAAAACCTAACCGGACAACACTGAGAAAAAGCGGTTATCACACGGATAACATCTGATTTGTACGGATTTTCACGGATTTAACCAACCAGAAGCATTAAGCAAAAAGGTTGTAGTGTTAGACGGCTCTATGCTCTTGATTTATCTGTATTTAATCCGTTATATCCGTGTAAATCCGTGTCCAACTGCCGTTTTTAGGTTAATGGGTACGGTGTCACTGTATTTCACGAATATTCCCGGTAATCGGTATTATGTCCCCCGAATATTCTGACCGTTTTGCCGGAACCTGCTATAAAGCGGCCAACTGGATAAGCGTTGGGACAACAAAAGGTCGCGGTAAGCTCGGATCTTCAGGAAAACAAAGCGTACCGATAAAAGAACTCTTACTTTATCCGTTAAACAGCCGTTTCAGAAAAATACTGACCTCGTAGTTTGGCTAACGCGGTTAACCGTTTGTTTACTGTTAGACGGCTCTATGCTCTTGATTTATCTGTATTTAATCCGTTATATCCGTGTAAATCCGTGTCCAACTGCCGTTTTTAGGTTAATGGGTACGGTGTCACTGTATTTCATGAATATTGCGGGAATCGGTATTATGTCCCCCGAATATTGCGAATATTCTGGTAATCGGTATTATGTCCCCCGAATATTCTGGTAATCGGTATTATGTCCCCCGAATATTCTCAATCCGCAAAAACATCGCTCAAATCAATCACCAGCTCACCCAGAAGTGGAACCGGAACCTTGTCATCTCCGGCGTATCGATCAGCAACGCCGTACTTACCTGTTTCACATAATTTATAAACCAGCAGAGTTCGCTCCGCTGGATGGATAATCCAGTACTCTTTGACACCATGCCGTTCATAGAGATCGTATTTTACCGTTAAATCTTTGCCGCCTGTAGATGGTGACAAAATTTCAATTACCAGATCCGGAGCCCCCTTGCACCCTTTATCATCAAGTTTGCTGCGATCACAAACTACTACAATATCTGGCTGCACTACCGTTTCAATCTTTTCATCGGTTAATCCTGGACGTTCAGAAAGACGTATATCAAAAGGCGCAGAAAAGGGCTTACATATTTTACCCTTTAAATAATTTGCCAACTGCCGAAATAGTTCTCCCGACAACTCTTGGTGGCGCACTCCAGGCGCAGGACTCATACAGTAAGCCACACCGTCTATCAATTCCCACCTCTCATCATCCGACCAGGTGAGGTAGTCTGTATATGTGAATCGCTCTTTTTCTTTCAAATGGGGCAATGCAGTCATTATTTCACCAAGTATGATGGTCTCGTGAAAAGTCCTTATCACCCTTAGACTGTTCGACAAGCTCACAGATCAGGGCGAACGGACTTTAACCTACAAAAAGCAGTTAAACCACGAAATACACGAAATACACGAAAAAATCAGGATCTTATCCTTAAACATATATACACCGAAAAGGTTAACTTCATAAAGAGCCTAACAGCCTGATTTTTTTCGTGTTGTTTCGTGTTTTTCGTGGTAAATGCCGTTTTTAGGTTTAACAGTCTAAGTTATTGAAAATACGTTCGTGCTGAGCTTGTCGAAGCATGAACCGGGGCGGCGAATTTACTTTTTCAGCGGAGCGACAATACCACCCAAAATGAACCACCGTCAACACTATTTCAGGATTTTTATTATTATACTTCGCACTGTCATAGTTTGAGTTTTTGTAGGTTGGGCAAAGCGGAGCGTACCCAACAGGGTAGGCGTCAATGTTGGGCACGGCAAGAAACCGCCTTTGCCCAACCTACTGTGTATAAATGCTCAGTTTATAGCCGTGCTGAGTATATATGGCAGTGGGGATTGAAACCGGGGAAATCGTTGAATGTTTGAACCTAGAAAAAGCAGTTATCACACGGATAACATCTGATTTGTACGGATTTTCACGGATTTAACCAACCAGAAGCATTAAGCAAAAAGGTTGTAGTGTTAGACGGCTCTATGCTCTTGATTTATCTGTATTTAATCCGTTATATCCGTGTAAATCCGTGTCCAACTGCCGTTTTTAGGTTAATGGGTACGGTGTCACTGTATTTCACGAATATTCCCGGTAATCGGTATTATGTCCCCCGAATATTCTGACCGTTTTGCCGGAACCTGCTATAAAGCGGCCAACTGGATAAGCGTTGGGACAACAAAAGGTCGCGGTAAGCTCGGATCTTCAGGAAAACAAAGCGTACCGATAAAAGAACTCTTACTTTATCCGTTAAACAGCCGTTTCAGAAAAATACTGACCTCGTAGTTTGGCTAACGCGGTTAACCGTTTGTTTACTGTTAGACGGCTCTATGCTCTTGATTTATCTGTATTTAATCCGTTATATCCGTGTAAATCCGTGTCCAACTGCCGTTTTTAGGTTAATGGGTACGGTGTCACTGTATTTCATGAATATTGCGGGAATCGGTATTATGTCCCCCGAATATTGCGAATATTCTGGTAATCGGTATTATGTCCCCCGAATATTCTGGTAATCGGTATTATGTCCCCCGAATATTCTCAATCCGCAAAAACATCGCTCAAATCAATCACCAGCTCACCCAGAAGTGGAACCGGAACCTTGTCATCTCCGGCGTATCGATCAGCAACGCCGTACTTACCTGTTTCACATAATTTATAAACCAGCAGAGTTCGCTCCGCTGGATGGATAATCCAGTACTCTTTGACACCATGCCGTTCATAGAGATCGTATTTTACCGTTAAATCTTTGCCGCCTGTAGATGGTGACAAAATTTCAATTACCAGATCCGGAGCCCCCTTGCACCCTTTATCATCAAGTTTGCTGCGATCACAAACTACTACAATATCTGGCTGCACTACCGTTTCAATCTTTTCATCGGTTAATCCTGGACGTTCAGAAAGACGTATATCAAAAGGCGCAGAAAAGGGCTTACATATTTTACCCTTTAAATAATTTGCCAACTGCCGAAATAGTTCTCCCGACAACTCTTGGTGGCGCACTCCAGGCGCAGGACTCATACAGTAAGCCACACCGTCTATCAATTCCCACCTCTCATCATCCGACCAGGTGAGGTAGTCTGTATATGTGAATCGCTCTTTTTCTTTCAAATGGGGCAATGCAGTCATTATTTCACCAAGTATGATGGTCTCGTGAAAAGTCCTTATCACCCTTAGACTGTTCGACAAGCTCACAGATCAGGGCGAACGGACTTTAACCTACAAAAAGCAGTTAAACCACGAAATACACGAAATACACGAAAAAATCAGGATCTTATCCTTAAACATATATACACCGAAAAGGTTAACTTCATAAAGAGCCTAACAGCCTGATTTTTTTCGTGTTGTTTCGTGTTTTTCGTGGTAAATGCCGTTTTTAGGTTTAACAGTCTAAGTTATTGAAAATACGTTCGTGCTGAGCTTGTCGAAGCATGAACCGGGGCGGCGAATTTACTTTTTCAGCGGAGCGACAATACCACCCAAAATGAACCACCGTCAACACTATTTCAGGATTTTTATTATTATACTTCGCACTGTCATAGTTTGAGTTTTTGTAGGTTGGGCAAAGCGGAGCGTACCCAACAGGGTAGGCGTCAATGTTGGGCACGGCAAGAAACCGCCTTTGCCCAACCTACTGTGTATAAATGCTCAGTTTATAGCCGTGCTGAGTATATAGCACTTGATTATGCCCAACAACGACACATTACCACTGAGATATAAAAAGGCAAGCGTTCTAATCTAAATGTTACGGGTGGTAATCGTCCCCCACCGCTTACTATACTGCAAACGGTCTTAAATTGAGTTTATTTGACTTCGTAGGTTGGGTTAGCAGCCTCATCGCGTAACCCAACAGCCTTGATTGTTTCCAGCATGGTCATGTTGGGTTACGGCATACACCCGCCTAACCCAACCTACAAAAAGCTCAATTATTGACCTTGTGCAGTATAGCAACCTGAAGTTTATTGCCGTTGGCAATTACGAGTTGATTATAGTGTAATGTCTCAGTGGATAAACTTGATGTCAGATATGGTCGTTTTCTTTGAGGATTACCGTTTCAGGTCAATTTCATCATCTGCACAGGTTGTTTCCGGTCAGACAATAAATGGTCGAGTCGCTTGGAAGGTAAAGGGGAGTGATCAGACATATGGTGACTGGCTTGAGCAAAAATTGGAATCCTGCTTGCCCGCCATGAGCAAAAACTGGCGGCAAATAGCAGGCAGCAGCGGTGGGATGCGCACAATGAACTGGAACGGGGAAATCCGGTGCGTGTGTATAAGGGGGACGATTTCAGGTTGAAGCAATAAAAGCCATTGTTCTCTATCTGGTGACCAGTGGTTTGAGAATCAATATACTACGAAACGAGAGAAATCATGAGCACACATAACGATGATTATTCAACACTTGTTGAATTTCTTGAGTTTCCACTTGGCAGCGCGGATGGTATTTTTGATCGCTTCAACGGCATACATAATCCAGAAAAATTGTTATTTGGAACATCACCGGAACGTTTCATCTACCTTCCTGGTTTACGAACTAACAGAGTGCTGCTGGTTGCCCATGCAGACACATACTGGGACTGTGAAGAATTCAGTCAGCATACAGTTATTGGAGACGGAGATATTCTCCGGTCATCAAATCCGTATGCTGGTCTTGGCGCTGACGATCGTGCAGGTTGTGCCATTATCTGGCTGTTGAAGGATCTTGGCCACTCAATTCTCATTACCGACGGTGAAGAGATCGGCAGACGTGGCAGCACTTTTTTGATGAATAATTTCCCTGATATTGCCGCAGCTATTCAGAACGATCATCAGTTTATCATCCAGTTTGACCGTCGGAACGGCACAGAATTCAAGTGCTATAGAGTTGGTAGTCCAAAATTCCGAAAGTATATTGCCACTGAAACCGGTTACACCGAACCTGACAGAAATTCGTTTACGGATATTGTAACACTTTGCACAGAGATAACCGGAGTCAATCTGAGTATCGGTTACCGCAATGAACATACTTCATCGGAGTGCTTACATCTGAGAGAATGGCAGAAAACATTAGACTTGTGTCGCAGATGGCTCGCTAAGGAAGAACTGCCACGGTTTAAAATTGAGAACTGAAGATGGAAATAACGCAACCATTTTTAGAGGTGTGACATGATAATCATGAATGATGAGTGTATAACCACCAGTAAAGAGACATATCTGACCAAAAAGCTGGCCACGGCAAACGCTGGTGCATTTGTGCAAAAAGATATTCTGGAACATATAGAGGGCACTGTGCTTTACTACCCGTGCAGCGGCGGTGATTTGCTTATGCCGATGCATCTTTTTGCGCCGTATGTGACCGACTTCATGTTTGTAGATTCCGGCTATTTCGATCCGAGAAATCAAGATACCAGCTACTATGGTTTGGATTTACTTGCGGAAAATCAACCGCCTCTTCTTTGTCACGATGAAGTTTATAAGCTGTTGGATATTCACATTAC
>Ga0194060_10001901_pt1 | contig 14909 bp, 17 predicted proteins | sample SepL225m_MetaG_FD_163427 | JGI IMG/M metagenome (GOLD analysis project Ga0194060, IMG submission 163427) | Anoxic zone freshwater microbial communities from boreal shield lake in IISD Experimental Lakes Area, Ontario, Canada - Sep2016-L222-5m | ecosystem: Environmental > Aquatic > Freshwater >...
GCTGAGAGCATCAACGTGGTCAATACCGAAGACGCGCTCAAGTACCTGCCCAGCCTGATCGTGCGCAAGCGCAATTTCGGCGACCAGTACGCGCCGCTGGCGACGCGCACTTCCGGCCTCGGGCAAAGCGCGCGCAGCCTGATCTACGCCGACGGCATTCTGCTCTCGGCGCTGATCGGCAACAACAACGGCAGCGCCTCGCCGCGCTGGGCCCTGGTCGCGCCCGAGGAAATCGAGCGCATCGACGTGATGTACGGGCCGTTCTCGGCCGCCTACGCGGGCAACTCCATGGGCGCGGTGGTGGAAATGACCACGCGGATGCCGGAGAAGTTCGAGGCCGGCGCCAAACTCACCGGCGCCTCGCAGAACTACAATCTCTACGGCACCCGCAATGACTTCCACTCGGGGCAGGGAAGCGTAATTCTCGGCAACCGCAACGGGAATTTTTCCTGGTGGCTCAGCGCAAATCATCTTTACAGCCAGACGCAGCCGATCACCATCGTCACCGCGCTGCAACCCACCGCCACGAGTACCGCGGGCACGCCGACGGCCGGCGCCTACGCCGACACCAACCGGCTCGGCCAGGCGATCGCGGTGATCGGCTCGGGCGGCATCGAGCGCAAGGACCAGGACACATTCAAGGCGAAGCTGGCCTACGACTTCACACCCGAGTGGCGCGCGACCTATGTCATCGGGCAGTTCCAGAACGATGCGCGATCCAGTGCGGATAGCTATCTGCGCAGTTCCACGGGCGCGCCGGTGTACTCGGGCAACCTGAACCTCGGCGGCTACAACTACAACATCGCCGCCGGTTCGTTCTCGAGCACCAGCGGTTTCTACAAGCTCGCACAGGAACACACGGCGCAGAGCTTGTCCCTCAAGTCGAACATGCAGCGCGATTGGGACTGGGAAGCCATCGTCAGCAATATGCGCTTCGGGCTGGACCAGTACCGCATTGCCGGCACCGCGTATCCTGCCGCGCAAGGCGGCGGCGCCGGATCGATACAGTCGCTGGACGGCACCGGATGGTCCACGCTGGATCTGAAGGGCAATTGGCGGCCGCAGGGACTCAAGGGCGCGCACCAGGTGAGTTTCGGCCTGCACGCCGATCGCTACAAGCTGGCGAACACCACCTATGCCGCCAGCGACTGGACCTCGGCGCCGAAGGGGGCGATCACCGCTAATTCGCTGGGCAAGACCAGCACCAGTGCCCTTTGGATCCAGGACGCATGGCGTTTTGCGCCGCGTTTCAAACTCACGCTCGGCGGACGCCAGGAATCCTGGCGCGCGTACGACGGACTCAACTACTCGGCCGCGCCCCTGTCGAACGTCTCCCAGCCCACCATCAGTTCTTCCAAGTTCTCGCCCAAAGGCTCGCTCGCCTGGGATGCGAGTCAGGATCTGAAAGTGATCGCATCGTACGGTACGGCGTATCGTTTCCCGACGGTGTCCGAGTTGTATCAGGCGATTACGGTCTCGGGCGTGGTGCAGACGCCGAATCCGAACCTCAGGCCGGAGCTGGCGCATTCGGGCGAGCTCACGGTCGAGCGTGCCATCGACAAGGGCAGGCTGCGCGCATCCCTGTTCCAGGAAAATCTCACCGACGCGTTGATCTCGCAGAATTCGACCATTCCCGGCACCAACGTGATCGGCTCATCGGTGCAGAACATAGACAAGATACGCTCGAAGGGCATCGAACTGGTGGCCGACAAAAGCGATGCACTGCTGCGCGGGCTCGATCTCACGGGCAGCCTGACCTGGGTCGATTCGAAGATTCTCTCCGACCCCGGATTCAGGAACGTCAACAACGTTCTGACCGACGTTACCGGCAAAGCCACGCCCAACATACCCAAGCGGAAAATGAGCGCGCTCGCGACCTACCGCTTTGACGCGCGCTCGTCCGGTTCGCTGGGCGCGCGCTACAGCGACCGCGTCTTTGCCACGGTCGACAACACCGACGTGAATCCCAATACCTATCAGGGATTCGACAAGTTCCTCGTCGTGGATGCGCGCTTTCGTTACCAGTACGACAAGCAATGGAGCGCGGCGCTGGGCATAGACAACCTGAACAACCGCAAGTATTTCCTGTTTCACCCGTTTCCGCAGCGCACGGCCGTGGCCGAGCTGAAGTTCGCGCTGTGATCCGGCCCGCCATTGCGAAGGGTAGACACGATGGACGAAGCTGATAGGGACGATGCGCCGCCCTCCGGCGGCGCGTCGCGCGAGGCGCAGCGGCGAAGTTTGCTGTGGCGCATCCATTTCTGGGCCGCCCTGATCGCGACGCCGTTTGCCCTGATCGCCGCCATCACCGGCATCTTCTACATCTTCACGCCGCAAATCGAAGCCGGTTTGTACCGTGAGCTGGATGTCGTTGTGCCCTCGGGCGAACCGCGAGCGCTGGACGACGCGGTCCGGGCGGCGATCAGGGCGTCGCCCGATGGCTGGAGTCTGCATTCGGTGGTGCCGCAGCAGCTGCGCACGGACAGCGTCAGGCTGGCATTCATGCCGCCGCCGGCAGCGAAACGGGAGGGCGCCACGGGCGCTGGGCATCAGCACGGCGCCGCTGCCACCGCCGCGACGGTGGAGAAGCCGGCCGCCTTCCTGCGACCCAGCTTCGGTCTGCCGGCCAAGTCGCTGGTGATCTACGTCAATCCCTACACCGCCGAAGTGCTCGGCCGTCTGCCGCAGGCGGAGCGTTTCAACGAATGGGCGCGGCGGCTTCACTCCAGGCTGCTGCAGGACAATTTACGCTGGATGATCGAGCTCGCTGCGAGCTGGGTCATGGTGATGCTGGTCACCGGCATTGTGCTGTGGTGGCCGCGCGGGCTACAGCCGGTCCTGCCCCGGGCTTCCGCCAGCGGGCGCGTGGCGTGGAAGCAATGGCATGCGTTCATCGGCGCGAGCATCGGTCTCATCAGCGTCGTCATGCTGACCACCGGCCTTACCTGGAGCAAATACGCGGGTGAGCAGGTGCGCCGCGCGCGCGATGCGCTCGGGCAGGGATCGCCCAGAATTCCGGCGCATTTCAAGTCCACCGTTACCGCCGAGGGCAGTGCGCTTTCGTGGGAGCAGGCCTTGCGCGCGATTCGCAGCGAAGCGCCGGACGTGCTGATGCAGATCATGCCGCCCAAGGGCGCGGAAGGCTACTGGCGCGCCAACCAGCTCGACCGCGGACAGCCGGAACGCCGTTTCGATCTGCTGCTGGATGCCTATACCGGCAAGCAGCTCTACTACAGCGGCTGGGAAGAACAAACGGCCTTCGGCAAAGCCACTGCGATCGGCATTCCCTTCCATCGCGGCGAGTTCGGCTGGTGGAACCAGGCGCTGCTGCTGGTGTTTGGCCTGAGCGTGCTGTTTTCCATCGCCTCCGGCTGGGTCATGTATTTCAAGCGCCGCAGCCAGGGCATGCGCGGCATGCCGCCGCTCGCGCAAGGCGCCTGGACAAGCGTGTCCGCACCGGCATGGGCAGGCGCTGCGCTGATGCTCGTATGCATGCCCTTGCTGGCGCTATCGTCGATCGCGGTGGCATCCGTCGAATTGTTCCTGTTGTTGCGCTCGCGCCAAGCGCATCGGGGTTCTTAGGCCATGTTTATCCGCCTTCCTCTGGACCGATTCGGGGGCCTGCTGTTTGTTCTGGCTCTGCACGGCGCCGCGCTCTGGGGCCTGTGGAGCCACCGCCTGATCCCCACGCCCGAGGACGCAATGACCTTGTTCGTCAACTTCATCGCCCCGCCTGCGCCGCCGAAAGCGGAGGAACCCAGGCAAGCGCCGCAGAAACCGCGGCCGATCGAGAAACCCGAACCGAGGCAAATCGTGGCCGAGACACCGGTGATCGCGCCGACGGACCACGTCGCGCCTGCTCCGCCGCCGAAGCCGGGACCAGTGATCGAGGCGCCGTCCGTCCAGGCGGTCGAGGCGCCGCCGGCGCCGAAGGCCGCCGGTCCGGTCACCCTGGCCACGGAACTCTCCGTCGCGTGCCCGGAACGCACAGCGCCCGCCTACCCCTCGCTCTCGCGGCGCCACAATGAAGAGGGCGTGGTGACCCTGAGAGTGGAACTGAACGAGATCGGCCAGGTGGTTTCCGCCAGAGTGAATACCACCAGCAGTTTTCCCCGCCTCGACGAGGCGGCGCTTGCCGCCGTGCGCAGCTGGCACTGCAATCCGGCCACCCGCAACGGAGCGCCGGTGCGCGCCGTCGCCCTGCAACCATTCAAATTCGTCCTGCAAGGAAACTGACCTTATGGAACATACAGTGATCGACGGTCTGGGCTTCGCCCACTTTCTCAGCCATGCGGATGGCGTGGGCAAGGCCGTGCTCGGGGTGCTGCTGCTGCTCTCGATAGCAAGCTGGTATCTCATCGTGACCCGGGCGCTGGCCAACACCTTCGCCCAGCGGCGGGCGGAAACGTTTCTCAAGCGCTTCTGGCAGGCGGGCTCGCTCGCCGAAGCGCGCGCCGCGCTGTCGCCGCAAGCGGCCGACAACGCCTTCGCCCAGTTGGTGCAAAACGCGGCCGAAGCGGTGGAGGCGAGCGAGCGTCAGGGCGCGCACAATCTCGCCGTGGCCGGCGGCATGGCCGAATATCTCACCCGCGTGCTGCACAATGAGGTCGACCAGGAAGCCACGCGCGTCGAATACGGGCTCACCATCCTCGCCTCGGCCGGCTCGGCCGCGCCCTACGTCGGCCTGTTCGGCACGGTCTGGGGCATCTACCACGCGCTGGTGCAGATCGGCATGAGCGGCCAGGGGACGCTGGACAAGGTGGCCGGCCCGGTGGGCGAGGCGCTGATCATGACCGCGCTCGGGCTGGCCGTCGCCATTCCCGCGGTGCTCGCCTACAACGCTTTCAACCGGCGCAACCGCATGTGGCTCACGCGCCTGGAGGGCTTCGCGCACGACCTCTACGTGCTGCTGACGGTGAAGACCGGCAACGGCCAGCCGGCGCGGCCGTAGGCGAACATCATGGCCAACGGCAGATTCGACCGAAGCCGCCACCAGGCGCCGATGGCGGACATGAACGTGGTGCCGCTGGTGGACGTGATGCTGGTGCTCTTGGTGATTTTCATCGTCACCGCGCCGCTCTTGACCCACGCGGTGAAGATCGACCTGCCCAAGGCATCGTCGAGTGCCAACATCACCCGGCCCGAGCACATCGAATTCGGCATCCGCGAGAATGGCGAGCTCTTCTGGAACGGCGAGCCGGTGACGCTCGCCATCCTGCCCCCGCGCTTCGTTGCCGAAGCGGCGAAGCAGCCGCAGCCGGAGGTGCACATCCGCGCCGACCGGCATGCGCACTACGAGAAGGTGGCGCAGGTGATGGCGCTGGCGGCCAAGGCGGGACTCGTGCGCATCGGCTTCGTGTCCGATCCTTCTGCGCATTCCGGAGCGCAGTGAAGATATACCCAAATGCTGGCGCACCAAGCGTTCCGCAGGAATGGGATCGACACAGTTTCGTCGCCAGGTGGAATCTTCCGCTTAATGCCAACGCATGCAATATGTGGCCCCATATCCGCTCATTGTCGGTGATACCAAACAAGCGGATAATTTGATCCTTGGGTTGAACATCGGAGGGCGCAATGGGAACATCAGTGGTCATCGAAGACGTCATGGCAAGCGAATTGCCCGAGGCGTGGCGCCAGCGCGTCAAAGCGAAAGGCAACGAAGTGCTGACCGTAACAATCGCCAAGCGAAAAATGCAGACTGCCGCAAAGACGGGCAAGAAACCCAATGCGACCTTCGGCATGTGGGCTGACCGCGCTGACGTGAATGATCCCGTCGCTTATATGCGCGCCTTACGGCAAACACGCGCCAGCTCGCGGCGTTTAGCGGACTAATGCGGCTCGTCGACTCCGACGTCATCATCTGGAACTGGCGCAGCCAGGAGGCGGCCGCAACGCTCCTGGCCGCCGAGCCCTTCGCGATTTCGGCGGTGACCTACATGGAACTCGTGCAAGGCATGCGCAACGCGCGCGAACTGAAGAACCTGCGATCTGACTTGGCGCTCTGGCAGGTGACCATCCTCCCCGTCACGAAGACGATTTGCGAGCGCGCCGTCCGTCTCGTCGAGGAACACTTTCTCGCCCATCACCTACAACTCGCCGATGCGCTCATCGCCGCCACCGCTATCGAACACAAACTGGTTATTGTCACCTCCAATACCAAACACTTCCAGGCCGTCAAGGCGCTCAGGATCGAAACTTTCAAGCCGCGCTAAGTGAACAATGCCTGCAGCACCGGCATCGGGGCGATCTGTTCTGGAACAGCGAGCCGGTCACGCTCGCAATCCTGTCCCAGCGCATTGTTGCGGAAGCGGCGAAGCAGCCGCAGCCGGAAGTGCACATCCGCGCCGACCGGCAGGTGCACTACGAGAAGGTGCCGCAGGTGATGGCGCTGGCGGCCAAGGCCGGACTGGTGCGCATCGGCTTCGTCAGCGATCCGGCGCAGCCATGACGACGCCCGGCGAGCGTCCGACAGAAACGCAGTCCGCAGCAGCCGACTGCAGTCGCTCGCAAATGACCGCGGCGGCGCCGCGCCGATCAGGGAATCCACTGCCCGTTGTCGTTGATGATCTTGCGCCCGGCAGGCGAGCGCACGAACGCGACAAATCGTTCGACCACTGCGCGGTGCCTCGCGCCGGTAACAAAGTACAGCGGCTTGTAGAGCGGATACGCTTTCGAGGCCGCATTGGCGGGCGTAGGTTCAACTCCGTCCAGCTTCAATGCTTTGAGCGGGCGCTTTTCCGACAGAATCAGCGAAAGAGAAAGCGCTCCGATCGCGCCCGGAGAGCGTTCCAAATTGTCGGCTGTCTCCTCGTCGGTTATAACGACCCGCATGCCGGGACGATTCTCCGCGGCCGAAACACCCTTTCTGATTTCCGCGCCAAGGCGCTTCACCAATTCGTTATTTGGATTATTGGCCGGTCGCATCACCACGCGAACCGCGCTGCCGTCAGGCCATTGCACCATCCTGCCCGAATAAATGTCGGCGAGCTCCTGTCGCGTGATCGAGCCGACGGCGGATGCAACAGGCACCGCGAATACGAATGGCGTGCGCGCATATTCAAATTGCGACAGACCGCTTCTGATCTCCTCGCCGTTGAGCGGGCGCGAGCTTAGCGCCAGATCGATTGCACCGCTGAGCACAGCTTTCAACCCGCCCTCGCTGGCCAGCGCACCCACCACCGTGATCTTGACGTTGGGATTGCTTTGGATGAATCGCGTGGCGAGCATCTGCATGGTGCCCATTGCGGCGCTGGTGCCTGCGATCCTGATTTCCTCCGCAGCCGTGACAGCGCTGCTCCCGATCGCGAGGAGCAGCGTAAGCATGATCGCGCGGGCGCGCACGCGGCCGGATGAACCAGCCCGCGGCCGCCATTTCAGAACCGGGAGAATGGTTACTGCTGCAGCAAAGCAGGAGGCGATGGATGTTCGAGGTATGTATGCGCTTCGTTCGCTTAACCAATTCATGAATCGACTTTCCTGCTGGTGAGACAAGTTGACTGCGCCATTGTCGCAATTCATATTAATCAGACTCAAATCCAACGCGCCCGGTCCACCGGCCTTCTGACAACAAGCACGCGCGGCGTGATTGGCCGGCTCCGCCGAGTCAGAACTTGCCGGAGTCCAGCTGAGCGAGGTCCTTCGCCGTGACATCGTCGAAGCGCAGTATTCGCTTGCCCTTGTGGTCCTTGAGGAACTCTTCGGCGTCGGCGCGGGTCGCGAGCGGCACCGGTTCGTGACCCATGGGGCCGAGCGCGTCAGAGCCGGTCACGTACCACGCGTGCCGCGCATCGATCTTCGCGAGATTGTAGAAGTCGGTGACCGCGAGCAGCGAGATTTCCTCGCGCCTGCGCCCGGGCGCGTATTTCGGCAGGTCGAGCAGGTACTTGAACAGATCCTTGGCCCCGTCGAAATGATGGCTGCGACCGTCTTTCCACACGACGGTCGCCACCCAGTTCGGGTATTTCGACACCAGCATGCCGCACACCGGGCACAGGTCCCGCGGACCCGGCTTGGGCGCCGTCTGCGCGGACGCGCAAGCGACCCAGAGTGCAAGCAGCAGTGCAGTTAGCAGGCGCGGTGCAGCGCTCATCCGTGCTTCTGACCCATCCCCTGCTTGCGCCGCTCGCTGCGCATTTTGCGGATCTGCGTGACGTCCTTCGACATGTCGGTGTAGGCAGCGAGCAGTGCCTGGTCGAAATCCATCAATTCCCCGCCGTTGGCGGCCTGCGAGGACTTGGCGGCCTCCGCCTTGCCGTAGGCGACCTTGCTGCGCCGGGTCATGACCCCGCCGATCGAGCTGCCGACCAGGAACGCCGCCTTGTCCACCTCGACCAGCGGTTTGACTTCGCCCGGCGCGGCATTGTCGCCAACCCAGATCGCTTTCGGATCGCGATCGACATTGAGCGACAGGCTGATCGCGGCGCAATGCAGCGAGCAGACGCCATCGGCCAGGTCGTCGCTGTACTGGATCAGCATGCGCGAATGGTGAAACTGCTTACGGTCCATGCCGCAGTAAGGACATTTCGGATATTTCTCGATGTCGTTCTCGAAGGCCCTGGGATCGGGCGCTTTCTTCGGGATGAACTGCGCCGGCGTGCCGTCGGTGTTGCCCATGTGCTGGGCATGGACCGGGGCGGCGGCGACGCCGGCCGCTGCGGCGACTGAGAGTTTGAGCAGGTCGCGTCGATTCATGATGGTCATTCTCCTTTGCAGAACATCGATATGGAATTGCCCGGGATTGACTGGTTCATTTTGCGAAATAGCGTGGGGACGCAACGAGGCTTCGCTCACTGCAGCGCTTCCAGCGCAAGCTTCTCGAAAGTCGGCTCTTCGATTTCTCCGACGAGCTTGGCCCGCACCACGCCCTTGCCGTCCACGAAGAACGTGGTCGGCAGCGCCACCACGCCGTAGCGCCTGGCGATCGCCACCGTCTGGTCGAGCAGGATCGGGTAGCTCACGGCAACCGTCTTCATGAACGCCGCGACCTGTTCCGGTGCCTGGTTCACGTTGACCGCGAGCACCTCCAGTCCCTTGCCTTTTTGGCGCTGGTAGACGCGCTCGATGGCGGCCATTTCGCTCTCGCACGCGCCGCAGCCTTCGGCCCAGAAGTTGATCGCCACGGGTTTGCCGGCCCAGGCCGCGGGATAGCGCATCTGCGCGCCATCGAGGCGCACGGCGTCGAACCCGGGCGCAGGGTCGCCGATGTTCGGCGGCGCTAGATCGGATCCGCTGCAGGCGGCAAGCAGCGCTGCGCAGAACAAGGTGGTCAGCTTCTTCATCTCAGCGCTCGACCAGAATCAGATTGGAATGCAAAACCATGAAGGTGCCAACGAGCGCGAACAACGTGAATCCCGCCGCCGCGACCGCTGCCAGGCGCGCCGACACCGACGGCGCGACTTCGCGCAGGCTGGCCACCTGCGCAAAAGGCTGCACCGCGCCTGCGCCTATGGCAGCCGCCGTCGCCGCAAACAGCGGCAGGTACAGCCCATAACCCTGAAACCCGTAATCCGGCTTGAGCACGCAGAAGGGGCAGTGATGGTGCGGATGCTCGTAGACGTAAAGAGAAACGAAGGACAGCACGCCGACGATGCCGGCGACCAATGCGGCCACGCCGCTGGCGGCGGTCAGGTAGCCGCCACGCTTGCCGATCGCCTGCCGGCCGGCCGCCACGACGGCGAATGCCACTGTGCCATACAGCAGGGCCATCGCCGGCAGCGGCGCGATTGCCGATGCCTCCCCCGCAACGGTCTTGGCGTCGCCGGAAAACAGGCTGCCGCAGCAGGAGGTGATCACGTCGGCCTTGAGGCCGAGAAAATAGCGCAGCTGCAGGGCGAACGAGGCCGCCAGCAGCGGCAACAAGCCGAGCAGCAGGACATACTTGATGCGCACCAGCGGATAATCCGGCGCGCGGTTGTCGACGTAATTGATGGCGAGCCAGCCGGCGGCGAGAAAGAACACCAGCATCTGCGCGAACAGCGCGGGAAAACCGTAGGCGTTGACGTTGAGCGTGCCGACCGCGCACATCGCGCCGACGAACATCACCGACATCTTGTCAGCATTGAATACGAACAGCAGCAGCGCCGCAAACTGCGTCCAGAGCACGAAGGCGATGAGGGTCGAGAACAGATAGGTGCGGCGCTCGAGGACGAGTTGCCGCTCGCTGCCGCTCGCACTGTCCCAGCGGCGTATCACCTCCAGTGCGAAAGGCGCGGCGACGGCCATCGCCGCGACGCAAACGGCCGAGGCGAGCAGCAGGGCGATGATGGCGGGCTGGAACAGCATCAGAGGATGCGCCCGTCGCGCATGTTCACCACCCGGTGCACCAGCGCCGAATCCACCACCAGCGGATCGTGGCTGCTCAGGAGCACGGTGCGCCCCTCCCCGACCAGGCTCTCCAGAATGCCCATGAATTCCAGGGACAGTGCGCTGTCGAGATTGGCGGTCGGCTCGTCCGCGATCACCACCTCGGGGTCGTTGATGAGCGCGCGGCCGATGGCCACACGCTGCTGCTCGCCGCCGGAGAGCCATTCCACATGCGCATGGCGCCGGTGGGCAAGCTTGAGCTGCTCGAGGATGCGTTCGGCGCGCCCGTGCAGAGTCCGGCGCGGCTCGCCAGTCGGATAGGCCGGCAACATCACGTTGTCCAGCGCCGACATGCCGCGAATCAGATTGAATTTCTGAAACACGAAACCGAAGCTTTTGCGCCTTATCCCGGTGAGAAAGCGCTCGGGCAGGCCGGAGATGTCCCGTTCTTTGAAGCGCACGCGGCCCTGGGTCGGCCGCGCGATGCATCCGACGATGGTCAAGAGCGTCGTCTTGCCCGAGCCGCTCGGCCCGCACAGGGCCGTCACGCGTTTCGCTTCTATCCTCAGGTCGATTCCGTGCAGCGCCCAAAACTCGTTCGTCATCCCGTGGTGGAAAGCTTTGCGCACGCCATTCAATTCAATCATCGCATCACCGCATCCGGGTCGGTGATCGCGGCGCGCCAGATCGGCACCAGCACTGCCGCGGCATAGGGAAACACGGTGAAAAAGAACAGCGTCGCCACCTGCAGGCCGTCGATGTGCGGCGTCAACTCGAAGCGCGGATAGAGCACAGACCAGCCTTTCAACACGGATTCGAACAGCGAAGCCGAAAAGCGAAATACGTGAACATAGGCAGCAACAAAGCCCAGGAGAAAAGCGGTGAGCGACAACAGCAAACCTTCCCACAGCTTCATGCCGACGACGTCCCCCGTCTCCCAGCCGATCGCCTTCAGTATTCCGATCTCGGTCCGCTCCTCCGCCGACAGGCCGGACGCCTTCTCCCAGGCGAGAATGCCGAAAGCGAGGATGGCACCGAAAAGCAGCGCGAGGACGATGCCCTCACGCCAGTCGAGGATCGCGGCATAGGTGCGCAGCACTTCTTCGCGCAGAATGGGCCGTGAATCCGGCAGGGCGGACGCCAGTTTGGCCGCCACGGTGCGCACTTCCTGCGGATTGGCCACCGACAGCGCGATGTCGGTGTAATGGCCCGGCGGGATGGAAAAGAAGGCGCGGAAATCGTCTTCGGCCAGCAGCACCAGATCGGCGCTGACCAGTTCGGAGTTGCGCGGCAGGACACCCACGACTTTGAAGCTGAACAAGTCGCCCGTGTACGAGCGGAAGGAAATCACATTCCCCGCCGCCAGGCCGCGAACCCGCGCCATGGCCGAGCCGATTTCGATGCTGCCGCGCGCAAGGCCGGCGACCGGGCTAACCATGAAAGTGTAATTGGCCTTCACCACCGGGTCGAAGTAATAACCCCAGAGACGGCCCTCCTTCTTTTGCACGCCGCGAATCTGCCCGATCCGGTCCATGTACCCGGGCGGAACGAGGTCGTGGCGGCCCGCCACCATGCGCTGCAATATGAGCTCCGGGGAGTCCTGCAGCAGGCGCGCCGCTTCCTGGCGCAGCGCGTGGGAAAACAGCGTGACCGAGGCCAGCACGAATACCAGCAGCGCATAGACCAGCAGCAAGCCGAGGTTCTTCCATTTGCGCCGTGCCAACGACGCGAGCGTGAAGTCGATCAGGTAGCGCTGCTTTTCGATCCAGAGATTCACGGCTTGCCCGACACCTCCGGTTTCCCGGAAGACGGCGCTCGCCCATTGCCCTCGCGCCCAGCCTCCAGGAAATGCATCAGCGATGCGGGCGGCGACACGATCGAGCCCGTCGGAAAATGTTCCAGAGCGGACGGATGGTCCTGGAATGCGGAGTGCAGGTCTGCCTGGGAAGGGTGGCGCGTATAGCGCGCCTCGGTATAGAGGCACAGATCGGTCAGGCCCAGCCCTCGCACCAGCGCGCCGCTCTCAGCCAGCGCAGGAGCACGGACTGCGCGCAGCCGCGCCGCATCGGCCAAGGTCAGCGCAAACGCAACCAGCAGCAGAAGCAGCAGCAGCAGGGCGCGGTCTGAATAACGTCTGGTCACTTTACGAATCTAAATGCCGATTTCATCAGAATCGATGGTACGGGACATCGCTGCCGCCAGGCTGCGACAAATTGTCGCACCACGCCCGTTTTTCTTGACAGAAATCAAACATCTGCGCGATTTTCGCAGCCGTACGCAGCAGCACGCTTGCGTGCCGCCTTGGCCAGGACTAAGCTGCAGGCGGTTAGGTCGATTATCCACGCTATCATCCAGGAGAATGAACATGGACCGCAGGGAAATGATGCAATCGGGAATCGCACTGACGCTTGCCGCCGCCAGTACAGCCGCCATGGCCCAAGCCGGCAAGTCAGACGCTGGCCAGGAGCATCACCATCATATGGCATCAAGCAAGTATGCTGTGCTCATCACCGCCACCTCGGACTGTGGTCACATCGGGCAGACTTGCGCCGCGCACTGTCTTATCATTCTGGGCCAGACTGCGGCGCTGCAGGGCAAGGGCGACAAGGAGATGGCGGCTTGCGCAGCATCCGTGGCGCAAATGCTCGCGACCTGCCAAGCCCTGCTGAGCTTGTCCACGCAGAATTCCAAGTACGTGCCGAAGATGGCGGCCCTGGCACTGGCGGCGTGCGAAGATTGCGAGAAGGAATGCCGCAAGCACGCGAGCGTACACAAGGAATGCAAGGACTGCGCCGAAGCCTGCGTGGCCTGCGCCAAGGAGTGCAAGAAAGTCGCGGCCTAGTGCTCTAGTCGCACTTCGCTACGCCGCCGCCCGGCTGGCGTGTCCGGTATTTCACGCTGAGCCGGGCTGCACCTGGCTCAGCAGCTTGCGTATGTCTTCCGTCGTCTTTTCCGCAGACTGGTCATGCCTCACCGCCAGGCGCAGGCGTCCCAGCGCGTCGTGGACGTAGGTGTAGGTGGTGTGCTCGATCGCGTAAGAACTGCCGGCCGGCACCTTCTGGTAGAAGACGCGGAAATCCTTTGCCACTTTCTCGGTTCCCGCGAGATCCGAATAGAGTCCGATGAAGCTCGGGTCGAAAGTGGAGGCATAACTCCGGATGTCTTCGGGCGTATCGCGTTCCGGATCCAGGGTGATGAAGATCACCTGTATCATTTCGCCGTCCTTGCCCAGACTGCGGCGCACTTCGGCCGCCTGCATCAATACCACCGGGCAAACGACCGGACAATGCACGAAACCGAAGAAGGTCATCACTAGCCTGCCGCGGAAATCCGCCAGGGTACGCGTCCGGCCTTCGGTATCGGTCAGCCGAAAATCCTTGCCGAAGTCGGCGCCGGTAACGTCCATCGAATAGAACGAGGGACCTTCGCCGCAGCCGCACACGGCGAGCATGGCTGCGGTCAGTCCTGCGAGTGCTTGTCTACGATTCATGCTTTTGCCGCAAAGAGAAAACGCCACCGAGCCCAAGTCTTCTTGGACTGCCGATGCGTCGATGCAATATGGGGGCATTCTATCGACATTTGCGTGCGACCAACAAATAGCTGACAGCGCCATTACAAATATACAATCTTCGGGGGCCGTGGACGATTGCGTGCACAATTGGCGTATGTGATCAACGCGACGAGGAAATCGATGAAAATCCTGATCGTCGAAGACGAGCAAAAGACCGGCGACTATCTGAAGCAGGGCCTGTCCGAGGCCGGCTTCGTAGCGGACCTGGCGCGCGACGGCGTCGACGGCCTGCACCTGGCGCTGACTGGCGACTACGATCTCGCGGTGCTGGACGTGATGCTGCCCAAGCTCGACGGATGGGAGGTGCTGCGGCAGATCCGCGGCAATGGCAAACACCTGCCGGTGCTGTTCCTGACCGCCCGCGATCAGGTCGAAGACCGGGTGCAGGGCCTCGAATTCGGCGCCGATGATTACCTGGTCAAGCCGTTCGCGTTCTCGGAACTGCTGGCGCGGGTGCGCGCGCTGCTGCGCCGGGGCAAGACCAGCGAACCGGAGCGGTTGCAGATTGCCGACCTGGAATTGGATCTGCTGCGCCGCCGCGTCACCCGCTGCGGCAAACGCATCGATCTCACCGCCAAGGAATTCGCGCTGCTCGAACTGCTGCTGCGGCGCCAGGGCGAGGTGTTGCCGCGCTCGCTGATCGCCTCCCAGGTCTGGGACATGAACTTCGACAGCGACACCAACGTGATCGAGGTCGCCGTGCGCCGTTTGCGCGCGAAAATAGACGACCAATTCGAGCCCAAACTCATCCGCACCGTGAGGGGCATGGGCTACGTGCTCGAAGTTCCGGAAACCGCATGATCCGGCCCCGGTCGATCACCTTCCGCCTGACGCTGTTTTTTTCAACGGCATCGACTGCGGTGCTGCTGGTGGTCGGCACCCTGATCGGCGCTTTGGTCGAGGCGCACTTCGAGGAAATCGACCTGAATGATCTCAGCGGCAAGCTGGAACTGGTGCGCCACACCCTGGCCAAGGCGCGCACGCCGGCCGACATGGTGGTCGTTCCCCAGCATCTGGCCGACGCCCTGGTGGGACA
>Ga0194060_10001902_pt1 | contig 14906 bp, 14 predicted proteins | sample SepL225m_MetaG_FD_163427 | JGI IMG/M metagenome (GOLD analysis project Ga0194060, IMG submission 163427) | Anoxic zone freshwater microbial communities from boreal shield lake in IISD Experimental Lakes Area, Ontario, Canada - Sep2016-L222-5m | ecosystem: Environmental > Aquatic > Freshwater >...
TATTTCTGCTGTCTTCATTTTCCTTTTCGCTTTGTTTCTTTTATCCAAATTTACTCTGCTTTTCTCTTTTTACCCACTATAAACAACATAGACCCGTAAAAATCTTTTATTGCTTATTAACGATATACTTGATTTATCGAAGATAGAAGCGGGGAAATTAGAGCTTAAGGATGTGCCGGTAAATCCCTACATATTCTTAAGTGAAATCGAACAGATATTTAGTCTCATACTGAAAGAAAAGGAAGTTGATTTTATAATTAATATTGATGAGGAAGTGCCGCGCGGATTTTTACTTGACGAACTCCGTGTGCGCCAGATACTTTTTAATCTTATCGGCAATGCTGTAAAGTTTACTGATTCAGGGTCTATTACTGTATCAGTCAGACTTGAGTGTAAATCAGCGAAGGAAAATCATACTGATGTGATATTCGAGGTAAAAGATACCGGAATTGGAATACCTGAAGACCGACATGAACAAATTTTTGAAGCTTTTATTCAGCAGGAAGAGCAGAACACAAGAAAGTATGGCGGTACAGGTCTTGGACTTGCAATTACAAAGAGACTCATTGAAATGATGAAAGGTTCGCTTATACTTGAAAGTGAAGTAGGTGTGGGGTCGACTTTCAAAGTGCACTTAAAGGATATTGTAATTATCCCTGATGTTGAAGCGGTACCGGTTGAGGGGAGTGAGAATTTTAATAATATAGTATTTGAGAGGTCCAGAATTCTTCTGGTTGAGGATATTGAGAATAACAGGCGTCTTATAAAATACTTTCTCGAACAATATGATTTTGAGATCATTGAGGCATATAATGGCAAAGATGCGATAGATATCGCAGAGAAAGAACTGCCTGATTTAATTATCATGGATATTCAAATGCCGGTACTGGATGGTTTTCAGGCGGCAAAGGCTATCAAGGAAAATCCGGTATTAAAGCACATCCCAATCATTGCGGTAACTGCTTCGAATCTGAAATATGATACTGCAAAGACAATGGATGTATTTGGAGGCTATTTAAGAAAGCCAATAAGCAGGCTGGATCTGTTTAATCAGTGTTTTCGTTTTCTAAAATACAGTTCTGCTAAAGAGAGTGAAACAGGAAATGATTCAAAGGGAATCCAGGGGCAGGTAACGACTGGTGGCGTTCAGATTTCGGAGAGTGTTATCTCTATGTTACAGGACGAGGTAAAGAAGAAATGGATGGTTGCAAATGAGGATAAAATGATCAATGAAATTATTGAATTTGCAAATATTGTAAAGAATTTGGGAGAACAAAATAGTATTTTGGCGCTTACTGAATATGGCAATAAACTATTTCAGGCCGCCGATGCGTTTCAGGTAATAAAAATAAATAAACTTCTTAAAAATTTTCCTGATATTGTGAAAATGCTGACAGGCGGTCAGGGCGGAAAAATAGAAGGTAAATGACAGACTCCTTTCGGCATGGATATACTATGAAAAATTGGGAAAATAGAGTAGGGAAGTTTAAAGGTTCGGTTATCCTGATTGTTGATGATATTTCAGAAAATCTTGAGATACTGGGTACTGTTCTAAGAGAGAGAAATTTTCAGGTTGCATTTGCAAGCGATGGTAATCAGGCTATTAAAAGTGCTCTTTCAATATCTCCGGACCTGATACTGCTGGATATTTCGATGCCTGGTATTGATGGATACCATACGTGTGAAAAACTTAAAAGCAGTGAAGCAACCAGACATATTCCGGTTATTTTCTTAACGGCCAGGACGGCGCACGAAGATATTGTCAAGGGTTTTGAAATGGGCGGTGTTGATTATATAACAAAGCCATTTAACAGTACTGAACTAATTGCAAGAGTAGTTACGCACCTTGATCTGAAGAAGTCAAAAGAAGATATTGAACTCAGGAAAATAGTAGAGGAACAGTTAAGCAATGCCAAGACAAAAGCTGAGGAATTAAGTCGTTTTAAGTCATCGTTGCTTGGCAATCTTAGCCATGAATTTAGAACTCCTCTTATAGGAATAATTGGTTTTGCACAAATGCTGAATGACTGGGCTACCGACCCGGAATTTCTGATGATGATTGATAGTATTTATAACTCCGGCAAGAGACTTCTGTCCACTCTTAATTCTATACTCGATTTATCCGAACTCGAAGCCGGAAACCTTAAGGCAAATATAAATGAATTTAATCTGAGTGATATTGTTCAATCAGTTGCCAGGCTTTTTAAGACAGATGCACTAAGAAAACAATTATCTCTGATAATAGAAATAACTGATGTGGGAATAATAGGACTGATTGACAAAGCGCTGTTTGATCAGGTTCTTATTTATGTAATTGATAATGCTATTAAATATACAGAAACAGGGAGCATTACAATTAAGGTCAAAAAAGAAACAGACATGCAGGATAACAGTTGGGGAGTCATAAGTATAACGGATACCGGTACCGGAATTCCTGCTGGGGCGAGAGAGCTGATTTTTGAAGAATTCAGACAGGCCAGCGAAGGATTTACGCGTGAATTTGATGGCATCGGGCTTGGGCTTACTATTGCAAAGAAAATGCTCAGTCTGATGAATGGTAAAATTGAACTTAACAGCGAATTGGGAAAGGGGACAGATATAAAAATAACTATCCCTCTGTTAAGACCATAAGATTACTCATGAATAAAAACAGAAGCAAAACCATTTGTAAGGGGATTTATGAAAATTACAGAAGCGGAACAAATCAGGATTAACCGCACGAGGATTTTAATTGTGGATGATATCCCGAGTAATCACATTGCTCTCGGGAGTATTTTAAGAAAAACCGGTTTTCAGATTGCATACGCCACCAGCGGGGAACAGGCGCTGTCGATAGCTTCTAAAAGTCAGCCGCATCTGATTTTGCTTGATATTTCAATGCCTGAGATGGATGGTTTTACAGTCTGTAAGAAGTTAAAGGCGGATCCGGTTACTCATACTATACCTGTTATTTTTGTAACTGCGCATACGCAGATGGATAGTGTAAAGAAAGCAATGGATCTTGGTGCTATTGATTACATTATAAAGCCCTTTAACATTTATGAAGTTCTCGGCAGAATTTTATTACATCTTGGCGATGTCTTGTCAGGCGATGATAATTTGTCCGGTTCAAGTACGATTTCACATTCGGATATTATCGGTTTGCTACAAGGTGAATATATGCAGAAGTGGAACGAGATACAAAACAGTATGCTGATAGATGACATTATTAATTTTGCTGAAAGCATTAAAAAACTTGGGAAAGAAGGAGGGCTGAAGTTACTTTGTGATTATTCTGCCGAATTAATCCGGCTTTCAAACAGTTTGGAAATAAAAAAAATGGTTATGGTTTTAAATCAGTATCCCTCGGCTCTGCAGAAAATCCTCCTTATGTCTGAAAATTTATAACCGGACAGGCTGTAATAAGAATGGAATGTCTTTGATGATTCGCTTGTCCAATAACCACATGAAACTTATATAATTTTAAAAATCTGCCATGAAAAAAATATTTCTCCTGCTTCTGCTTTTCTCTCTCCAGTTTTTAGTCTCATGCAGAAAGAATGAGGATGTTATTAATCCTGCGGTCAGCGCATCGGCGCATGGTATTATTGCTGTAGATGCCGAGGCCATTCCGGGTGCGCTTGTAACGCTTACCGGCAATCCTGACAAATCTATATATACAAATGTGGCGGGAGTGTTTCAGTTCAATGGGCTTCCTAACGGTAGCTATTCACTAAAGATTGAAGGTGTGCTCAACAATGGTAGCACACTATCTCAGACTCTTGGCTTTAATATAAATTATAACAACGCCGACCTTGGGACTATCCGCTTCGCAACGCCGCCTGTCATTACTGCAATTGATACGGTTTCAATGGCGAACACAGCAATCGTAAAATGGAAAAAATCTACAGACCAGAGCTTCCTTGACTATTTAGTTTACCAGAGTACCACATCTTTGTTTGATGAATCTTCAGGCGAACTTGTCTATAAAAGTACAAATATTACTGATACAGCTTTCAGCGACAACACCTATAAAAAGGGCGTTACAAAATATTACCGTGTTTATGTCCATACAAACTCTGCGAGGATTTACGGTGGCACAATCGAAGGAGTAAATACTCCGCCCAAGAATTTTATCATTAACGGTGGCTTTGAAGCATCTCTTAATGGCAGGCAGCCTGACAGTTGGCGCTATGTTAATCAGGGGATTCCCGATTATGATTATATGTATCTTTCTACTGCCGTTACAAAGAGCGGAAGTAAAAGCTGTGTGCTTGCATGGACAGATTCTATTGCACAGTATTCTCACTCCGGTACATTATACCAGAGGATTTCTATGAATGGAATGGTTGCAGGCAAACGCTATAAATTATCTTTCTGGATGAAGTCTGATACCGGCAGGGTGGGATTATACTTTTACCGGCTTGAAGATTTTACCTACTTCGAAATACCAGGCGGTCAGGACTGGACAGAAAAGACTTTCAGCTTTGAGCTTACTAAGAGTGTTACAAGTATGCGCATCGAACTCATCTCATCGCAGTTCTCAGGCAAAAGGCTTAAAGGGTATATTGATGATATAAGTCTGATGGAAGAATAACTATCAGCCCTGAGCAGATATATAACTCTGTTTTTGTACAAAACCGGAAATGATAAAACCCTGATATTTTTCTTAATCATAATCTTACTCTTAATTCCTCTCTCCCTCTTTCACAATTCATAATCCGGCAATCGCGCTACCTGGAAAGTTTCTTAACAATTCCTTAACATTCTCTTAATATTTGCTTAACATTAGGATTATATCTTTGTGTATCAAAATTCACAACAAATAATATGAGGAATCAATGCGAAAGATAACGGTACTGGTTAGTTTTTTATTAGCGTTAAGCTTCAGCGCCTTTGCGCAGAGCAGTCATGATAACGAAAGCGATACGCTTGCGACAAAAGAAGAAGTGCAGAATGTAAAAGGAGCGGTTGAAGGTCTTAATGAATCTTACCTTGAAACAAAGGCGGTAGTCGATGCGATTAAGAAAATTAAAATATCAGGTTACATTCAGGCTCAGTATCAGTCAGCAGAAGTTGATGGAGCTAAATCATTTGCTGGTGGCGATTTTCCTGTTACTCTTCACAACAGATTTGCCGTCAGACGTGGCCGTGTTAAATTTAATTACGATAACGACCTTACCCAGTATGTGCTTCAGTTCGATGTAACTGAAAAAGGTATGGGTATAAAGGATGCTTATGTGTCTGTTAAGGAACCATGGTTAAAGACTTTCGGATTTACCGCCGGTGTGTTCGACAGACCGTTCGGTTTCGAAATATCTTACTCGTCAAGCAACCGCGAGACTCCTGAAAGAACGAGAATGTACCAGACGCTTTTCCCTGGCGAAAGAGACTTGGGTGCAAAGATTGAAATATTCCCGACATCAGGTCCGTTAAGTTTATTTAACTTCAAGGGCGGATTCTTTGCCGGCAACGGTACAACTCCTGAAACAGACAATGCGAAAGATTTTATCGGTCGTCTTGGCTTCTCATTCCCGTTCGAAGCATCAAATCTTGCCATTGACGGAGGCATTTCCGGTTACTTTGGTTCAGTTCTCGTGGATGCAGTCAAGAAAACTTATACTCTCAACTCTTCTTCAGTTCCGGTGGGAGACAGTTTATCAAAGTATATTGACAGAAACTATCTTGGTGCGGATGTCCAGCTCTATTATGACCTTCCCGTTCTCGGCGGATTCTCGCTTCGTGGCGAATATATCTCAGGCAAAAACCCTGGTACATCGACTTCAAATGCGGTTTACAAGCAGACTAACGGTGATGTTTATTTAAGAAATTTCTCTGGCTACTATATTAATTACGTGCAGAATATCGGCAGTTCGCTTCAGCTTGTAGTTAAGTATGATGTATTTGATCCTAATTCCGATGTTAAGGGTGATGACATAGGTGTGTCCGGTTCAAAGCTGTCAGTGGCAGACTTAAAGTATAATACGCTCGGTGCAGGTTTCGTATATTACTGGGATGGCAATGTTAAGTTCACGTTCTATTATGATACGGTATCAAATGAAAAGGTAAACGCAAACGCTGTTGCTACTACGCTTGCTCCTTATAAGTCCGACCTTAAGGATAATGTATTTACTTTAAGAATGCAGTATAAGTTTTAATTAAATAATTATTAAGAAAAAAGAGAAAATAAAATGAAAAAAATATTATTAGCACTTCTTGTTTCAGTCTCCGCTTTTGGTTTTTCAGGCAATGAAACTATTACGGTAAAAGGTTCAGATACAATGGTGATACTTGCTCAGAGATGGGCTGAAGTTTATATGTCAAAACATCCGGATGTTACGGTTCAGGTAACAGGTGGCGGATCGGGCGTTGGTATATCAGCTCTTATTAATGGTTCTACCGATATTTGCAATTCGTCAAGACCAATGAAATCATCGGAAAGAGATAAACTCAAACAGAGATATAATTCTCTTGGTGTTGAGATAAAGGCAGCTAAAGACGGTCTTTCTATTTATACAAGCCAGTCAAATCCTGTCAGCGAATTATCAATTGACCAGATTGAACAAGTCTATACGGGAAAAATAACAAACTGGAAACAGCTTGGTGGCAATGATTCAAAGATTATTGTTTATGGCAGAGAGAACAGTTCAGGTACTTATGTTTATTTTAAGGATAACGTTTTAGGCGGAGCAGATTTTACTTCAACAATGCAGAGTCTTCCCGGAACTGCGGCAGTAGTAAACGCAGTAGCAAAAGATAAGAACGCCATCGGCTTCGGCGGAGCGGCTTATGCAAAGGGTATTAAAATTATCAAAGTTAAAGAGGATGCTAATTCAACAGCATATCTGCCGACAGAAGAGAATATAAAAGCCAATTTATATCCTATCTCAAGATTTCTCTTTATGTACACAAAGAGCAGACCTTCCGGCGCAATGAAGGATTATATTGACTGGATATTGAGCAAAGAAGGTCAGGATATTGTAACAAAGGTCGGCTACTTCCCGGTTAAATAGATTGAACTACGTGCTAATCACCGAATGAATAATTAATATTCAATCATCCCCGGTCTCAAAAGCCGGGGATTCTTTTATCAAGAAATAACAGGTAACACCGAATTGAACTTAATAAAATTTAATTTTCTCAGGAGAAAAGGAAATTCTGAACCGGTACATCCTCTCCTGAGTAAAAAATTCCGTCTCAGCGAATTTCTATCAGAGTATATAATAAAATCAGTATCGTTTACCTCCTTTGCCGTTATTATATTAATCTTTGTTTTTGTCTTTAGGGAAGCTCTCCCGATATTTTATAAAGCTGAGAAGCCCAAAGCTGTGCAGACACAGGAACAGATGGAAACTTACGGTGATGATGAATCTCAGATACAGACAACGCTACCCGAATCATCCGCTTCAACTCAGACTGTAAAGACAGAATCGGCGACATTTAAAAATCTTGCAGGCACAAACTGGCAGCCGGTTTCAGATGAACCTAAGTATGGACTCTGGCCGCTGTTTGCAGGTAGCTTCAAAGTTACGATAATAGCAGTTCTATTTGGAGCGCCCATCGCAATACTTGCGGCTTTATTTACGTCTGTACTCGCTTCCAGGAGAATAAAAGAAATTATTAAACCGACAATTGAACTTATGGCGGGTTTTCCTTCTGTGGTAATCGGCTTTTTTGCACTTGTCGTTATTGCTTCAGTTATGCAGAATATGTTTGGTTATCAATACAGGCTTAACTCATTTGTCGGTGGCATTGCTTTGTCGCTTGCTGTAATTCCAATTATCTACACAGTAACGGATGATGCCCTGACGAGCGCACCGAAGCATCTGATGGAAGCAAGCCTTGCACTCGGCGCGACAAAATGGCAGACAGCGCTCTTTGTAATTTTGCCTGCGGCTACGCCCGGCATATTTGCCGCAGTGTTGCTTGGCGTAGGGCGTGCCTTTGGGGAAACAATGATTGTGCTTATGGCAACCGGAAACGCTTCTCTTATGTCGATGAATATATTTGAACCTGTCCGTACAATGTCGGCTACCATCGGAGCTGAAATGGCAGAGGTAGTTTTCGGAGATACTCATTATAATGTACTTTTCCTCATCGGTTCAATTCTCTTCATTTTTACATTCGCGCTTAACGCCGTTGCCGAATTTTATGTCAGAAACAAATTAATCAAAAGATTCAACGGAGCATAAATGAGAAGAAACATACTTGGCGCGGGAGTTTATGCGCTGACGGCGTTATCCGCCATAATAATAGTATTCGTTACGCTTTATGTGTTAATAAGCATTTTTCTTAGCGGCTCATCAGTTTTGTCATGGGAATTTATTACCGGTTATCCAAGGGAAGGTATGACGCAGGGGGGGATATTCCCTGCAATAGTTGGTACAGTTCTCCTTGTTTTTGTAATGACCATAGCAGGTGTTCCTGTCGGAGTAATCACAGCCGTTTATTTAAGCGAGTACGCGAACAAGTCTGCCGTTTTTACAAAGCTGATTCGATTTGCTGTAAACACACTTGCCGGAGTGCCATCGATTGTATTCGGACTCTTTGGGCTTGGGTTTTTCGTACAGTTTATTGGTGCGGGGATGGATCATGTTTCCCAGGACGCGGGAGTTATTAAGTGGGGGCAGCCAGGCTTATTATGGGCAAGTTTCACGATGGCGTTGCTGACTCTGCCTGTGGTTATTGTCTCTGTTGAAGAAGCATTGAGAGCCGTGCCGGCAGAATTAAGAGAAGCCAGCTTTGCTCTCGGTGCTACTAAATGGGAAACTGTCTGGAAGATTGTTCTTCCAAATTCAATTTCCGGTATAATGACCGGTGTTATCCTCGCGATTGGCAGAGGTGCCGGAGAAGTAGCTCCCATTTTATTTACAGGAGCAGCATACTTCCTGCCTCATCTTCCTAATTCATTGTCAGACCAGTTCATGAATCTTGGCTATCATGTTTATATTATGTCCACACAGTCCACAGATGTTGAAGCTACAAAAGGCATTCAGTATGCAACCGTAACCGTATTACTTGCCGTAACATTTCTGCTTAATTTTTCTGCGGTTTTACTCCGCTATAAATTACGGATAAAAGCAATTTAACTTATAACGGGCGTTAAATTTCCTTAATCAGACTCATAATCCATGAAGCGGATAAAAGGAACAAGTCAGGATTAAGAGAAAAAATGCCCATAACCGGTGAGTTTCGTTGTATCATGGTTAATAAATAACGCATACATCAATATTCTGATCTTTACGCAAAAATGTCCGAAACTATGATACAGGTGATTTTTATTGCTGTATGAATTCCTGATTATGATTAAAATGGTACTCTGATGCTTTGAACTCATTTAATCAGATGAATCTATACGGGATGAATTTTGTTTATGCAGTATTTAAATAATAAAAATACCTGAACATTTGCAGATATCTGCCATTCTAAATTATTCCTGTGTCTTTTACCCTGAAAATTATTACATTTAACTACTCAGATATTAAAAATAAGTACATATGCATAGGTAATATTTATTTGAATGATTTGGGTAATTTGTAGTACATTCTGCGGGGTCTGTGTCTGTCGTCAGGGCTGAGTTATAAAAACTCAAAGTAAGAAAACAAATAATAAACTAAAAAGAGAGGTGCGTTATGAAAAAGTGTCCGGTGTGCGGTATCTTCATGAATGAAGTTCTAAAACTAAATGTTCAGATTGACATCTGTCCAAAATGTGAAGGAATATGGCTGGATAAAGGAGAGTTGGAAAAAATAAGTTCACAGTATAAGCAACTCGATTCCGAAAGACCCCGCCAATACAACAACGATAATGATCATTATGATAAACGTCATGATGACAGGGACGATGATCATCATTATGACAAAGGTCATAACAACAGACAAAGACGTGGCGGATTCTGGGAAAATCTGTTCGATTAATTCTGCATAATATTTAGTAACTGTCTGTGTACTTATATCCTTAGCCGGAAGAAAACCGGGTACTGCCATTACTGGTTTTCTTCCGGAGCTGTTTTATCCCTCGTTGATTAAGTAACAAGTAAACTCTGACTTCCCTATTTTTCCCCTGATTTGTTTTCGCACTAATTCTTTCTTTATCCCTTTTAATTTCTTTTTTATTCTTTTCAGTTTCTTTCTTCGCTTCCCGATTACTTTATAAATTTTACAGGAAACGGAATCGGCAGATTCCATTCCTGTAGTCTTTATAAGCTTCTGAGTGCTGTTAATTATTTTGCCGGCTTTCTCAATATTTGCCCGCAATTCCCTAAATAGTTCCTCTACTTTGCTAGTCTTCATATCAATCCTCTTTTATTGATGGTAATAAAAAAATAGTTTTATGTTCTTTATCCAATACTTTTTTCTAGTTGTTGGAAGTTTCAAAAGTCTTTATATATTCAAAATTTTTGAAGGAAATCTTCAGGATCGTATCTGATTCTGTCTTTACCTTAATAAAACTTTCCGAAATTTCTATAATTGACCCTGTAATGAATTCCTTATCCTGTGATACAGGACTTGGGAAATGATATCTGATTAACTGACCGGTGTGAAGTTCCATTCTATCCTTATTTATTTTTTTTCGTTATCAAACATAATATTTGAATATTACTATAATATTATGGAATTATTAAGATACTGTTAAGCTTAAAATGAATATTATCTCATCAAATTATTTACCATAACTAACTTTTTTACCGTGGGATTAATCAAAATAGATATTTTATTTTTGGCGGGAGAGTAACGTATCTTTGCAGAGATATTCCTGGATTGAGCTGAAAGAGTATGAGAGAATTTAGAATGAAACCGGTACAAAACAAATAAAGCCCGGAAAAATACCGGGCTTTATATAGAAGAAACAGAACTGAAATTATTTCATTAAAACAAGTTTCTTTGTGCTGACATAATTCCCTGCAATTATTTTATAAAAATAAACGCCACTTGATAATCTGCCGGCATCAAAAGTTACTTTGTACGTACCGGCTACTTTCTCTTCGTTTACTAACGCTGCAATTTCCTTCCCCGTCAGGTTAAATATTTTCAAGGATACTTTTTCGTTCGAAGGAATGGAATAGCTGATTGTTGTAGTTGGATTGAACGGATTTGGATAATTTTGGTTTAGCTCAAATCTGTCTGGCAGTTCGCTTCTAGTGTTTCCGACTGAAGTTGTTGAAGGGGCTAATGATACAGTTTTGTTTTCCCCAAAAATAACAGGTGCCGCCGGAATTGCCGGAGTTGAATTCCACAAACATTCACGGACAGTCATTGACATTGTTGTAGTATCAATGCTTATTAACTGAAACGACAGCTTAGTCTCGTCAACAGAAGAAAAATTTCCTTTCATCGGGGAGTCAACTCTGAAAGTGTTTAATGTAATATTGCTGTCCGGACCTGTGTAAGTATAAAATTCATTTGCATTATCATTCCCGTGGAAATAAGCGACAATATTTGAATGTGATTTTACAAAAGAAGCAAAAGCTCTTTGTTCAATTACAGCTGCCGGAGATGTTGTTTTCCCGTCTTTAAAACTTTCTAAAAGCAAGTTCTCAAATTTATCTGTTTTATTAATATCATGCGTTCCGTTTGGATTTGTAAAATGTTTTGATTCAACCAGCGGCTGGTCATGTGTGAAAATTATAACCGGAGTAGTTGTACTGACATTTTTCAAGTCATTATCCATCCATATTCTTTCAGCGGAATCCGGCCATATATTTACAAACATAAAATGGATACCTGAAATATTCTTACTATAATGAATTTTTTCATTAGCATAATCATAGTTGCCGGCAGGCCTTGTCGAAGGCATCATCAGATTGTAAATATTTACCATTGTTGATGAATCTTTAAGCGGCGACATTGTTTTGTAATATCCAATTGCATTAGAGACATCATGATTGCCTGGTGCAAGTAGCAGAACTGATTTCTGTCCGGCATTATTTTTCAATGTTAAGCTGTCAATATAATCTGTTTTGAATTGTTCCCATGAAACAGATGCACTTTGTATCGGGGATTCTTCCCGGTTTGCTATATCGCCTGTGTTTATAACATAGTCAATTCCACCGACAGGCTGCCCTGATTTTATTCCTCCATCCGAGGGCAATGTTAATGCTGGTAAATTATTCATTTTAGCGACCAAAGCGGCATGTACAACTTTTGCATCAACGGATGTCTGACCTTGAAAAGTTCTTGTTATTCCGTAATGAGAATCCGATGTGTAAACTATCTGAATAGACTGTGCAGTTGTAATGTTAACCAAAAGAGCAAGAAACAAAATCGTATTTACTATAAACACCGATAAAGTATTCTTATGGTCAGGATTATTAATGGGAATTATTCCGGTTCTAATTGTTTTCTCTAAGTTCATTCCAGTTCTCCTTTTTAATTATGAATTGTTTAATTGAAATACACCATTCTTTTTGAATACAAAGGTAATGTTCCAATATTAATTTAATGTTAAGGATGTATTAAGGAATTGTTAAATGAATAGAACCAGTCTGCAAAGCGGGGGATTTAATAATTCCATAACATTATCTTAATAATACCTTAATATTAGATTCATATTTTTGAGAACATTATTCAAAATATTATCAGGAAAACATGAAAATAGCGCATATATCGGATACCCATATTTGCACGCGTCATAATCGCAGGAGTATTAAGAATACAGGTAAATTATTGAAGTATATATTAAATAATGATTATGATCATCTCGTCATTACCGGCGATATTACTGAGAGCGCATCGTCTGGTGAATTTAAGATTATGCGGGAAATACTTGCTGATTTTAATTTGCTGGATTCGGAAAAGCTTTCCATTGTAATCGGGAATCATGATATTTTTGGCGGAGTACAGTTAGCCGAAGAGGTTATCCATTTCCCGGCGAAATGTAAGACGGTTAATTATAAAGAAAAGGTTAAGGAATTCAGAGAGTATTTCCATGAAGTTTTTGATAATGTTTATTCTCCGACCGGAAACCTTTTCCCATACGCAAAGGATTTGGGCTGGGTTGTCTTAGTCGGAATAAATTCTATAAGCGAGTATTCTAAGTTAAAGAATTTGTTTGCCTCAAACGGCTCAATTTCTTCCGGACAGATGAACGGTTTATACGACATCTTTAACTCTCTAAAATATAAGGCTAAACCTGTTTTTGTTTTACTCCATCATCAACTCTACAAAATTCCATTCCAGTCATCGCCATTGCATGAAAATACATTGTGGGCACGTGTAGAAAATCAAACCATGAAACTTAGGGGAAGAAAAAAGTTTATAAATTTCCTGAGTAAATATAATGTGAAGCTGGTTTTACACGGGCATACGCATGAATCAATTGAGTATTCAAAGAATGGGATTACATGTATGAATGGCGGAGCAACTTTCAGTAATTATAAGCCGGATGAGATGAAATTTAATTCTATAATTATAGAAGATGAAAGTATAATCAAAACAGAAATTGTTTCATTCCCGGCTGAAAAAATAATAAAAGATAACTATAATTCTATAGCAAGAATAGCCGAAATTAAACAGTTCTTAATGAATTGAGTATTAATAAAGTGAGATGAGATAATGAAAGGAAAAATATTCCTGTTGTATATCAGAACGGGCGGAGGACATTTAGCTCCGGCGAGGGCAATCGCAAATTATACAGATAAAAATTACCCGGATGATTTGGAACCTGTCTTAATAGATGGTCTGTCCGGTGCGCCTGAATCGGTAAGGATTATTGTTGAAGACGGTTATAGAATTTTGCAGAATCACGCCAAATGGTATTATGAAATGCTTTATGGAGTTAATAAAATTATTGGTATTGCAAAGTTAAACAGTCTGATGGTATCCCGTGCGATAAAGCCGCTTCTCGAAGAACGCATCCTGAATGAAAAACCTGCGAAAATAGTAATATTTCATTTCTTTCTTATTGAACCTATATTCGGGATTCTGAAAAAATATAATCTGGATATCCCAGTAATTTCTGTTGTTACAGATCCTTTTACAGCTCATCCGGTCTGGTTCTTAAATAAAGTTCAGGAGTATATTGTATTTAGTTCAAGAGTAAAAGAATATGCACTTAGAAAAGGTATATCGAAAGATAAAGTTCATCAGTTCCCATTTGTTCTTGACGAAAAATATTCGACCGCGCTCAAGCAAAGCGAGATAACTCAGCTTAAAATTAAATATGATTTTGACCCGCTAAAGAAAATGATTTTGATTATTGGCGGCGGCGACGGAATTCCCAAAGGGAAAGAAATCTTAAGGAAGCTGATATTTGAAATAAAAGATGCGGAAATTGCCATAGTCTGCGGAAAAAATAGGGAATTATTTGATTTCGCAAACAGACTAAGGAATAATAACTTCTTTCTTAATCTTAAAGTATTCACTTATGTGGATTTTATTTATGAATTGCTTAATATGTCGGATCTGGTAGTTACTAAATGCGGAGCTTCTACTTTTATGGAAGTGCTTCTTTCCAGGAAAATTCCGATTGTTAATAGTTATATCTGGGAACAGGAAAAAGGAAATGTTGAATTCCTGACAGATAATAATCTTGGAATATATGAGAAAAGGATAGGGAAACTTCCGGAGCTGGTTCAGCAGCTGTTAGCGGATAATCAATTGTATGATTCATACATAAGCAATATCGACAAAGCTAATCTTATAAATGGAACTCCTCTGGTTTGCGAATTTATTGTTAACAGATGGAAGAAGGAAAGTATTCTGCCGGATTCTCATGTGTATCAGTCTAAAGAATAAATATCAGAACACACCGGACTTTATAAAACCGGGGAAAGAGCAATGAGGGTGAAATAAGGCATTTCCTATTTAAATAATGCTCCGTGGGGACCAAACCGACCGTTTGGTATTAAGGAAATGCTCCGTTTGGTCCCCACGGAGCATTCGACATATAACAAATGCTCCGTGAGCATCAAACGGAGCGTTCGACAT
>Ga0194060_10001904_pt1 | contig 14901 bp, 14 predicted proteins | sample SepL225m_MetaG_FD_163427 | JGI IMG/M metagenome (GOLD analysis project Ga0194060, IMG submission 163427) | Anoxic zone freshwater microbial communities from boreal shield lake in IISD Experimental Lakes Area, Ontario, Canada - Sep2016-L222-5m | ecosystem: Environmental > Aquatic > Freshwater >...
ACAATCTGGTTGTTAGCTGTATCTGCAATATACAGGTTACCTGACGCATCGCTTGCAACCCCGGCGGCACCTTTAAATTTCAGTGGCAGGTAGGGCTTGACAGTACTAGAGTCAAGCAGCGGAGTAACATCATCCGGTTTAGCTGCAAAAGTTACCCCAGGCATTACAAGCATTACAGCCAGACAGGCAAACAGTAACGCGAGAAACGAACGCGCCAGCATTATTCACGCTCCTTTTTTATTACGGCAATTTCTAAATATTAAGGCTCTCGAAGTAGAGCAGGCAGGCTAAGCAATAACCGCTCAGCCTGCCGTCTTGATTAAGCTAACCTACCGTTTGAGGTTCAAAATTTCCTGCATCATTTCGTCCGCAGTGGTGATCGTTTTTGAATTGGCAGAATATGCCCGCTGCGTCTGGATCATCTTGACAAATTCAAGAGCAAGGTCGACGCCGCTCAATTCAAGGTTGCTTGAGATAATACTTTCGGTTGTGGCATTCGGAGCACCTATGACCGGTGTTCCGGAACCGCCGATAATAACGCCGGATTCACGATAGAGCGATGCACCCTCTTTTATCAGACCGGCAGGATTTGGTATTTCGGCAAGTCCCACCCATGCTCCCGGAGCCGTCAAAACGGGTTGCTTCTGGGTGTTGTCAGTTTTATCACTGCCATTATAGAATAGGGTGGCGCTGTTGCCAATCGCGTCAGCGTAGAGCAGGCTTATCTCCCCCTTGGTGCTGACGCTTAGTACTTTCTGAAATTCAAGAACCAATTCCCAGTTGGTCGTATCGTTTACCGGATTTACATATGTGGCATTTCCACCTGCATTTAAGATGGGGGCATTAGTTAATGGATCTAAGGCTGGTTTGCATTCCCCTGTAATATTAACATATTTAGCACCGTTTGAACCAAAAACAACTGCGCCTTTAGAATAACCTGTAAGGTCTGGTGCGGCCGCTGTTGACATTGCAGCAACTGTAGCATTATCAAAGGAGCCTCTTGCCCAGTGAATAGTGTCCACCAACGGACTGTCGAGAGCTATTCCTGTCGTAGCCGGGTCTGTAGTATCCTTAATGCAAATATAATTTACACCGTTTATACTTACAACATTGCTGGCGGCAGTTCCTTTGACTGCGGCGGTGCCCGCGACGGCTGTATACCCACCGGCATTCATCTTATCGAATGTTGCTCCTGTTACAGGGGGATCAGAAAAAATATCCGTACCAAGCGCTGTTGTAATTGAAGTGCTATCTTTTTTGAATCTAATCGGCATGCTTTCAGAATCAAGTACCGCGAAGTTGTCAGGATTTATAAGATTCAGACCGGTAGTATCCAGGCGGAAAGAACCAGCGCGGGTATACAGGGCGCCGGTGGCAGGTATGGGGCCTTTCAACGTTCCAGGCGCTGCAACTGCAAAGAATCTCTTACCCTGAATGAATAGGTCGGTCGGCGACGTTGTCGTTTCATTCGAACTTTGGCCAAACAAGGTATCCACTTTCTGAATCTGGACACCATGACCTATCTGGCCGACGGAGTTGTTGCCGATAATGGTTGAAAGGACATCCGAGAACAGCATCCGGGATCCTTTGAAACCGATGGTATTGACATTGGAGATGTTGTTGCCGATTACGCTCATCCCCTCTGCGTTGTTCAGGATGCCGCTGGCTCCTGTAAACATTGTTGAAGTAAGACTCATTGTGTTGCCTCCTGTTTATTATTTTTGAGCTTTGGTGAAGCGGGTCAATCGGACTTCGCTTCAGGGCTTCCTCAAGGAGGGCCGGCCCGGTAAAACTTGAGTTAAATAAATACTGCTGAATCAATGTGCGTAAAAACGTTACCCTTCATCTGAGCTCTATCGAGAGCGGTCACTACGGTTCGGTTTTTGACACTGACAACAAGTGCCGAATCGCCCATCATGACAAGAGATTCCTTGCCGCCTTTTTGAGCCACGCTGGCTACCGCACCTTCAAGATTTGCAAGATCTGCGGCTGAAAATGTTATGTTTCGCGCCCTAAGTCTATCCTGGGCATGCTGAGAGAACTTAAGCCCCTCTGCCGGAAGTTTTTGATCCAGAATCTGAGCAAACGGTGAATTAACCGTCTGACCTGATGCCGGTTTCGGTTGATGCAGCTGGCCTAGTCTCCCAGGTTGAACCGGATTTGGAATAAAAATCGGATCTACCATGGTCTGTTACACCCCCAAACTGATAACGTCTTTTAATTTAACGATAGCAGCCCCGACAGTGAGTGTCGGTGCACTTCCGGAAAGATCGACACCATCGACTTTTCCTGTGGTGTATGTCGTTACCGGCAGATCTTTGCCATTTGCATCAATGGCACGAATTGCAAATGTGTATGCCCCCGGTGGAAGAACTGCGCCGCTACTGTCTTTGCCATCCCAATAATAAAGCTTGTCACCCGATGTGCTTGCTCCTATTGAGTTACTTCGCACCACCTTGCCCGATGCATCCGAGATCGTCAGCACTGTAGCCGCTGTCGGCATCGTGAGAGTAAATTCGAGTGGTGAGGGATTGGTGCCGTCAAACGATGCAGTATTACCGTTAGCCTTGACACTTTTGCCGATAAATGAGACCGCTGTAAGGCTGATGGAGTTATTTTGTGCTGAGAGAAGGTTATTTAAAGCAGTGTTGTTATTGTATGACTGCTCAACCAGAGACAACTGAGAGAGCTGATCCAGCATGGCGCTGGGATCCTGCGGTTTCAATGGATCCTGGTATTTAAGCTGGGCAATGAACAGCTTCATGAAATCATCCTTGTTCATTCCCATCGATTTTTTCATGGCAGCTTGAGTTGAAGCATTATCCGTTGTGGCTGTTACTGTGCCTACCATATTTCACCCCACTTCTTTAATAGTGAATATCGAGCATCGACTGCCCTTGACGTCCCTGATGCATTGCAGATACAGACGGGGAATTCGACTGCGCGACGGCATAGCCACGCGGAGATGTCCAAAACTGCCGTTGCTGCTGTTGTTGCTGTTGCTGTTGCATCAGTTCGCGCCAGGCGTTCTGATTCTGCCCCTGGTTCGCTGAACCTTTTCCTCCGGTGGTAATATCAAAAGATTCCATCGTTATGTTTTGCCGCGCCAGCGATTCCTTGAGCGAATCTGCATTCTGCATGATTGCATCACGAACTGAGCGGTTCTCGGTTACGATTTCTACCGTAAGTTTTCCCCCCTGGAGATTCATGTTCATTTTCAGTTCGCCAAGATTTTCTGGCGAAAGAGTCAGCGTTATCTGCTGTTTACCCTGTTTTAATTCGTGCTGTTGCAAACTCTCTTTGACCTGCGGCAGAAGCTGTTCAGAAATGTCCTGACGGAGCGGTTCATTCGCAACTGGCTTGGTAGTTGCCGACGACATTTTGTGCAGTTCCACTAACGGTTGTCCACGCAAATTCTGAGCCGTATCCGGATTATCCGAGGCAGTACCTGATTCACTCTGATTGTTGTCGCTGCTGCTTGAACTATCAGAAGCCAATAATGATGAGCTGCCGGAGGCGGCCATCTTTAGCGTTATAGCACTCTCATTGACTTTACTCGAATCAGCTGCCTTCACTGCTTCTGGAGCCACTGCAAGACTCTGTCTGAGTGTGGGTATCTCATTCAGGATTTTCCCAGTAGTTACAGATGCAACGGCTACTGCGGCAGCCTGAGGAGATTCAGTCTGTTTAACACCCGACTCCGATTTCTGTGTTGGTGCCGGAGAAGCGGGAAGCGGCTCCGTCATGGTTAAATTCTGTAACCTGTCAATGGAAAGTGCAGCCAACATGGCTACATTCCGTGTCCTGACAACTGCTGCAGGTGCTGGTATTGCAGATGCTGCAGGTGCTGGTGATGCAGATGCTGCAGGTGCTGGTGGTGCAGATGCTGCTGGTGCTGGTGGTGCAGATGCTGCTGGTGCTGGTGGTGCAGATGCTGCTGGTGCTGGTGGTGCAGATGCTGCAGGTGCTGGTGGTGCAGATGCTGCAGGTGCTGGTGGTGCAGATGCTGCAGGTGCTGGTGGTGCAGATGCTGCAGGTGCTGGTGGTGCAGATGCTGCTGGTGCAGGTGATGGTGATGCGGATGCCACTGTTGTAGGTGCTGCTGTTTCTGCTTTGTTAGAAAATACGGCACCGGCTGTTGTCTGATCAGTCACAGTCTGCTGCTGCGGTGTGACAGAGGTTGCTTCCACGACTACATTCTGTAACCCCTTAATAGGAAGTGCTGCCGGTACTACCGTCGTCTGAGCAGCGGTGACTGATTCAGGTTTGGCAGACACTGCGACAGCAACTGCGGCCTGATTGGCTTCAGGTTGCTGTTTCTTGGCAATAACAGGTTCGGCTGACTTGGAGACATTCTTTAAGCTGTCAACAGGTAGTTGTGCTGATACGATAATTGACGGTGCCACTGGTACTGACTCTGTTTTGGCCAATGGTACAACTCCAGCTGCGGCTCCAGAGGTTTCGGACTGTTTCTGCTCAAGAATCTGTCCCGTCGTCATAGCCGTCACAGTTGCGTTCTGCTTCGGATCAGCTATGTGTAGTGCTGTCGGTTCAGCTTTGATATTCATATCCTGCTGATTCTGTGCAGACAGCATTCCCGCTATCATTGCTGTCACGACTGCTTTCTGCTGCGTGTCAGCTGCGGGTGGCGCTGCCTGGTCAGTGCTTATTGCAGGCTGTTCTGTTGCCGTGGCAGCATTCTGCTGCTCCTTTACAACAACCGGTTCTGCCGTAATGCCTGCGCTCTGCAGCACGTCAACCGGAAGCAGTAGCTGTTTGACGTCTCCCACCGGTACGCCGGGCTGTAAGTTGCCAGCCAGAGCCAACTGTAATGCTGCATTCAGTAAATCCGGCTTTTTACCAGCCTCTGTCAGCGGCTGTTCCGCTTTGCCTGAAGCGGTTGCAGCATCTTTTTGAACAACCGATTGCTGCGCGCTCAACAACTTGGCAAAATTGCTGTCTTTTTGCTGCGTACCATCCTTTGTTACAGTGGCTGCCGGCGGCACCTCATGTGCGATAAACGGCATAACTGCCTCTATCGAAACTACGTTCATCTGTCCATTATTCATTTGTTTTCACCTCCTTTCTTTATAGATTTTTTATGGAGCGGACTTTGCGTCTCCATAAAATTTAGATCATCTTCCTTGCATATTTTCGTTCACCCACTTTAACAGCCGTGGCTGGCTGATGAATGGCGCCAGTTTCGCGACACTCTTCATATCCATTCTGCTGAGGAGTGCAAGAGCCATATCTTCTTTAAGTGAATCGATCATCTTGGCGGCCTGCTCACTCTTAATAGTTTTAAACAGCTTGACCATTTTAGTGATCTTTTCATCCCGCATTTTCTTTTGTGCTTCAGACTGCGCTTTTAATGTGTCGTCGAGTCTTTTTTTGCTGTCTTCAAGGGCTTTTACCTGAGCTTCGAGCTTATCGCTCAATTTTTTCAGTTCCTGCTCTTTTGCCGCAAGTGCCGCCTCTTTATCGGCCAACTGCTGACGCCTGGCATCCTGCAGGGCTTTTTCTTCGCGAGCGGCTCGCGTCGCGTTAATCGGCTGCCCCGAAGACGAGCTTTCCCGCTCCGCCTCGGCAGGAGATTTGGCCGCAGCTTCATTCTGAACGGCAGCAGTGGCAAAAACGGCCGGCAAAGCATATAACGCCAGAAGGAGACTCCCCATCAATAGGAGGGCTGTTAACAGTTTTTTATTCTTAATCACGCCGTTTTACCCTTCTTGTGGATGGATATTTCGTCGAGAAAATTCCGCTCCTTGGTTGCAATCCGCTGCCGAAATTCAACAGCTCTTTTCTTTTTCAACGACTCAAGTACTTTCTTTTCCTTGCTTGCTTCCATCAAGTCAGATCTTTTTTCATCCATAATCTGATCCAGTTGCTCGATCTGCTCACCATACTGCTGGATCACTACACGCTTACGGGAAAAAAAATTCAAATAGAGCTGCATGTCATCAATGCATCCAATCTCCTGCTGACAGCGCCGGTATTCCCGTGACAGCAGAGCAACCGACTCCTCTTCCCGCTGCAGTTCCAGATTGGCCTGATCGAGTTGCTGTTTTGCAACTGCAAATTCCTGCTTTCTCAGTTTTTCCATCTCGCTCCGATAGCCGAGTACCTGTTCCAGCTCAAATAAATTTCCGGCCATCTTTTAAGTGACTCCCCGTAAATCGCCAAAATCAGGACTCAAACATCACCTTTAAATCCTGCAAAGCCTCTCCCAGCATGACCGGACTATGAACGGCCTGCTTCATATATTGATTCATTTGATCGATATGCTCAACGGCGTAATCTATGCCGGAATTGCTCCCTTTCTTATAGGCTCCGATATTTATCAGATCCTCCGACTGACGATACGTCGCAAGAACCTCCTTGAACCTAGAAGCCAGTTTCAAATGTTCCTCTGAAGCCACATCTGTCATGACACGACTGGAACTCGCCAGGACATCAATTGCCGGATATATGGTGCGCGATGCCAGATCACGCGATAATACGATGTGCCCATCCAGAATACTGCGCATGGCATCGGAAATTGGCTCGTTGAAATCGTCCCCCTCTACTAAAACCGTGTAGAGCGCGGTTATACTCCCTTCCGGGAAATGGCCTGTCCGCTCGAGTAATTTAGGGAGTGCCGCAAAGACTGACGGTGTGTAACCTTTGGTTGTTGGCGGCTCACCTATGGCAAGCCCAACCTCGCGCATAGCCATTGCAAAACGGGTTGCAGAATCCATCATCAACAGAACTTTTTTGCCCTGATTTTTGAAATATTCCGCGATGGTAGTCGCTATGTATGCTCCGCGCATCCTTACAAGAGGAGGTTGATCTGATGTTGCAACAACCACAACGGACTTCTTTAACCCCTGCTCCTGCAGATCCTTTTCAATAAATTCGCGAAGCTCACGTCCTCGCTCACCAATAAGGGCGATAACGTTTACGTCGGCTTCAGTGTAACGGGCGATCATCCCCAGCAGGGTCGACTTTCCCACGCCGGATCCAGCCATTATGCCGACCCGTTGTCCCTGCCCGCAGGTAAGCAAGCCATTTATGCTGCGAATACCAAGGTCAAGCGGTTTCCGGATCAGTGGACGCGCCATAGGATTTACCGGCAGGGCATAGATCGGGTACTCTTCCTCCACATGAATCGGACCTTTATCGTCAATCGGCTTGCCAAGTCCATCGATAACACGACCCAGCATGAGTGGCCCAACGCCCATTGTGGCTTTATCACGGCGCACCGAGATACGGCTGTCAAGCCCGACTCCGCGTAGTTCGCCAAGCGGCATAAGCAGAGTCTTGTTATTACGAAAGCCGACTACTTCGGCAGGGATCGGCTGCCCTTCCAGCGGCTTAATCTCACAAATAGCACCGACGGATGTATCGGGACAATACCCCTCAATCACCAAGCCGACAACCTGGGTAACTTTGCCATGCAGTTTGATCGGGTTGGTTGACGAAACTATCCGGTGATATTTTTCAAGATTGATTTTTCTCTCAGACATAACAGATTACGGCTCCTCAGCAACAGTGGCTCTCTGTTCAATGAGGTTACGGTATATCTGATCCAACTGGCCGTCCAAAGAGGCATCAATGGTTCCCATCTCGGTATCTACTAGACAGAAACCGGATTCAACCGAATGATCCGGCTTTATAGACAAATTTTCATGGAGCAGTTCCTTGAGAATCGATTCATCACGCCCTGAGGTCGCCTGCAGATAATCATCGTGATTTATGTGCACGGTAATCTCCTGCCGAGCAGACAGACCAGCGATTGCATTTTGCACTACAGCTGCCAGAATTGAGGGATCCTGGGTTACCTCATGGATGATAACCTTGCGTGCCACAAGCATAACCAGCTTGATTATTTCGTCTTCAGACTCCCGAAATATTTTGTCGCGCAAATTGTGTATGGTCTCACTTGAGGCACGTAATGCTCTAAAAACCTTTTCCAGGCCACGCTCAGCTAGTTCCTTCCCCTCTTTCAGGCCGTTATTGAACTCTTCGCTGATTCGCCGATCAAGCTCTGCTTCACTGATTTGAACAAGCGGCGGGCCTTCATCAATGACGGCCACCTGATTTGAACCAATTAAATCGAGTGGGACAAAACTACCTGCAGCTTGAATTACAGGCGCTATTCCGCCACTCTCTTTGATATTCATAAAGCTGTAATCAGAAAACCCTGAAATTTTGTTGTTGCCGGATTTTATGACCTTAGACGAGGACATCGTCACTCCCCTTGCCACCGGCAAGTACAACTTTCCCCTCTTCTTCCATTTTACGAACAATCTTGATGATTTCAGCCTGCGCTTTTTCGACATCTGAAAGCCGTACCGGTCCCATGACCTCCAGATCCTCTTTGATCATATCTGCTGCGCGGCTGGAGATGTTTCTGAAAATCTTATCTTTGACCTCGTCGGGCGAGGTTTTCATTGCCAGAGTCAAGGTGTCATTGGAGACTTCGCGCATAACCGACTGAATACTGCGATCGTCCAGAGCGAAAACATCCTCAAAGGTAAAGAGATGTTTTTTAATTACTTCAGCTAACGGAGGACTCATCACATCGAGTTTGTCGAGGATCTGTTTTTCACTGGTACGGTCAAAGAAGCCGAACATATCGACGACCTTATCAATGCCGCCGATTTTAAACCGTTGTGTTCCGCCCATGGATTTAAGTTCACGCTTCATGGCTTCTTCAAGCTCTTTTAAGATGTCTGGTGATATCTGATCAACGTCTGCGATCCGTAACACTACTTCCGCCTGGAGTTCCATCGGCAGGAGACTTATAACTTCTGATGTCTGCTTTGATTTAAGTTTGGCAAGTACGACTGCAATGGTCTGAGGGTGTTCCTGTGAAAGAAAGTTGGCGAGAGTTTTCGAGTCGATATTAGATATGATGTCAGCCACATTTGTACTACTGGAGACATACAGATCATTCATCATTGCCTGGGCTTTTTCAGCCCCGATGGTATTTTCAAGAAGTTTTAAAACAAAATCGTCCCCATGAGAAAACAATCCGGCACCGGGACCGATTACGGAAGTGAACTCATTGACAACGCCCATGATTGTTTCCTGTGAGACGTGGCCAAGAGCAGACATAGTTTTAACAATCTTTTTTATTTCATTGTCTTCAAAATGCTCGAAAATCAACGAGGTCGCTTCGTTTCCGAGATAGAGCAGCAGTATGGCGGCTTTTTCTGAACCAGTCATGACATCCCTTTTTCTGATATAAGAACTAGCACAAGAATCCTACCTGTCCTCTGCGACCCAATTTTGAAGGATCTGGGCAACCTGATAGGGATCTTTTTTCACCTGTTCAACCAAATTCTGCTGAGTCATCGCATTAGAGCCAAGCGCAGCCTGGTCAGCTCCAGCAAGCTGCCTTCCGCCCGGCCCGATTCCCTCAACAGTTTCAGACGCCGACGGTCTTCCGATACGAAGCGAGGTAAGAAGCGGGCGGATTACAAATATCATCAGCAGGAGAAAGCTGATCCCGATCATCAGGTTTTTTCCAAGCGAGACAAATAGCGGATTTGTCCACCAGGTGGCAACCTCAGCCGTTCCGAACTCTCCAGTCTCCTGAAACGGGATATTTTGCACGGATAACTGATCTCCACGCTCCGGGTTAAAGCCGACTGCACTTTTTACCAGCGTTTCTATTTTCTGCAGTTCATCCGGTGATCTTGGTGAATATTTGGGTTTTGCTACCTGCCCCTCTTTAACCGCCGCCGGTGCTTCATATTTGCCATCAACAAGGACTGCGATGGATATTTTGCTGAGGCCTCCAACCGGTTCGACAATTTTTGCGGTTGAACGACTTATTTCATAGTTGAGGGTTTCATCATTTTTGGAACCACCACCGGTCGTTGCCCCTCCGGCTGGAGCGGTGCGTCCGATATTCGTCTGCACGCCGGGAACACCTGAGCTGCTGGTGCTTGACGAACCTTTCTCCTCTGTACGCTGCTCGCTGCGAACAGCAATTGATTCAGGATCAAATTTTTCCTCCAGCCGTTCGACCTGTTTAAAATCGAATGACGCCGTGACACGCGCGACAGACTTGCCTCCACCAACTATCCTGTCAAGCAGAGATTGCAGCCGCTCTTCAACATTTTTTTCATACGTCCTCTGAGTTTCCTGCATGGCCGAAGTCATACGTGACGTTGGATCGCTGCTCCCCCCTTTGCTAAGGATTTTACCCCGGCTGTCAAGAATGGTTACATGCTCAGGGTTCATCCCCTCAATCGAAGAAGATACAAGATGAACAACCCCCTGCACCTCGGAATCCTTCAGCGCACGGTTCGATTTCATCTTGAGGACGATCGAAGCGGTGGCAGGTTTTTCATTATCCTTAAAGAGAGACTTCTCCGGAATGACCAGATGCACACGCGCCTGTTCGACCCCGGTCAACTGCGCAATTGTCCGTGATAATTCCCCTTGAAGCGCCCGCTGGTAATTCAGCTTCTGCACAAACTCGGTCATGCCGAAATTTTTCCGGTCAAAAATTTCAAACCCGACGCCACCACCCTGCGGAATCCCCTCTGATGCCAAAGTAAGGCGCAGTTCGTAGACCTTGTCTGACGGCACAAGAACGCCCTTGCCATCAGCCGTAATTTCGTATGGTGTCTTGGTCTCTCTTAGTTTTTTAACAATCTCTCCGGCGTCTTCCGATGTCAGGTTGGTGAAGAGCGGTCGGTATTCAGTGCGGTTTGCAATGAATATCAGAACAGCAAAAGCAACTGCAGAAATGAAAGCCACAGCAGCAATCATCATCTGTTTACTCGGAGAAAGCGCGAGAAAAGGCTCTATAAGTCTACGGATTCCTTCTGGCATTGGCAGCGTTTATCCTCCTTTCGAGTGATTGCTCCATAACGGATCTACGCTCAAGCATCCCTATACCTGCATCCGCATAATTTCCTGGTAAGCCTCAAGCGCCTTATTGCGTACCTGAGACATAAACTGAAACGAAATACTCGACTTTTCAACGGCAATCATGACCTCGTGGAGATTTTTGTTCTCTCCGCTTGCCAGTCCCTGAACCGCCTTGTCTGACTGCACCTGCATTTCATTAACTTTTGACACAAGCTCACTGAAAAACTTTCCGGCCCCTTCAGCTGTAGATGAAGAGCCGGTTTTGCCTGTTTCAGGAAAAGCTTTTGCTATGCCCAATCCGCCCTCAATACCTGGAACTACCATATTATTACCCTCGTAAGTTATTATTTTGCGGCTGTTTTGTATTGATCAGTCAGTGCTACCGGCCAATTTCTAGCGTTTTCATCGCCATACTTTTTGCGGCCTGGACAGCCGTAACATTTGCTTCATATGCGCGCGTTGCACCTATCATATCTGCCATTTCTTCGACCGTGTTGACGTTCGGCATGGCAACATACCCTTGAGCATTCGCGTCAGGATGCCCCGGTTCATACTGCAGTCTCGGAGGAGTCTGGTCTTCTACAATTTCACTTACTTCAACCTTGCTGATCTGCTGAGCGGTCGCTGCACTAAGGGTCCGGTCAAAGCGGCTTTCAAGCGGAGCCGAGGAAAAAACGGCATCTTTTCGTTTGTACGGCCCACCCTCCGGAGTCCTTGTCGTGTTCGCATTGGCAAGGTTACTCGAAATAAGATTCATTCGGGTTCGTCCAGCGGCCAGAGCCGATGAACTGATATCCATTGCGCTAAAAAAATCCATTTATTTCCCCTCTCTTATGGCAATCCGAAGATCTCCCAATTGCTTTGTCAGCAATTGTACGGACGCGTTAAACATGATCTGATTTTCTGCCAGTTTTCCCATTTCATTTTCCATCTCTACAGCGTTGCCATCTTTGCCAGGTGTTTTCGCGGGTGTTTCGATAATTTTCCCGGTAACGGAACTTACAGAAGAACCAACGCCGCGCAGTGGGATATGTCTATGATTCGGTACAGTTTGAGGCCGCTGGCCGTTTGAACCGTTTTTCAGGGCACTCTGCAGCGCAGCGTCAAACGCCAGGCTTTTGGGAATAAAATTGGGAGTTTCTGCATTAGCTATGTTTGATGCAATCAGATTCTGATTTTTGGCTCTCAAGTCAATACTTTTACCCAATAGGTTGATGGTATTATTGAAAATGCCTTCAATTTGCATATCGTGACCCCTTTGGAGGCGTTAAATATCAGTGCATATCAGTTCCGGAATTGAAAAAGCCCAAACCGGAGCGAGAACCCGTTTAAGCAAAAATTATACCATGACGATACTGTCGCAGCATGATCAAGCTACAGCGGGCATTTCTACGTGTGAGACTGATCTTTTTATGCAAATAGCGCATGAGTCACGCCATTATTTTGACTATGGCAAGATAATGACCCTTGTTGATGCGTTATCACTGTTTAGTGCCATTTTTGGTTTCAAGAGACACCAGAGACTGCCTGGCAAGCTTTTGCCAGTCGGAGTCTTTGCCGCTTTTGGCAAGCTGCTCGAATATTTTCTTTGCCTGCTGGATATTCCCTTCCTGGAGGTTAATCTGGCCGGTCTTATAGACAAACTCTTCGTTACGCCTGCTCTCCGGCAACTTGAGTGCAGCTTCATACTGCCTTAAGGCGCCTTTACGATCGCCAAGCTTCTCTTTGGCAGAGCCGGCCACAAAGTATGCATCAGGCATAAGGCGCGGATCTCGTCCCGAGGGTGACGTCATGAAAAGCTCCATCGACTTTGCCGCCTGTTCATAGAGATTAAGAGCCCAAAGCGATCGTCCAAGTTGATAATAGCTCTCAACATTTTGAGCCCGCTCCCCTTTCTTGAGCAATCCAAGCAGGGTATTCTTGACCTGTTGGTGCTTATCAGCAGAGAAATAAAGCGCACCCAGGCGTTCGTTCATCAAGCGTGCTTTATGATCTGCCGGAAATTTGCTTATGAAAGCCTTAAAAGCCTTTTCTGCCGTCACCGTATCTCCGATCAACTCTGCGTTGTCAGCGATACTGATATACAACTCCGGCGCCAGAGAAGCCGCCCATGATCGGTCAACAAGGCTGGTCAATAATTTGACCAGCTCAATAGGGCGCCCAGCCTCATTATAGGCCCGGGTAACCGTTGCTAAAAACCTGGGAGTGTCAATACAGCCTGCGAGGTATTCATGCTGCTCGTCCATAAAGCGTACAAGCGCTGCCGGGTCACTACTCCAGATTGTACCTCGATAGACTTCGGCGACCAGCACTTCCCTCATCGTCTTGACAACCGCTCCGTATACTCCGCGGGGGAATTTACGTTGGAACGACATAAGCAGATGCAGAGATGCTCCCGCCTCACCATGAATTGACTCAAGGAGGACATGCTTAAAGTGCGCCTCCTCACGCATATCCAGATCACCGCTCTTCAGAGAGGCATTAAGGTAGACGGCGCTGATCGGCCGGTAATTCCATGGACTGGATTGAAGAAAATCACTGTCCGCAAGCCGCATCAATGCCATTTTACCGGCTTTGTTATCCATAAAATACTGCGCTACATTCTGGTAGACGGCATGTCCATCCTGCTCATGCCCCTGGCGGGTGAAAATATCGCCAAGCCGTACGAGTAATGCCGGAGTGAAACTTTTATCAGCTAAACGCGCAACTAATCCGGCGAGCAGTATGCGAGCCTGACTCAACTCTCCGTTCCGGGCAATGCTGTCACCGTAATAGAAAGTGACTGCAGGATTTAATTCAAGGTAGGCCGGCCAGAGTTTTTCGGCTTCACGAAAAGCGGCCAGAGCTTGCGGGTACTTCTGTAATTTATACCACGTTTCCCCCAATCGGTAGAGCGACAGCGAGCGGATCTGCGTCTGACGTTCTGAAAAACGGGTGAAAAGTTCCTCCGCTTCGGTTAAGCGACCTTTGTAAAGCGCTGCCTCTGCGGCGATAAATTCTTTTTGATCTGATTCTGCAAGGAAACTCTTCAATATTTGACGATCAGTAGGAGAAAACGGGATTTCCGACTTCAGCGGCGGGTCAAAATCCCTCACAAGTTTCTCGACTCCGCTCCATATTTTTTCGCGACCTTTTACAGAATGGTAAGGAAGACCCGGCTTAAATTGGGCACCCACATCAAGCGTTATATCACTAATGTCGGGGCGTGACAAATTGCGCCATCCCGCAATTCTGGAGATCTGAAAAGTAATCAGCAGACTTTCGTGCAGACCGTCATTCCGTTTATTTAGAACTAATCCACCGATATTTTTGTCTGAATACCGTCTGAATTTTTTTGATAAAATCCCTTCGGTATCTTTTATTACCAGGCGCAGACGATTGCCCGGAATTGCAGTCAGTGAGTATTCAGGCGACTCGGCAAGGCGGATGACTATGCGGGTAAATTCGTTGTGCGGCTTAACATCGATCCGATAGAGATGGTTGGGTATTGAGGCGGAGGCATTCCGCGGAAGTAGAGTCAAAAGAAGCAGAAACAGAAGAACAGCTCCAGGAAAACCTGGATAGTCACGGGTTTTAATATATTGTAAATCCGGAGCTTGAGGCATTTTCAGACCCACGTTATAAAACTTGATCAATTTTGCAGTAACGGCGCACTTTAGCAACAACTTCTTCCGCGTCGAATGGCTTTATTATAATGTCACTGGCACCGTATTTAAGTGCTTTCAGGGCGGCTGTCCGCGTCCAGCGCTCAGCAATCATGAGAATCGGCGGGGGAGAATCCTGGCGCATGGCGTGTACTTTAATGCATACAGCGAGCTCGCGATCATCGGCGTCTTGTGAGCCGATAATGGCCATTTTTACATTTCGTCCGGCAAACAGCTCCTTTAAGTCCGCATTGAGCGTGCCTTCGACAATCTGAAATCCCGTAAATGCCAGCAGCTCAATAACCTGCTGGCGCAAATCAGCGTCGTCTTCAAGCAGGATTACACTCTCCACGCCATCTTGTGCGGCAGAGTCTGCTGTCGCTGAATC
>Ga0194060_10001905_pt1 | contig 14897 bp, 8 predicted proteins | sample SepL225m_MetaG_FD_163427 | JGI IMG/M metagenome (GOLD analysis project Ga0194060, IMG submission 163427) | Anoxic zone freshwater microbial communities from boreal shield lake in IISD Experimental Lakes Area, Ontario, Canada - Sep2016-L222-5m | ecosystem: Environmental > Aquatic > Freshwater >...
TGCCGTCAACGTCTATAACGAATTGATCGGCACCTACATCGCGGCCGGCAAGCTGCAAGAGGCCTGTGCCAGCTTGGAAGCGCATCTGGCAAAAAACCCAGACGACCCGCGTGCCCTCATCGCTTCCGCCATGATCCATGAGGCTCTCAACGAGTTCCTCAAGGCCCGTGTTTTTTACGAAAAAATTCTCGCCAAAAATCCCGATGCGCTGGTGGCCCTCAACAACCTGGCCAACATCTATGTGCAGCGGTTGGATCAACCCGACAAGGGCTATGAACTGGCGCGCAAGGCCAGGACACTGAATTCGACCGATCCGGCCATTGCCGACACCCTCGGCTGGAGTCTTTACAAGCGCCGGGATTACCCACAGGCACTCGCGTTGTTTACCGAAGCTGCCTCCAAGCTTGCGGACCTTCCCGAGGTCCAGTTTCACCTGGGTATGGCCGCCTACATGATGGGCCAGTCCGAGGTCGCACGCACCGCTCTCAAGCTGGCCGCAGCGGCGGGCGCGGATTTCCCGGGCAAGTCCGACATGCAGGCCAGGCTGGCCTTGCTGGAAAGTGGGGACGCGGCCCTGTCGGCTATCGATCTGGAGGCCGCCCTCCAAAAACACCCCGACGACATCTTGCGCCTGATGCGTCTCGCCGAGGTTTATGCGCAACAAGGGGACAATGACAAGGCTGTGGCCGCTTGTGAAAAGGCACTCAAGCTTAATCCAAAACTCATCGCGGCCGTCATCAAGCTCGCCCAACTCCATGCCGGACCGCTCAAAAGCCCGGGCAAGGCGAGGGAATTTGCGACGAAGGCGAGGGAACTTGCGCCGAATGATCCGCGGGTCGCAGGTATTCTGGGCGCCATGACCTATCAGGCGGGAGATTATCCCAAGGCCTATAGCCTGCTTCAGGAAAGCGCCAGCGGCCTGCCGCACGACCCTGGCACGCTGCATGATCTGGCATGGGCTGCTTACAGTCAGGGCAAGGTGGATGAAGCACGCAGGTCCATGCAGCAGGTTTTGAAAGCCGCTCCCGCTTCACCCCAACTCGCCGACGCCACATCCTTCCTCGAGCTGACCGCCCTTGATCAGGGAACCAAGGACCTCGCAGCATCGCTGCCCAAGATCGAAAGCGTCCTTCAGCAAAATCCCAACCATGTGCCGGCACTCATGGCGCGTGCCGCGCTTCACGTCGAGCGCGGCGAAGCAACACCGGCCGCTGCCATTTATGCAAAGGTCCTGGCCACCTTCCCCGATTTCGCCCCGGCGCAAAAATGGCTGGCTGCCCTGTATGCCTCGGAGCCGGGAAATCTCCAAAAAGGCTATGATCTAGCAGTCAAGGCGCGTGCGACCCTCACCGAGGATCCGGATCTGGCCCATATCCTCGGCGGGCTCGCCTATCAGCGAAATGAATTCTCCTATGCCGCCCAACTCTTTAACGAATGCTCGAAAAAACGGCCTCTGAATTCGATGGATCTCTATTATTCTGGCATGTCTCTCCTGGCAACAAAGGAAATGTCGGAGGGCAAGGCGGCACTCCAACGGGCACTGGCCGCAGGCCTTCCCGAGCCTCTCGCATCCGACGTCAAACAGGTCATCGAAAATTCGCAGGCACCGGGAAAATAGCAGAGCCACAGCCCGACCCCGGGATGCGCTTCACCAGACTGATAGGCACTCAAAATTGTGCTGGCTCTCCCGCCGCAGATTGTCTAATATCCCCTTTGGCAAACAACTTTTTACCTAACACAATTATGATGACCCATATGATGCATGACATGGCAGGCGGATACGGGCGTGCTGATGGATCCCCCAAGGGCGCGGGCTCTTGGCTGGAACGCCGACCCAAGATGGGATTGGCAACGCTGGCAGCTGCCTGCCGACAGCGCTTGACGACCGGCATGCTGTGTGCTGCCGTGGTCATGGCTGTGGGCGCATCCGTGGGCTGTGACGACATGCAGTCTCCGCCGCCAGTGCCTGCCGAAGCCTATGTCTCCAAACCCAGCGGCAACCTCGCTCCCGGCGACGAGATCCTTGTCACGTTTTCCGGCGCCTCCGAGTTGAACACCAAACAGAAAATCCAACCTAACGGCCAAGTCAGCCTTCCGACCATCGGTGCCGTCCACGCCGCCGGCAAGACCATCACCGGCCTCCAGCAGCAACTGACCTCCCTCTATCAACCCCACCTCCAGGATCCCACGGTGGTGGTTTGCCTGGCCGGTGCGGCGGCCGGTGTCTACGTGTCTGGAGAGGTGCTGCGAGCCGGCAAGATTCCACTCGACCGGCCGATGACGGCGCTGGAAGCGGTGATGGAGGCGGGCGGCTTCACCAAGTTCGCCAATTCCAAGCAAGTGATCATCGTCAGGAATCAGGGGGGGAATGTCCGGCGCTACGTGTTGAACATGAACGATGCGCTCTATGGCAAGGGTAGCGTTCCGTTTTATGTTAGACCATACGATGTCATCTATGTGAAGCAAAGCAATTGGTAAGGCCGCGATTCACTTGAAATCACGGAGTCTTCCGATCTGCAAAGGTCTGTGGGACCCTGCTTGGCGGCATGAGGTCTCGCATTTGATTCGCGGCAACTTGCCACTGCCTCAGTTCAAAACCCAAACCCCAGATCGGGAGTTATGAAAATTCCTGGAAAAAGCGGCCCTTGGGGCCTTTCGCGCGGGGACGCCGCCGAGGGATAGCGTGAGTGTGCCAGATACATCTTATGAAAAAAAACACCCAAGGCATGGGCCAGCAAGCCGCAGGGAGGGGCCGGAAAAGCGCCGTAAGGGCGCCGACTTCCCCCAATCCCCGCTCGTCCGGGGGGACGCAGCGAATACTCCATGAACTGCACGCGCATCAGATCGAACTGGAGATGCAGCATGAGGAACTGCGGCGCTCTCAGGCGGAACTGGAGGTTTCGCGCTTACTCTACATCTACCTCTACGATCTGGCGCTGGTGGGCTATGTCACCCTCAGTGAGTCGAGCCTGATCCAGCAGGCCAACCTTACCGTCGCAACTTTGTTAGGAGTGGCACGCAGTGTGATAGTTAAAAAGCCGCTTGCCAGATTCATTTTCAAGGAGGATCAGGGCATCTTCTGCGTGCATCGCAAGCAACTCTTTGAAACCGGTGTCTCCCAGGAATTCGAGCTGCGGATGGTGTCCCAGGCAGGCAAGATGTTCTGGGCGCGGATGAATATCTCCGCCACGCGGGATCCAGATGGCAGGCCGGCATGCCGCGTCGTGATCAACGACATCAGCGCACCAAAAAGGGTGGAGGAATCGCTGCAAATCAAGAGCCTTGTTTTTGAAGCCTCACTCGTTGCCAATAGCGTCGCTGACTTTAATGGAATCATCACTGAGGCCAACGCGGCGTTTCTCCGGATCTGGGGGTATTCCCATAAGGATGATGTCGTCGGCAAGCCCCTGGCCCATTTTCACTGCGATCCGCACGAGGCCGCCGGCATTCTCACGACCCTCGATACCCTGGGTGAATGGGAGGGCGAATATGTTGCGAAGAGAAAGGACGCTTCAACCTTCCTGGCTCATGGTTTGGCAACCGTCTTGCGGGATGAAAACGGCAAAGTGATGGGATACCAATCGGCAGTGGTGAGCATCACCGAGCGGGATCGTGCGGCTATGGAGTTGCGGCAGGCCGGCGAGATGCAGCGGGACGCCCTTCAGGAGCAGGAATCCCTGATTCATGAAATCCGTCACCGCGAGAAAATGAGTCTACAAGTCATCAGTGGATTGTTGCGCAAGCAATCCGAGCAAGTCGAGCCCCCATCGCCAAAACCGCGCCGCAGGAAGCGCGGCCCCGGACGCAAGACATCGCGTTGATCGTCGGACATTGCCATCGGCCGGAATTCTAACAGTCTAAGGAAGTTGGATGCAGAAAGGGCGACCCGTGCGAACGGGCCGCCCTTTCTGCGTCACTGCCCACTCAGAAGCGGGTGGCGTGGGCAATGCGTGATTGGATGACAAGCGAGCCCTCGCGGCACCGCCGGGTACCGCCGCGCTGAGCATCCACTCCATGCCGCTGCCGTGATGGGAGGAATATCTTATTGTTAGGTTTTGCGTCTGTCAAAGACCTTCAACTTTTCTAACCGACGCGAAACTCAAGGAACACTACGCGGGGCACGGGCTTACAGCATGAAAACGCTTCCTCAGCAACCTGCCAAATTCCGGCAAATTCCCGGACAAGCCATGAGGTGCTTCCGAGCATGGGTCCCTAAACCCTCGTCGGAGGATGCCCCTCATGGCGGCCCCGAAAAACTATTTCCAACACTTTTTCAGAATACAGTTGGCAATGCGGTCCTGTCCAATGCGCTGCATGGCGGGGAAACTGCTTGCCGGGATGGCTCACGACTGCTGGACTCACCTCATGAATTTTGTCACGGTGATTCTTGTGCTGGGCGGCGTGGGCGGGTCCATCCATGCGGGGGAAGTGGCGATTGTCCAAGCGGCCGAGGCATCGCCGCAGGAGCGGTTGGCGGCGCACGAATTGCGCAGATATATCTATCAGAGGACCGGCGACCTCGCCAAACTCCGCCGTGGCCCGGGACCGGATGACACCCTTACCCTCGGCGTCGATGCCGCGCTGGGCGCGCAGGAGTATCGCCTGGTCACCGCTGACAACGGCCGGCGGCTGGACATCACGGGCGGGTCGCCATTGGGCGTGCTGTATGGCGCGTATCGCCTGGCCGAGCACCTCGGCGTCCGCTTCTATCTGGACGGCGACGTCATTCCAGATGCCAAACTCGTGTGGGCCATGCCGCAGTTGAACGAGCGGGCCAAGCCGCAGTTTGAGTTGCGCGGGTTGAACCCGTGGGGCAGCCATCCGTTCGGATTCGACCAGTGGAGCGCGGATGACTACAAGGCGATCATCGCGCAAATGGTGAAGCTGCGCATGAACTTCATCGGCATGCATTGTTATCTAACACAACCGTATGACGAGCCGACCGTGTGGGCGGGGCCCAAGGAGGATGTGGGGAATGACGGCACGGTGACATCCAGTTATCCGTCGCGCTATTACAACACCTTGTGGAAGGGAATCTGGGGGCCGATCCCGCCGAAGAAGACCGGCGACTATGCGTTCGGTGCCGCCCAGCTCTTTGAAAATGACACATGGGGGCCGCCATCAATGCAAGGCCTCTGCCCCACACCGGAGACGGCCGGCGACTGCATCCTACTGCACAACCGGGTTGGCCGGCAATTCGCCGCGGTTTTCGGATTTGCTAGAATGCTAGGAATGAAGACCTGCCTCGGGACCGAGGCACCCTTGAAAAAATTCATGCCCGCGGCATTGAAGGCCCGGCTTAAAGCCGCGGGCGGGGATCCGACCGCGGCGGAGGGGGTTGGCCAAATCTATGAGGGAATATTCGAGCGGATCAAGCGGACGCATCCGTTGGATTACTATTGGATCTGGACGCCGGAGGATTGGACATGGGAGAATAACAGCGCGGCCGACATGCGGGACACGGTCGAGGATGTGCACCTCGCGCTGGCGGCCCTCGGCAAGGTCAACGCGCCATTCAAGCTTGCCACCTGCGGCTGGGTGCTGGGGCCCGTTGGTGACCGCGCGGCATTCGACAAGACGATTCCCAAGCACATGGCCATGAGCGCGATCAGCCGCCAGTTAGGCCATGAGCCGCTGGATCCGGCGTTTGCCAGCATCGAAGGCCGGGACAAATGGGCGATTCCCTGGCTGGAAAGCGACGGCAACCACGGCCTGTCGGCGCTGCAACTGTTTGCGGGCCGGACGCTTTATGATGGGGCACAGGCGCAGCGCTATGGCTGCACCGGCCTGATGGGGCTGCATTGGCGGACCCGCGATCTCGGACCGAACGTGGCGGCGCTGGCGCGCGCGGGATGGGAACCCGCAAACAATGATGACTTCAAGCCCGATTCATCAGCCAGCCGTGCGTTGGATGTTAGACAATTCTATCAAGACATGGCACTGGCCAGCTTCGGGCCGGAAGCGGCGGTCGAGATTGGCAGGGTCTTTGCCGGCATCGATGGCAAGGTGCCGGTCAGTGTGGGTGGCGGATGCCCCGCCGGCTCATTGAGCCCCCTTATGGAAACCTGGGACGACGTCAAAAAGCCCTTCGCATTTGTGGACACCATGGAGGCACTCCGGCCGCAGATCAAAGGTGCCGGCAATCTGGAACGGTTTGACTACTGGCTCAACACCTTCCGCTACCACCGGATGCTGGTCAAGGTACGCTGCACCCTGGGCCGCTTGGATAAGGCGTTCAAGCAGGCCGCAGCGGAGACTCTTCCCGCGGCACGCAAGCAAGTGGCGGCCACTGCGGCGTTGCCCATCTATCGGGAACTGGTGCGTGAGTATGGCGGGTTGGTGCTCCTGTGCATGGAGTCGGCGACAACTCACGGCGGCATCGCCGCAGTGATCAATCTTATGGCCAATGAGCCGTTCTGGATCGCGGCCATGGATGTGCCGGGCAAACGGCTGGTTAGCTTGTTAGGCGAGGCGTTGCCCGCAGACGCCCTGCCACCGAAACACTCCGGCGGCACCGCGCGCATCATCATGCCCACGGTGCGCAGCGTGCTGGCCAGTGGCGAGGGACTTTCCCTCAAGGTGATCTTGCTCAATGCCGGCGACCCACCGGGCGATGTCACCCTTTGCTGGCGGCCTCTGGGTGAGGGTGAATATGCGCGTAAAGCGTTCCATCATGCGGCACGCACCACCTTTGCGGCGGAACTCACGGCCGGCGAAATCAACGGCAGGGACATCGAGTATTTCGTGACGGCCAAGACCGCAGAGGGCAAAGAACTGCTGGAACCCGTGACCGCGCCCACCATCAATCGCACGGTGACCGGGCTGGATCCATAATTCTGGATTTCCCCGCATTGACACACCTGCCATCCTGCGGCAGGCTGATGGCGCACCTCGGAATTTTATCATCTTATGGCCTACGATCTCATTGTCATTGGCGGCGGCCCGGCAGGTTATGTCGCCGCCATTCGCGCCGCCCAACTCGGAAAAAATGTCGCTTGTGTGGAGGCCGACCGTGCGGGCGGCACCTGCCTGAATTGGGGTTGTATTCCAACCAAGGCGCTGTTGAAGAATGCCGAGTTGTATCAGACACTCACCCACAAGGCGGCGGAGTTCGGCTTGAAGATCGACGGGCTGTCGTATGATTGGTCGGCGGTGGTGGGGCGTTCCCGCAAGGTCTCAGGCCGCCTGGCCGGCGGCATCGAGTTTCTCTTCAAGAAGAACAAGGTCGATTACATCAAGGGTGTGGGATCGATCGAGGATGCGGGCAAAGTGAGCGTGACGGCGGCGGATGGCCGCACCCAAATCCTCGAAGCCCAACATATTCTCATCGCGACCGGGTGCAAATCCCGCGGGTTGCCAATATTGCCCTTCAACGGGGCATCGGTGATTGGTTCGAAGGAGGCGATGATGCTCGCCACCCAGCCCAAGGACATGGTCATCATCGGTGCCGGCGCCATCGGCGTCGAGTTCGCCTACATCTACAACGCCTTTGGCACCAAGGTGACGCTGGTGGAGATGCTGCCGCGCATCCTGCCGGTCGAGGATGACGAGATCGGCGAGGCTCTCGAGAAATCCCTGATCAAACAGGGCATCCGCTGTCTGACAAATACCAAGGTCAGCGCCGCCACCGATCATGGCAGCCACGTCGAGATCAGCGTCGAGGGACCCAAGGAAACCGGCGTCCTCCGTGCCGATGTCTGTCTGGTGGCCATCGGCATCCAACCGGTCCTGCCCGGCGGCACGCAGCCTGCCCTAACCGAGCGCGGTTATATCCAAGTCGGTGCGCGCTATGAAACGTCCCTGCCCGGCGTTTATGCCGCCGGCGACATCACCGGCCCGCCGTGGCTGGCACACACCGCGTCGTATGAAGCGGTCCAGGCTGTGGAAGGGCTCTATCTGAACGGCCACACGCCGCGCCAAGTCAAAAACTTTCCGGGCTGCACGTATTGTCATCCGCAGGTCGCCTCAGTCGGCAAGACCGAGCGCGACCTCAAGGCGGCGGGCATCGAGTACAGCGTCGGAAAAATCCCGTTTCTGGCGATTGGCAAGGCGATAGCCGCCGGTGAAGCGGAGGGTTTTGCCAAGTTGTTGTTCGGCAAGCGGCACGGTGAGTTGTTGGGAGCCCACATCATCGGTGAAAACGCCACCGAGCTGATCGCCGAGATGGGTCTGGCGCTCGACCAGGAACTCACCGCCGAGGAAATCCACGCCACCATTCACGCCCATCCGACAATGTCGGAGGTGATTCATGAAGCCGCCCTCGCCGCGGAAGGCCATGCCATCCATGTCTAACCCAATGACCCGTCCATGAAACTGAAGTTTTGCGGTGCTGCCGGCACCACCACCGGTTCCCAACATTTGTTGGAGGTCAATGGCAAGCGGATCTTGCTGGATTGCGGTCTCTATCAAGGCAGCCGCAAGCTTGCCTACGGGATCAACTGTTGTTTTCCCCACTACGATCCGGCGGCGGTGGATGCGGTCATTTTATCCCACGCCCACATCGACCACAGTGGTAATCTGCCCAACCTGGCCAAGAAAGGCTTCACCGGCAACATCTATGCGACGGATGCGACGCGTGACCTTTGCCAGATCATGCTCGCGGATTCCGCCCGAATCCAGACCGGCGATATTGACTGGCTCAACAAGCATCGCAAGCGCGACGGACTCGAACCGGTCGAGCCGATCTACAGCGAAAAGGACGCGGAGCACTGCTTGCGCCAGTTTGTCACCGTCGGTTATGACCGGCCGATCTTTGTGGCGGACGGCGTGGCGCTCACCTTCATTGATGCCGGCCACATTCTCGGCAGTGCGCAGGTTTTGTTGGAAGTCAATGATCACGCCGATGGCAAGACCAAGCGGTTCCTGTTTTCCGGCGACATCGGACGCGGCCACAATGAAGTGCTGCGAGATCCGGTGCCGGTCAGGGATGTGGATTTCTTGCTGATGGAAAGCACCTACGGCGGCCGCGAGCACGAGGCACCGCCGGGAGTCGGGGAATTTTTCGCGGAGGTCATCCGCCAGGCAGTGCGACGCGGCGGCAAGATCCTCATTCCGGCGTTTGCCGTGGAGCGCACCCAACAAATCCTGTTTGTCCTCAACGAATTGTTTGAGGGGGGCAAGATCCCCGAAATCCCGGTCTATGTGGACAGCCCGCTGGCCGTCAGCGCCACCGAGATATACCGACTGCATCCCGAGGCGTTCAATGCCGAGGTTTACGAAGCCTTGTTTGAAAAACAAAACCCGTTTGGGTTCGAGAACCTAACATTAGTGCGGTCGGTGCGCGGCTCCATGGCGCTCAATGAGCTCAAGGGCGTGGTGATCATCATCTCCGCGTCCGGCATGTGCGAGGCCGGGCGCATCCTCCATCATCTCAAAAACAACATCGGCGACCCACGCACCACGGTGCTCTTTGTCGGGTATTGCGCGGACAACACCCTGGGCCGGCGCATCTGCGATGGCGAAAAGGAAGTGCCCATCCTCGGCGGACGCTACCAGGTGCGCGCCAAAATCGAAAGCGTCGATTCCTTCTCCGGCCATGCCGACCACTCTGAGTTGATAGATTACTTCGACCGCACCACCGGCCCGAAACAGCAAGTCTGGCTGGTCCATGGCGAGCTGGATCGCTCGGAAAGCCTTCGCACTGCCCTCACCGGACGCCATGGCGGCACCGTGGAACTGGGTGTGCTGGGCACTGAAGTGGAGTTCTGAACCTCAGGCGCTGCGCGCCGGTTACAGGTTGTCATATCAGTGGCTCACCCGGGCGAATCCGCCGCTGGTTATGACCTGCACCCGATCCCCGGCATAAAAATATTCGCGAGGATTGAGTTCCTGCACCACCGCCACAGTGCTTCCATGGTCTTGGCGCACCGTGATCTGCACGCCGTTGCGGGTGCCCGCCTCCTGTGCTGCGTGCGAACCGATGGCGCTACCTAACAATGCGCCGCCGATGGCGCCTGCCGTGTTGGATGCGCAGCCCCTACCGATGGTGCTGCCGAGCAAGGCACCGGTCAGGCCGCCCGCCATCGCCCCGCCCCCACTCTCACCTTGGATTCTAACCATACGGACCTTGGTGACGCGCCCGCCATTGACCGTTTGCACCCGGCGCACATCCCGTTGCGAATAAACATTCCCGCTCATGGCATCTTGCGCGCATGAAGCAAGCATCACCACCACCGGCAAACATAGAAGCATTTTGGCTCTCATCTGCCCCAGCGTCCACGCGCCGCGAAAAAACGCAAGCCTGAATTCAGCACCTGAATTCAGCGCTACCCGAGTGCCAGGGTTCTTGAGCTTGCATGCCGCCCTCGACCCGGATACGCTGCTGGGCAGCCCGGCGCTGGCGTCCGCAGGGCACCCCGTCCGCCGCTCCCACGCCCCCGTAGTTCAATGGATAGAACAAGGGTTTCCTAAACCTTAGATGCGTGTTCGATTCACGCCGGGGGCACCCCTTGAAAACAAAGGGTTTTCCTTACAAACAAAGGGATTGCGGCGATTCCTGCCATGTTGGGGCAGCGCACCGAAACGCACGAAAAACGCACCGAAACGAAGATAAAAAACGTAACAAAACGTAACTTTTGGGCTTTTGTTAGTATCAGGTCCGCCAATCGGCCAAGCTCTAGGGAAATTCGATGTTAGCCACCTTTAATTGCTTTACCTAAAGGTATCGGCGGCCATCGGCGGACGGTTCCACCCTCGCCGGGTGCCTGCCTTCGGTTTGAACGATTAAGTATTTCTTAACAGTTGCCTCCAGCTCCAGCTCGTTGTCGCTGGAAATGCGCTTCAAGTGCTGGTTGATGGCGGGCACCGAGACATCGTAAAGCGCGGCCATCATCTTCTGCGTGAGCCAGATGTTCTCATCCTCGTAACGCATTTCGACGCTGGCCTCGGGGATTGCGGATTACCGTCCATGCCACGACCCTCCATGCCGATTTCAACGAGGCTGAAATTCTGATTGAGAGCAAATGATGTCGATTCGGATTTACCTGACAGGGCAGCACCTGCAATCTAACCCGCGTAGCAATGAATCAACCCCAACATGGAATCTACGAGCGTCTCGTCCGCGAGGACGAATATGACGATCTCAAAAGGCTGGAGAGCGAGGACCGTGTCTGGCTAGAGATTCCATCGGCGGCTCAAAGGCGGCATTTGCTCATCGATGAGTTCACGGCACATATTCCAGAGTTGCTCGATGCTGTGACCAGCGGCAGCGACCAAGATTCAGAATCGGCCCGGCGCGAACTCAAATTGATGGCCGAACTCTTGCGTGCAACAAAAACCTGTGCCCCCAATACCAAGCTGCCCTCGCCCCCTTCATCCAACGTGCTGGTTCTCCATGCGATTCATGAGCCCAAGCTACGGCCAGCATTTCCCCGGACAGGATTGCGACAACCCTGGCTCTTTACCTCTGCCAAAGGTGAGCCGAGTCTTTACTCCGAGTTAAGAGCCGAGTTGGAGACGGCCGAGCAACTCGACCTCATCATCAGTTTCATCACGTGGGGCGGTGTCCGCAAACTCGAGGACGTCTTTGCCCGGGCGACTGCGACGGATGCGGCGGGTCACTCGCGACTCAAAATGCGCGTCCTAACGACCACCTATATGGGGGCGACCGATCGCAGTGCGGTGGATGCCCTCGCGAAGTTGCCTGGTGTTGAGGTGCGTGTGTCGTTGGACGGCAGGCGTGAACGCTTGCACGCCAAGGCATGGCTCTTTGGGCGCAGCAACGGGTTTGGCACCGCATTCGTCGGCAGTGCCAATCTGTCCAAGTCCGCCTTGATTGATGGTATCGAGTGGACGTTGAAGATTTCGCAGTCAAGGGAACCCACACTTTTTGAGGCGGCCAGGGCCAATTTTGAATCGCATTGGAATGACCCGGAGTTTCAGCCCTACGATCCACGCAATGATGACCATCGCGCCGCTTTAGATCGCGCCTTGCTGGATCAACGGGGCGGCCATGGCACGAATGTGCCTCTGCTCCGAACCTGGTTTGACATTCAGCCAAAGCCTTTCCAGCAAGCCATTTTGGATCGTCTTGACCACGAACGAGCTCACGGGAGAACGAACAACCTACTCGTGGCGGCAACGGGGACTGGAAAGACCGTCGTTTCAGCCTTCGACTACAAACATATGTGCGACCGTCAGGGAGGTCAACCGCGGCTCCTCTTTGTCGCGCACCAACGGCAAATTCTGCAGCAAGCGATGGACACGTTTCGGCAGGTTCTGCGTGACACGAACTTCGGTGAATTGTTGGATGGTCAGACGCAACCAGCCAACTACGACCATCTGTTTGCCATGATTCAGACCCTGTCGGGTCGCGGCTTGGTGAGTCAGTTAGGCGCCAACTATTGGCAGATGGTCATCGTCGACGAGGCTCACCATTTGCCAGCCAGAACTTTCGATGCCTTCGTACGTGAAATTAGACCGAAATTCCTCCTTGGGCTAACAGCCACCCCCGAGCGTGCTGACGGCAAAAGTCTCAACGCCTACTTCGATGCCAGGCCGGATGGATCGCCTGCGTACTCGCTCCGTGTTTGGGACGCACTGGATCAGCAATTGCTCTGTCCATTCGAGTATTACGCCACGGGTGACGGTGTCGATCTGCGAGGAGTGGAATGGGGCAAAGCAGGAGAATTGCAGCAACTCGGCAATATCATCGGAGCCAATGAAATGCGGGCAATCGCAGTCCTGCAGGCCCTGCAGAAATATCTGCAAGACGATGGTCTCTCAGAAATGAAAGCCATCGCTTTCTGTGTCACCGTCGAACATGCCCGTTTCATGTCCAACTTTTTTAATGCTCGAGGCCTATCCGCTGAAGCGCTGACGGGTGATGACTCGCAAACAACACGCGACGACGCCATCCGTCGGTTAAGCGCAGGAGAGCTGAAGGTTCTATGCACCGTCAACCTGTTCAATGAGGGGGTCGATCTTCCCTCGGTGAACACACTCATCCTGCTGAGACCCACCCAAAGTCCGGTCGTCTTCCAGCAGCAGATCGGACGTGGCCTGCGTCTCCATCCAGGGAAATCATGCTGTGTTGTTCTCGACTTCATCGGTCAATACAGTGCCACCTACCGGTTCGATATCTTGTATCACAGTCTTACTGGCTTGAGCCGGAAGCAGCTAAATCAGTCGGTGGACGCAGGGTTTGGCCATCTGCCATCCGGTTGTCACATCCAACTGGACAAAGTGGCACGGGAGCGCGTACTCCAAAACCTCAAGCAGTCACTGTTGATCAACCGGTTACGACTGCAACGCGAACTTGCGGCGTGGGCGGCCGGGCGCCCCGGGCCAATTCGGATGATCGATTTCCTTCAAGGGCAGATGATCGAAATGACGGAACTCTATGAGAACAATCGTTCATGGAACGCGCTAAAGCGTGAAGTCGGCTTGCCCGTGCCGGACTTCGGGCCTCGTGACACAGGTTTGCTTGAGCGGGCCGGATCTCTGATCCATGTGAATGACCCGCGATTGTTGCGCACCTGGCAAGCCTGGCTTAACGGCGAGGAAGCCGGAACGCGAGAGATCTTGATGCAGGCGCATCAACTTCTCCATGAGCGTGATCCAGTCACTGTCACGGAGTTTCGCAATTTGCTCGAGGCAAACCTTGCTCTGAAGGCGGAATTGCAGGAATTACTGGCATATTTGGAGGATGCATCCGACTTAGCGACAACCGCCGTTTCCGGCGCGCCTGACGATTGGTCGATCTCGCTACACGCCAGATACAGTCGCCGTCAAATTCAAGCCGCCATCGGTCACGCGACTGAATTGATGCGTCCTGCGCATCGCGAGGGCATTTTGCCTCTTACCCAGGAGCGCATCGAACTTCTTTTCGTGACGTTAGACAAGAGCATTGGATTCAGCGAAACCGTACAGTATGCCGACTACGCGGTTAGCCCATCACGCTTTCATTGGAAGACCCAGAATCGCGCCAAGCCTACCAATGCATCCGGCCGCCGCTACCTCGATTCCCCAACTAACGGTTGGCGATTCTTCCTTTTCGTTCGCGAGGACCGTGATGCTGCCTTTGCCTGCGCAGGCCAGGTGGAGCTTGAACATCACGAATACGACGGCAAAGGCCCCATCGGTATTACATGGCGCCTAGTCCAACCGCTGAGTGCCGAGCTTTTTAGGCGTTTTAGCGTTCTACGTGATGTATGACGTCGATATTTTGAAGCGCCTTCAGGACCATTGAGTAGGGCACTCTTTCTTGTTCAAGACGCAGAGCTGTAGGATTCATTTCACGGCGGAGCAAATCAAAGATGGATCGTTCCTCAGTCGTGAGTCTCTGAAGATCCCGCTTCATTGGCTCCGGTTCGGTTGTGCAGAAATCGCGCAGTGCTTCAAAGGTAGCTCTATCCATCAGCATGGATTGAACGTGCGGGAAATGGGCTCGCAGATTGTCGAGGATGGCGAATCCATGAGTGTCGATGTCGCCCCAGTAATGGATCACGCAGTCCCTGAGCCAGTCGACTCTTGCGAGCGCGGACCAGCCATAGCCCGCGCCAAAAAGGACCAGGCTTCCGGGATGGTTGGGGAAGGCTAGGAAGTTGATTTCGTTTTCGGTGATGAAGACACGCGTGACTGGCGGGTTGAGCGTGGCAAAAGCGGCTGCGTCGAGCGTGAGATCAACACCAAGGCGGTCGGGTTCTATTGCGCAAGATGAATCGAGAAAGCGGAGGCGGATTCGCTCGAGTTTGTCGCGGAAGCCATAGCGACGATTGAAGCCAGAATTACCACGAGCCTCGGAGTTAATGAAGTCAGGCGGCAGCACGAGGTCGAGCAGCTCGGCAAGGGTCCCGCGATTTCGTTCGATAAACTTGGTGTGAACTCCGGGGACATCGATTTGCCGGATATAGCAACCGCTGCGGGGGTGGTTGCGAACCCACGTAACAACGGCGAGC
>Ga0194060_10001906_pt1 | contig 14896 bp, 1 predicted proteins | sample SepL225m_MetaG_FD_163427 | JGI IMG/M metagenome (GOLD analysis project Ga0194060, IMG submission 163427) | Anoxic zone freshwater microbial communities from boreal shield lake in IISD Experimental Lakes Area, Ontario, Canada - Sep2016-L222-5m | ecosystem: Environmental > Aquatic > Freshwater >...
GAGTATACGTTCAGGGACGCTATGCTTATGTGGTCGTCGCCGGGGCTTCTGACACCCTCCGAATTTTTGACGTGTCCAATTCGGCGAGTCCGGCGGCTATCGGTTCGGTTTCAGCCAACAATAATCCGTCCAGTGTTTACGTTCAGGGTCTCTATGCTTACGTGGTCAGTAATACCGCGGCGACTCTTCAAATTTTTGATGTTTCAAATCCAGCTAGTCCGTCAGCCATTAGCTCGGTCGCTACCGGTAGCTCGCCGGAAAGCGTTTATGTTCAGGGCCGTTATGCTTACGTAGTTAATAGCGATGCCGGAACTCTCCAGGTCTTCGATGTCTCAAATCCTGTGAGTCCGGTAGTTGTAGGCTCGGTCGCAACTGGATCTCTCCCTAGAGTTGTATCTGTCCAAGGTCGCTATGCTTATGTGGCGATGAGTGGCAGTTTAAAAATATACGATGTCTCGAACCCTGCGAGCCCAACGTTCATCAACTCAGTTGCTTCAGGAATCAATCCATATGGCCTTTATGTTCAGGGTCGATATGCCTACGAAACTGATTTTACCGACGCCACGCTCCGTATATTCGATATTTCAAATCCCGCAAGCCCATCTTCAGCCGGTTCAATCGCCACCGCAGCAGTTTCTACCGGAATATTTGTCCAAGGTCGCTATGTCTATCTAACCAATTGGGTCTCTCCTAATTCACTTCAAGTCTTCGATGTTTCAACTCCGGGTAGCCCAACGAGTGTTGGCTCTGTCACCACAGGTACTAATCCATACAGCGTCTATGTCCAAGGTCGCTATGCTTACGTAATTAACTATAGCTCGGCTACGCTCCAAGTTTTTGATATGGGTGGTGCCTATATCCAACAACTCGAAGCGGGTGGCATAGAAACTGGAACTCTCACTACGCGTTCTAACGTTCAGGTTGGTAATGATTTAGATATTCGTGGTGGTATGCAGGTTGGACGCGGTATGAACGTAACTGGTCCGGTAAGTATTTATGGTGGAGCAGCTAACTCCCAATTTACGATCGATCAGACCGGTCGCGTAGGCATCGGTACGGCTCCTATGGGAGATAAGCTCACTGTTCAGGATGGCAACGTCCGCCTCCACAATTCTACTGATTCGAATGACTGGGTCATGGCCTACGACTCTACTGATGATTATTATTACATCGATGAACTAGGGAAACAGCGTCGTCTCAAGATAAAAAACCAGGCTTCTGGCGGAGGCATGAGTATTGGTTATCCAGCCGACAGCACACCTGATGGTGAGCTCGACATTGAAGTTTCGGTCGCCGCAAACAAGGGTATTGTGCTTACCGGTGCTGCTTCGCAAACTGGAAATTTAATGGAGCTTCAGAACAGTTTTGCTGCCAGGCTGCTCTCAGTTGATGCTGCGGGAGAAATAGTTTTTGGCAAGAACGCGAATCACAATATTTCAATAGAGAGTGCAACTGCCACTGATGGAAGAGATCTCACGATTACTTCCGGAAATACAACGAATGCCTTCGGCACAGCAGGCGCTTTGAACCTGGCTGGTGGCGCCTCGAACGATGGCTCCGGCGGAGCGGTTAATCTTTATGGTGGAACCGGTGCGACCGGCGGAGCTGTTACGCTTCGTGGCGGCAACGGAGGATCTCCAGGTGAAACCGGAGGAAATATTAGCGTCTTAGGCGGTTCAGGCGTTTCAGCAAATGATGGAGATGTGAATATTGGAACTTCTCATACAAAAGCGATTACCATAGGCTATGCTGGCATGAACCAACCGGCCGTCGCCATCAATAGCCGCGTCACAGTCAGTTTGATTGTTGCGACTGGCATTACTGGACCGTACGCACTTTGTCACGATACCAATGGAGCCGGTATTGATGAAATCAAAGATTGTAATGGTGGTCCAATGGCTGACTACGCCGAACAGTATCCGGTCGAAGTCGGTGCTGCGATGGGGGACATAGTCATGATTGGCACAACCGACGTCACCACGACTCAAGGTGACACAATTAAGGAGCTCATCAAATCTTCAGCTCCATACGAAGCCAAACTTATTGGCGTCATTTCCGATCCTGCCACGGCTGGTGATTTTAACTCTATCGGCTACAACATCAATCCGGCCGATAATCCGCTCCCAGTCGCGCTCGTTGGTCGCGTAAAAGTTAAAGTTAATGACGAAAATGGTTCGATCGCAGTCGGTGACCCGATTACTTCAAGTTCAACCGCCGGCGAAGGCATGAAATCCACAAAGTCGGGCATGATTGTTGGCCGCGCACTTTCCGCCTTTGCGGGTCCAGGCGCCGGCACAGTCATGGTCTTTGTTAAGACTGAATACTATCTCGGAGCCACCCTCACAACCGACGGCACGCTTACGTATTTGAATGATTCCGTAATCGTAAAAGCCAAGAACACCGCAACCGCGCTTGTTGAAGGTTATGACTCCCAAGCGATCTCGTTCACCGGCTCCGGCTGGGATGGTGCGGCTGCACAAGCCACGAATTTCAAGCTTTCGAATATCACCACCAATTCCGCAACATCTAGATTAGCGATTGCGAACACGGCTGGAGCTGAAGTCTTTAGCGTCAATCAATCCGGTGATGTCGTGATTACCGGCAAGCTCTTCCCATCCGACAAAGGCGTCGCACAAACTTCGAAGTATATTTACTACGACTCCGACATGTCGCCGTCAGATTACATGCGAACCAATGCCGCCGGCTGGGCGACCGGTTCCTATGATTTTGCTGAACTCTTCCCAACCAAAGATGAAACCCTCGGAGCCGGTGAAGTCGTCGCAATCGATCCGTTATACCCAGAACACGTGAAGCGAGCCGACTCTTCGGCGCCTAACCTCCTTCTCGGTATCATCTCAACTCGCCCTGGCTTCCTAGCGGGTGAGTGGGATAAGGCTTCAAAGAAGGTCCCGGTCGCTCTCGCTGGTCGTGTTCCAACTAAAGTGACGGTTGAGAATGGTCCAATCGCAGTCGGTGATGCCCTCACGGTTTCTCCGACCCGCCCAGGCTTTGCCACCAAAGCCACAGCCTCGACCAGAAAAAATATTGGCTATGCGCTCGAAGCCACCCTGGTTGATGCCTCCATCATCGTCTACGTCAAAACCGAAAACGCCGTCCCAACTAACTTAGCCACCGAATCAACCTCGCAACAAACTCAGAATTTCCAGATCTACCAAGATGTTGATTTCAGGGGCTTCTCGATTACGAATATCAAAGCAATCCGCGGTCAGAACTGGTCTATTGATGAAAACGGCGCACTCGTGGTTAAGTCGGTTTCGTCCAATGAATATATAGTTCAGGTGAACGAAGAGAAAGCGACTATCGACACCGCCTACTTCCCGGCGAACTCAGACATGGTTGTTATTACAAACGCATCTGTCCACGAAAATTCACGCATCTTCTTAACTTTCCGTGGCGACCCGGGTGCTAGATATTGGGTTAATAATCAGGCTGAAGGGTCCTTCGAAATCAGGTTGAGCAGTCCAGCTGTGATGCAACTTCGTTTCGAGTATTGGATTATTAATGTGAACGATACTCGTCCGGTGACCGCGCAAAACCCGGTTGCGAATGGTCCGGTAGCTCCAACTACGACCCCAACCGTACCCGCTGAATCAACCGTCCCAACCGCGCCAGCTACCACAACAACGCCTACAGAACCAGCCGCGGTGATCGAACCAGTAGCTCCAGCAGCGGTACCGGATCCAGTTCCGGTAACCGATCCTGTGCCTAATCCGGTACCAGCACCAGATCCGGTAGCTGATCCTGCGCCAGAACCAGCCCCAGCTCCAATCAGCGATCCAGCCCCAGCCGTCGAACCCGTGCCAGCTACCGATGGTGGGTTAGTGGCTCCGGTTGCTGATCTTTCCGGTACCCCAACAACTTAATTAATTTAGACGAATCAAAGCGTCGCACAAAGCGGCGTTTTGATTTTTTATTAACAATAAAGCAGAGGGCGGTATGTGATATAATTCCTAATGGCGCAGAGTGCCTATATCCATGCTCGGAGGTAGAAATACAATTTCATCTTTATTATTGCATCCCGGCGCAAGAGCTGTTGCGGCTGGTGTGCTTGTATTTACCTCGCTTGCGGTATTTTTACCGGCTGCAACTCACGCTACTTTAGATACCCCACAAATTCTTTCTTATCAGGGTCGTTTGACTGATGCGCAAAAAGTTACCGTTGCTGATGGATCTCAAAATGTAAAGTTTGCTATTTTTGATGCGGTAGCAGCCGGCAACTGCTTGTGGAGCGCCGGTGATGATGCGGGTGATCGTGTTGATACGACTTTTTCGCAAGCCGTAGATTGCCCGGGCAATCTTCCAAGTACAGCTATTTCGGTTTCTGTGACCGATGGATTATTCAACGTGCTACTTGGCGCGGCTCCGCAGAACGCGCTTCCAGATTCGCTTTTCAATACCGCAAGTTCGCGTTGGCTCGAAATCACAGTCAACGGCGAAACGCTTTCTCCGCGACGAAAAATGGCTTCTTCGGCGACTGCGCTTCAGGCCGGAAATGCTTCGCTTTTAGATGGTTTTAATACTTCTCAAGCGGGTGGAGCGGGGGATTTTGTGCCGGTTACAAATGCCGGAGTTTTGACTTTGACGGGTAATATCACAACCACCGGAAATATTTCTGCAACCGGCACGGGAACTGTCAGCTCAGCCGGTCTTTTGACCGGAAGCCTGGGTCTCACGGTTTCCGGGGCAATTGTGAGTTTAAATAATGACTCTGATTTCGCGATTAATATTGGTACCGGAACATCAACCGGCACGATTTCTCTTGGTGGCACCGGCGCGCAAACGATTGATGTCGGCACGGGAATTGCGGCTAAAACCATCACGATCGGCAATGCCAACGACGATACTTTCTCGATTAACTCATCAGGCCTTGACGTTTCAAACACCGGTGCGCTCTCCGGCATCACGACGCTCGGCATGTCGGGTCAACTTACTTCTACTCAGGCGACCGGTTCGGCGCCATTCGTCGTCGCCTCAACAACCAAGGTTTCAAATCTGAACGTGGATTCGCTCGACAGCCTTGATTCGACCGCATTCCTGCGTTCGGACGTTTCTGACTCGTTTGATGGCGTTCATAATCAAACTTTATCAATAATTTCGTCGCTTACGGCAGGGAATCGTTTAACACCCGTGCTTTCTGTTACTCAGGCCAATGATGGGTCGAATAATAATACCGAAGTTTTGGCGCAGATTGTTCAGTCCGATACTGGCTCGTCAGCTCACGCTCTTCAAATCACACAAGCTGGATCTGGCTCAGCGCTTGATATTATCTCGGGTTCGCTCACTTCCGCCGGTGCTATCACCACAACTAATAATATCTCGACAACCGGCGCTGGCACGATTACATCAGCTGGGCTGCTCTCCGGAAACCTCGGCCTAACCGTGACCGGCGCCGTGGTCAGTTTGAATGCGAGCTCGGATTTTGGTGTGAACATCGCGACCGGAACTTCAACCGGCACAATCACGCTTGGCGGTACCGGCACTCAGGCGATTGATATTGGGACCGGAGTTGCGGCTAAAACTATCACGATTGGTAACGGAGTTAACGATCCGACGGCTATCAATTCATCGACTTTGGCGATTGCTTCCAATGGAATTTCTTCTTGGAACAATGCCGGCGGTAATCTTACGATTCAGACTTTGACTTCCGGAACTATGGCGCTCGACTCGGTTGGCGCGCTTAACCTTGGAACTGTGGCCGCAACTTCGGTTTCGGTTTCGCGTTCCGGCATTACGACTACGGTGAATGGAGCGCTTACGTCTTCGCAGCTTTTAACCGGAAACCTCGGTCTCACTGTGACTGGTGCCGCAGTGAGCTTAAACGACAGCTCTGACTTCGGAGTCAGTCTTGCCGGCGGAACATCGACTGGTACGATTACACTCGGTGGATCAATGGGTCAGACGATTGATATTGGTACCGGCGTGGCATCGAAAATCATCACTATCGGCAATGCAAATGATGATTTCTTTGCTATCAACTCATCAGGCCTGGATGTTACCTCCGCTGGCGCCCTCTCTGGCATCACAACACTCGGCATGTCGGGTCAACTCACTTCGACTCTCGCAACCGGTTCAGCGCCATTCGTGGTTGCGTCAACGACCAAAGTTTCAAATCTGAACGTCGATACATTTGACGATCTTGATTCGGCGTCATTCCTGCGTTCTGATGCTTCGGATTCTTTTGATGGGCTTAACAGCAAAACTTTGTCACTGCTTTCAACGCTCACGGCAGGGAATCGAACCGCCGCTGTACTTTCGGTTTCGCAAGCTAATGACGCAGCGAATAATAATACCGGAGTCTTAGCCGAGATTATTCAGCTTGATACGGCTTCATCCGCTCACGCTCTTCAGATCACTCAATCTGGTTCCGGTTCAGCTCTTAATATTATCTCTGGTTCGCTCACTTCCGCTGGCGTGATTACGACTTCGAACAATATTTCTTCAACCGGTTCTGGTACGATTACATCAGCCGGACTGCTCACCGGAAATCTCGGTCTCAACGTGACCGGTGCCACGGTTAATTTGAACGCAAGCTCGGACTTCGGTGTGAATATCGCGACCGGAACATCGTCTGGTTCGATTACGCTCGGAGGTACTGGAGCACAGGCTATTGATATCGGCGCGAACATTGGTACTAAGGTTATTCGAATCGGAAATGCAAACGATGACTCTTTCCAGCTTGATTCGTCTGGATTGGACGTTTCTTCCGGCGGTGCCCTTTCCGGCATCACGACGCTCGGCATGTCGGGTCAACTAACATCGACTCTCGCAACCGGTTCAGCTCCGTTTGTAGTTGCATCCACAACCAAAGTTTCAAACTTGAACGTCGATACCTTTGACGATCTTGATTCGGCGTCATTCCTGCGTTCGGATGTATCAGATTCTTTTGATGGAGCTCATGATAAAACACTCGAAATACTCGCGACGGTTTTAGGGGGTGCACGTTCGGAGCCAGTATTATCGGTGCAGGAAGATAGCTCGCATGCAAATCTGTCTACCGGAACATTGGTTCAGATAGCATTGAGCAACAACGAATCTTCAGCTCATGCGCTGCAGATTAGTAATGCTGGTATCGGTTCTGCTATCGATATCGTTTCCGGTTCGCTCACTTCCGCTGGCGCGATTACTACAACTGGGAATATCTCCTCAACCGGTTCAGGGACCATCACTTCAGCTGGGCTACTTTCTGGTACGGTGGGCGTCTCTGTTGGCGCCTCGCAGTCGTATTCTGGTACCGGGGCTGTCACACTTTCTTCTGGCGGCACAAATACTACTTTAACGTTGAATAGTGCTACCACGGGAAATATAGAAATTGGTAATGATGGGAGCGCTGAGGCTATTAATATTGGCTCGGGCTCTGCCGTTAAGACGATTGGAATCGGCAATGGAAATGCTGGAAACACGATAAATATCGGTACTAACAATGCTGCCACTGATTTTATCAACATCGGTTCAGCTCTTGATCAGGTAACGATTAACGCAAGCAGTTTGATATACGGTTCGGACATGTATTTTAGAAATGGTGCCGATCGTACAATAGGGATCACTACCGCCAATCCGGATGTTGCTGGAAATCAACTGACCGTTAGGCCTGGAAATGGGAACGGAAATAGCGCCGGAGGCAATCTGGTCTTGAACGGTGGAACTTCGGGTAGTGATTCGGGTAATGCTGGCAATGTGGAGGTTACCGGTGGCCTTGGCATCTCGGCGACTTCTAATGGTGGCGACATTGTTTTGCTTGGCGGTAATGGAAGCGGAACCGGGGTAAACGGGGTAGTTAGAATCGGCAGTCCGACGATTGGTTCAACACGCGCAACTAATTTGTTAGCTATTGGTGGCGGCTTAGAAGTTGATGGTGATGCTCGTCTTGATGGTAATTTAGCTTTGGCAACGACCACTTCGAGTAGCGTTGGCGTGGTGACTGTTGGCGGCTCGCGATTCCTGCATGACTATGGTGCTAACATCTTCCTCGGGTCGGGAGCAGGCAACTTTACAGCTTCGGGTACCGATAATATTGCGGTCGGAAATTCAGCCTTCGCCTTACTGACATCTGGTTCAAATAATGCTTCACTTGGCGGCAATGCTATGCTCGCGCTTACATCTGGAGACAGAAACACGGCGACCGGAGCCTATGCTTTGAACGCCCTTGATGTAGGAATAGATAATGCGGCATTTGGCTATAACGCATTACTCGTTAATGACGCCGGTGGTGGAAACACAGGTATTGGAAGTTACGCATTGCAATCTAACACTAGCGGGGAGTTTAATTCTGGGTTAGGTTCGTATTCTCTTGTCAATACAACTGGCGACAATAATACCGGCGTGGGTTATAGCACCGGTCTTACTAACACAACTGGTTCTCGCAATACTTTTGTAGGTGTCGGGGCTGATGTGGCTTCTTCTGGCCTCATGAATGCTTCGGCAATTGGGTACCAAGCCCAAGTTGGATGCGGTAACTGCATGGTACTTGGCAGCGTTAATGGCTTTAATGGCGCAGTCGTATCGACCAATGTCGGTATTGGAGATACTACTCCGGCAGCGATGCTCACGGTGGGCGACGGCGATCTTTTTCAGGTGACTTCGGCCGGCTTAATTTCAACCACGCCTTCGTCTGATGCTGTGGCGCTTACCCTTACCGGTACGAACGTTTCTTCGGCGAACTTGCTTTATCTAAATTCCAAAAATACCTCCGGCACAATTCAGAATATCGCTTATGGCACTGCGACAACTCTGAGCGGATCTCTGGTTGGTTCGGCGCTTGATTTAAAAACCGGTGTCACGAACGTCACTCAAAGTGTTTCTGGAATGGTTTTGACACTTCCAGGGGCAACAACGGCTACTGGCACAGAAGCAATCAAGGGAATCTCGATTGAGTCTCCAGGGGCGGTAGCGAGTGTATCGGGTACTCCAACATGGACTGGGCTTGATTTGACCATGCCGGATATCACACAAGCTGGTGGAGTACTTACTTCCACCGGTATCAAAATCACCGGCGGGACAGTGACTTCGGGTACATCTTATGCGCTTATCGCGGATTCTGCGGCTGGAAATGTCGGTATTGGAACCACCACTCCAACTGCCAATTTGGCGGTTAAGGGATCGGTCGCAACCGGCGGAAACGGGACGATTGAAACAGGGGCGTCTATATCTGATATTGGAGGCACAACAGATGCGAATGCGACTACCTTTATTTTTGGATCCAGTACGACGTTCTCTACTTCTTTGGTTGTCGGAGATGAGATTTCGTTCTCTTCGGCACCTGCGACCTATGCGGTTGTGACAGCTATCTATGGAGACACGATGCTTGCGACGGACATCGCTCTTGGAGATGGGTCGACACAAACTATTAATGTTCGACATCCGTATAATGTGGTTACTGGAAGCGGAACTGCTTTCTTGACTGAGATTAGGCCTGGTGACGTCATGACTATTGTAAGCTTTTTAGCGCCTAGCGAAACCGTCGTGCGGGTGGTTACAGATACCTTAGCAGTTGTGGGTGGATATTTCGAAGGGCCATATACACCACTTTTCCCAGGTGCCATGTTCACGGTTAGACGGCCGATCATGAATATTGCTGATGTTGATGCTACGGCTCATCTCGTGGTGCATGGTGACGGGACGTTGAGGGTTGGAACAAGTGAGCCGGTGTCTGCTTCTAAGAATATCATGAGCATTTCCTCTGATGTGAGTTTCGGAAATGGGGATTATGCTTCTTTGATGTTGAATTCATCGCTGTCTTACTCGAGCGCCAACGGAAATACTTTTAGCGGTATTGATTCTAATATATCCTCCGGCGGCGGTGGTGTTGGTCAGCCGGTTATGTCGATGATTGGTATGGATGCTAGACCATATCGAACAAGCGGCTCTGGTGGGTCGGTTGTCGGTGTGCGGGCGACGCCATATGTTATAGGTGGTGCTGGACCTAGCGATATGATCGGTGTCGAGGCTGGTGAAATGACGGCATCGGGCGGGGGGTATATTTCGAATGCGACGGGTGTCTATATTAGACAACAGACTATTGGTCAGTCTTCCAACGTGGGGATAGCTATTGAGTCCGCGCAGGGTACTGGAGCTAAGACTGTTTGGGTCTCATCTCGTGATGACATCACGAGCGCCGAAGGAGGTATATTTTTCGGTGCATCTGCCGATACGAATCTTTATCGTTCTGCTGTTTCGACGTTGAAAACAGACGGTGCTTTGATTGTGGCGCCTCCGGCCAGAACCGGTTTGTCGCCGAGCATTCTTACGGTCACGGGTGCGGCTGATACGGCCCTGACTGCAAGCGCCGAAGCTACTGATATCAATTTTAACCTGGCACGAACAGTTCAATTTGCAACTGGTGCAATCACAAATCAGCGTGCCATGCGGATTCAGGCTCCGACTTACGCCTTCGTGGGCGCTTCAACAATCACAAATGCCGCCACGCTTTCGATTAGCGGAGCTCCGGTTGCCGGCACAAACGCGACAATTACGAATTCGGCGGCTTTGGTGGTTGAATCTGGCAATGTCGGCATCGGCACTTCGAGTCCGAGCGCTAAGCTCGTGGTTGTTCCTGGAGCTTTGACTGGTGACCCAGCCGTCATTATTGATTCCCCGGACTTTGTTTCGATGCGACTTGATCGCGGTGCTGTGAGCGACGATGCTGCTATAAGATTCGCGACCGCTGGTTCAGATGAGTGGTTGGTGGGCACTGGTCGTAACGGCAGTAATGCTGATTTTTCCTTCTTTAACTCCGGCGTCAATCAGCTTTTGATCACAGACGGCACCGGCCGTGTTTCTATCGGAGGCGTTGCTTCACCGGGATCAAAGCTTGTTGTAAAGAGTTCCAGTACTACGAGCGCTACATCTGCTCTTAATGTGACCGACTCAGCTGATACTTCGCTTTTCTTTGTTCGCGATGATGGCACCGTCAGCGTCGGATCCTCTTCGTCTCCCGTGGTTGGAAGCAGACTTGCTGTGAATGGTTCAGGCATGGTTCACGGGACAGTCGCTGAGTACGTTCTTTCGTCTACAAAATACAAGAAATTAGGAATGGGCGTATTGAATGTCGGCACGCCTGCGGGTGCTATTCCGGGTTTTGGGCTCGAAATAGGTACTCGAAATGCCGCTATTACCCTTGATCAGTTAGGAACCGGGGATTTGAACTTCTCGGTCAATAGTTCTGGTGCTGGCAATTATGTTGATTCGGATATAAAAATGACGATATTACCGAGCGGCAATGTTGGCATTGGCACCACCGCACCTTCCCAGCTTTTCTCGGTCGGTACCGGGGCGACATCAAACTTCACCGTTACATCGGCGGGCAACACGGTTGTTGCCGGCAGCTTGAATGCAAACGGGAATACGGTTATAGGTAACGCTACGGCTGATGAACTTACGGTAACCGCGACGATTTTGGATGATTTGAATCTTCTTCAGATGTCGAACCATACGATCGGCAACATTAATGGCGGTAATGGACTTTTGACGATTAAGGGTGGTAACAGCACATCATCTTCATATAACGGCGATGCCGTAACTTTGAAGGCTGGTAATGGTTATGCTGGGTCTGGTTCCGTCGGAACAAATGGCGGTGCTTTCACGGTTACACTTGGAGCCGGAGGTGACGGCGCGAATTCGGGGGCGACCTTGATACCTGGTTATGCTGGTGGAAACGGATCCGCCTTCGTGATTACTGCAGCCGCTGGTGGCAAGGGCGGTGATATGACTCAGCCAGGAGGCGGAGGGACTCCGGGCGCGGGTGGCAATGGTAGCGTAATCCAAATTAATGGTGCTTCTGGTGGTGCTGGTGGTGCTACGACGACCAGCAATAACGGAGCTAACGGCGGTGCCGGAAGCATGATTCAGATTGTCGGTGGAAATGGTGGCAATGCAACCGGCATAACTGGTGGTACGGGTGGGAACGGTGGAAACGGTGGAACGGTTACTATTGCCGGTGGTGTGAAAGGTACCGGTGGAGGTTTTGGTGGATCAGATGGCGCAATTGGCGATATCACATTTAAAACTAGCGGTACCGGCGGTACGACGCGTTTGAATATCAACGGCAATGCTGGAACGGTTTCGGTGGCGCTCGGAAGCACCGCAAGTACTACGGCGGTCTGTTCGTCGCTCGGCAACACCACTTCGCCGACAGCGACCTCAGTTTATGAGCTTCGTGACTGTAGCAGCACTCCGGCTGCCGATTATGCCGAGCAATATCCGGTCGCGGCTGGCATTGCGAGCGGCGATATCGTTTCGATTGGTGCAGATGATGTTACGACGATTGACGGCGACACCATCAAACAGCTCGTAAAAAGCTCTTCGACTTACGAGTCAAAGCTTTTCGGTATAGTTTCTGATCCAACCAAAGCCGGTGATTTTAACTCGATTGGTTACAATATTGATACGGCTGATAACCCGATGCCGATCGCTCTTGTCGGACGCGTTATCGTTAAGGTTAACGATGAAAATGGTCCGATTGCGGTGGGCGATGCGATTACATCTTCTTCAGCGGCTGGCGTTGGTATGAAATCAACAAAGCCAGGCATGATTATCGGCCGCGCCCTAAGCGCTTTTGCCGGTCCTGGTGCTGGTACGATAATGGTTTTTGCGAAGGCTGAATACTTTATCGGCGCGACGCTTACGTCCGACGGAGTTCTGACTTATCTTGGCGATTCGGTTACGACTCGGGCAAAAAATACAGCTACGGCTTTGGTTCCGGGGTATGACTCTGAATATATCAACTTTGCCGGTTCCGGTTGGGACGGTTCGGCGGCGCTCGCTACGTCTTTCAAGATTTCGAATGTTACAACCAACGCTTCGACTTCGAAACTCGCAATCGCGAATACTGCCGGCGCGGAAGTCTTCTCGGTGAACCAGTCTGGTGATGTTTCAATCGCCGGAAAGTTATACTTATCAGATAAGGGTTCGACGCAGAATTCGAAGTACATATACTACGATTCAGATGCTTCGCCGAGTGACTATATGCGCACGAATGCCGCCGGGTGGGCGACAGGTTCATATGATTTTGCTGAGCTTTTCCCGACGAAAGATGAAACTTTGGGTGCCGGTGAAGTCGTCGCTATCGATCCGCTCTATAACGAACACGTAAAACGAGCGACTTCCAGCGAACAAAACCTACTTTTGGGTATCATTTCAACTCGCCCAGGTTTCCTTGCGGGTGAGTGGGATAAGACTGAAAAGAAGGTTCCGGTAGCGCTTGCCGGTCGCGTACCAACCAAGGTGACGGTTGAAAACGGTCCGATTGCGATTGGCGATGCGCTTACGGTTTCTCCGACGCGCCCGGGCTTTGCCACTAAAGCGACTTCTTCAGCCACAAAAACCATCGGTTATGCGCTTTCGGCGACTTCTGTTGAAGGCTTGGTAATCGTTTATGTGAAAACTGAAAACGCGGTGCCGATCAATATCGCGACCGAAGTTGCGGCGCCACAGAATCAGGGCCTTCAAATTTATCAAGATATCGATTTCCGCGGCTTCTCGATTACGAATATCAAGGCGATTCGCGGTCAGAACTGGTCGATTGATGAAGCCGGAGCTCTGGCTGTAAAGACAACGAAAACCGGTGGACTCATCATTACGAAGACGCAGGAAGCAGCTACGCTGGACTCGGTTATTTTCCCGATTGGCGTGGATACGGTTGTGATCACAAACCCTTCGGCGCATGAAAATAGCGAGATTTTCCTTTCGTGGCAGGGGAATCCAGGCTCGGTTTCGTGGGTTCAGGATAAGCATGAGGGGTCTTTCTCGGTAAAGCTCGCTTCGCCGACATTGACCGGGGTTAAACTGAGTTATTGGATAGTTGACTTAGTTGATGAGCGGCCGATTGTCGCGGACCCGGCACCGGTTATCGCCTCGGAACCGGTTCAGAATAATACGACAACTTTGACAGCACCGGCTGAGTCTACGGTTTCTACGGTGCCAGCGGAAACCACCACGCCTACGGCACCGGCAGAGGTAATCGTGAGCGATCCGGCAGTAGTTGTGCCTCCTCCGGTTGTTGAGCCGACTCCGGTGGTCGTCGAGCCGGTTATCGAACCTGTAGTGGCCCCGGCGGCGCCTGCGGTTGAGCCGGTTATTACTCCTGTGATTGAACCAGCTCCTCTTGAGCCAGCTCCGACGTTGGAAGAAGTACCTGCTCCGCCCGCTGATCCAAGTTCAGCTCCAGAACCAGCAGAATCTACGCCAACACCATAAAAACACGGAATCATAATCCGTGTTTTTGTTTTTCTTTTGAGTTATAGTTGGGGATGAGCTATGGAAACTTCAAGTAAGATTTTGCTTTGGGTGATCAGGGTTTGTGCCGTGCTGGCTTTTTTAGTGCCGATTATCAACACCGGCAATACTTTTTATTCAAATATTTTCGTGCAAAGTTCGCTTTTTCAGATTTTGGTTGAAATTATGGTGGCGGCGTGGCTTTTGCTCATGATTTTCGATAAGAATTATCGACCTGATTTCAAAAACAAAATCTTCGTGGCGCTCGTGATTTTTGCCGGAGCGCTAACTCTCGCCCAGATATTCAGCGTTGATGTTAAGCAATCACTCTGGTCGCTTCCGACGCGGATGATGGGGCTCGTAAATTTGGTCCACTATTGGCTTTGGTTCATGGTGCTATTTTCGGTTTTCAAAACCTGGGTTTCTTGGCGCTGGTTATTCATAACGTCAGGCGTGGTTTCAATTGGCGCGGCGTCCTATGGCTATTTTCAAGCGGCCTATTCTTTAACGATCGACGGGCGCATTTTTTCAACACTTACAAACCCGACCTATCTTGGATTATATGCGCTATTGCACATCTTTATCGTGATTCTGGTTTATGTGAAAGAGACCGATTTGCGATTACGAATTCTGTGCGCTTTGACGGTTATCGCAAATCTAGCAGCTC
>Ga0194060_10001907_pt1 | contig 14896 bp, 13 predicted proteins | sample SepL225m_MetaG_FD_163427 | JGI IMG/M metagenome (GOLD analysis project Ga0194060, IMG submission 163427) | Anoxic zone freshwater microbial communities from boreal shield lake in IISD Experimental Lakes Area, Ontario, Canada - Sep2016-L222-5m | ecosystem: Environmental > Aquatic > Freshwater >...
ATGCTGCCATCTCCCGGTACTGGGCAAGGTCAAGGCGGAGTGTGCCGGCAACCTGCTTCATCGATTTTGTCTGGGCAGAACCGCCGACGCGGGAAACCGAGAGGCCAACGTTGATAGCCGGTCGTACACCGGAGAAGAAGAGGTCTGACTCGAGATATATCTGACCGTCTGTGATAGAGATAACGTTTGTCGGGATGTATGCCGAGACGTCGCCGGCCTGAGTCTCGATTATTGGAAGCGCTGTCAGCGACCCTGCACCGCAGGCGTCGGAGAGTTTGCAGGCACGCTCCAGGAGACGGCTGTGAAGGTAGAAAACGTCCCCGGGATAGGCTTCGCGTCCAGGAGGGCGGCGGAGCAGCAGGGAGAGCTGACGATATGCAACAGCCTGTTTGGAAAGATCGTCATAAATGATCAGAGCGTGTCTGCCGCTATCGCGGAAAAATTCGCCCATGGTAACCCCTGTGTAGGGTGCGATAAACTGGAGCGGAGCGGATTCGGAAGCGGTAGCCGCGACAACGATGGTGTAATCCATTGCGCCATGCTCGGTCAGTTTGGAAACGACCTGTGCAACGGTTGATCGTTTCTGGCCGATGGCGACGTAGATACAGATAACGTCACCACCCTTCTGGTTGATTATGGTATCAATGCCGACGGCGGTCTTGCCGGTCTGGCGGTCACCGATGATCAGCTCTCGCTGGCCACGTCCGATCGGAACCATCGAGTCAATAGCCTTTAAACCGGTGGCCATCGGCTGATGTACTGATTTACGGGCAACGATGCCGGGTGCCTTGATCTCAACCTTGCTGAAACTGGTTGTGTTTATCAGCCCCTTGCCATCAATCGGCTGTCCGATTGCGTTCACAACACGGCCGATCAGTGCGTCCCCTACCGGAACCTCGGTAATACGACCTGTCCGCTTGACGGTGTCACCCTCTTTTATCTCGGCGAACTCACCGAGAATAGCGGCGCCGACATTATCCTCTTCCAGGTTGAGAACCATACCTGTGACGCCCCCCGGAAACTCCAGCAGCTCACCCGCCATAGCACCGGCCAGTCCGTGAATACGTGCAATACCGTCACCGATAGAGATGATTGTGCCGGTTTCCGACACCTCAACCTCTTTACCGTACTCTTTGATTTGCTTTCTGATGATCTCGCTGATCTCTTCGGCTCTGATTTCCATGGAAGCTCCTACCCCTTCTGTAATATATCCTGAATGCGTTTTAACTGAGTTTTGACACTGCTGTCGTAGGCGGTATCACCAATCTGGGTGACAACACCCCCTAGCAGACTCGGATCAACCGATACTTCCGGTATCACCGTCTTTCCGGTTTTTTTCTCGAGAGCGCTCCTGATTGAAGAGACCTGATTGTCGTCAAGAGGAAAGGCTGTCTTGATAACCGGGCGGATAACGCCTGAGAATTCATCTGCCAGCTTCTGATAGGCCTGAACGATCTGCCCCAGAAAGGCGACACGGTTCTTGTCCACCAGCAGCAGAAGGAAGTTACCGACCAGTTCCGAAGCGGAAACCCTGGCAATAAGATCCTTCATGATCGCTTTTTTCTGTTGTTGTGTGAGAGCCGGATCTGCAAAAGCGGCTCGAAGCTCCGGGTTGCCCGAAAATAACTTCTCGAAAACAGCAAGCTCCGTGCGAAACTGATCGACTACCCCTTCTTCGGAGCCTAACTGAACCAGCGCTTTGGCATAACGTCTTGGAATTGTGTTGTTGGTCACTGGATCTGTACCACCTTGTCAAGGTATTCACCGACAAATCTGTCATGGTCGCTCTTCTGGATGGTACCGGTCAACTTGCCGGTTGCGATCTCGACAGCAAGCCTGACAGCTTCAGCTCGCAGTTCATTGCGGGCTTTCACCGTCTCCTGCTCTGCGGAGAGAGAAGCCTGCGCGATGATCTTCTCGGCGGCGACCTTCGCCTCGGCGATAATCCTTGATTTCTCTACCTCACCTTCGGCTATGATGGAGGCGTGCATCGCGTCAATCTCTTTGGATGCCTGGTCAAGCTTGCCGCTGTATTCGCGAAGTTTGGCCTCGGCGGCGTCACGTCCGGCCTCGGCATCTTTCAGGCTTTTCTCAATTTCTGTGTGTCGCGCAGCCAAAGAGCCCTTGACGTCGGCCTTTTTAACGGCATACCAGAGGATACCGGCCAGAAGGACGAAGTTTAAGATACGCCAGAAGAAGTCGTTCATCCGAACAGCGTTATCAACGTGATGACCTCCGCCACCTTCGGCAGCAAATCCGATTCCGGCGGATAAAATGGAAATGGCAATGAATGCCAGTGGGAAAGCTGTTTTTCTGGTTCGTTCGGATACCATCGGCATGATTACATGCTCCTCCCGAGAATTTTTTCACAGATGTCACCGGAGAGCAGTTCGGCCTGCTGCTTCAACAGCTCGCGGGCATCAGCGGCCTCTTTGGCTACCCGGACACGGATTGAAGCCAGGGTGTCGGAAGCCTCTTTTCGAGCCTTCTCTATCAGCGCTGTCTCTTCGAGTTGAGCCTGTTTAAGGGATTCGGCGCGGCGCGTACCGGCCTCAGTTTTGGCTCCACGCAGACGGGCTTCATATTGAGCCATCTTGATCCTGACCTCCTCATCAACCGAAGCGGCCTTGTCACGGGCAGAATCGATCACTTGACGACGGTCGGCGAGTACCTTGCGGATAGGTTTGTAGAGGAATATGTTGAGGACGAGGACGAGGATGCCAAAGTTGATCAGTTGTACGAGAAACGCCAAGTTTATTTCAATCATGACCTATCCTTGCAGGTATGCTGGGTTGTGTACTTTATTCCAGATTCGGGCAAAAAGCAGAGATTGACTATCATAATAAGCTGACAACTGTCAAGGGAATTGACAGCGTCAGTAATAAAAACATTTGGGTAACTGTTACTGAGTTTGTTCAATGTTACCATGCGACAGATGAAACGTTCATTTGTGTGTTACGGGGTAATGTTGATAGTTAGCGGGTACCTGATGGCAGTTTGAACCACAGGATCAAAGTCGGTTTCCACTTTTGGCAGAGCCGTCATGATAAGGGTTCTTTCGCCGCCTGGAGTTGCAAATAGTACGCGAGCCGTTCCCGAGCATATGTCAACAGTGTCACCGTCGCTTCCGTCAACCACTCCCGGCACCGCCTGAACGACCCATTTCACCGACGGATCACCGGCAAACGAGAGCTGGAATGATTTCTGAGCGTCATTCTCCCTTTTTACCGTAAGATACACGCTGCCGGTCATCATTGGCGCCGGAATAAACACGCTTTCCTTTTCTTTTTGCGGCTGCTCTGCTGAATAGAAGCTGAAAGGCCCTTTGAGCGGCATGGTTACGACGTTACTGAGCGGGAGCGTCGCCTGCTTCATGAATGCCATCTGCCATTCATCAGGGACAGGAGGCAGGCTGGTCTTGCGGGTGTCATCATTTAGGTTGCGGAAATGACGCGAGTCCTTGCGGTCTCCGGCATAATAGCGCCAGCGGGCAAACTCGGGCACGGTATCCAGAAAAGCAGCCCCTTTCGGCTTGAGCGCCATATTGAGTGCATCGACAAAATCAGGGGAATTTTTGGTCAGATCAGGTTTGTTGCGCATATCGACCCATAGCTTGGGGAGAAAACTGTCATCCACGCCAAAATAACGGTCCCGCAGAAAGTGCAGATAGATTGCCGATCCATACATATAAAAGGTGAGGTATCTGTCGTCTTTTAAAAGCCCCCAGTCGGGGTGCTTTTGAAAATCTTCTATACCTCTGACATCCTGAGGTCCGTAAAACTGGTCTACAAACGAAGCTGACATCTCGAAGACGATCGGAAGATCATACTCGTCGTTGGCGGCATGGGTTGCATGGTTAAACTCATGTGCAACGGTTGCGGCAAGTATATCTTTGCCGTAATCACCCCAGGGATCAACCTCCATGTAACTTGCACGACCACCCCACGGGGTCACGAATTCATCTGTTACCAGATCCACCTTGCACGAGTTGTTCCCCCGCCTTATGAATACGTCGAACCTGCCATCCTTTCCGCACATACCGAAATCCGAAGGGGGGGGGGTATACCCCTGTTCATCGATCTGGCGATGCCAAGCTGCATCGAGATACTCAACGACCTTGCCGGCGGCCTCCTTTTCATCAGACGAGCGATAATGTACCAGAAATGGATATTTGGATGACTCCTCAGTAAATGGCCAGTATTGAGGATAAGCGCATGGATTAATGTCCTTGGAAAGTACGGAGTTGGTGTCGGTTGAGCTTTGGGATGGCGAGGTAGCAGTGCCGCAACTGACAATGGGCATAACAGAGACGGTACAGATAAACGCTACAATGATCTGCCGAATAGAGAAATTGAGTTGCACTATCTTCGTCATTTTTTCCTTTCCCCCTGTAAAGACATCATTCTGGCAAGCAGCCACTCCATTCCGTATTTGCCCCCCGCTCTATCCCACACTTTCAAGAGCGGGTAGTAGAGGGCAAGTAAAAGCAGCGACAGCGCAAAAGCGATCGGAGTGTTCACCAGATCTCTCAGGTAATACTTGCCAGTTATCGCCTGAATGATTCTCAGAGATACAAAAATCACCACGAAATGGGAGACATAAATGGTAAACGAATATTTACTGATCTGCCTGCAATAGGTGAGGAATATTCCTGGAGTTTCCTTACTGGCACGTTTTGCATCAAAAATGCGCCAGAGAGTAATGAACAGTAACAGCAGAACTCCCGTCTGAAGCATAATCATACTGAAAGAATTGGGATAAAACGATAGTGGAACTATGTAATCGTTTGCCACGGAGAACAGCGTTTTTTTTGAACCTGCGTAAGCTGTCAGCAATCCCATGAAGGTGAACATGGCACCTATTATGACGATAAAGGGGGAATCGGCAGCCAGCAGGTTTTGCGTTACCCTTCTTCCGACAACATATCCGATCAACGGAAAAATAATCCAGGGGAAAATCGGAAATTGCCCGATGAGGAAAAAGCCGATTATATTATCAAGCACGGTTGCTGCCCCCTGATATTCCTTCAGAGGATCGATAAGGAAATTAGGGAGATAATTTGAGATCCAGGCTACATTTTCAAATTTACCACCGTAAAACGGGGTAATGTCAATAAACGATCTCAGCCACGGAGTTATCAGAAATATTATCGAACAGACCAGAAGAAGCAGCCATGATGGCGCATTACGGCAGGGGATCAGGATTATGGTTGTTGCGCCGATCAAGGTAAGGACATCCCAGTCCCAGATTTCTTCATACCCTTGAACAATAAGCAGAAACAGTAACCCGATAATGAAAATCACAACGCCTCTTATTACCGCTCTCTTTACATCAGGCTCAGCATTACCACTTCTTTTGTTAGCTGATAAAACCTGGCTCAACCCGGATAAAAAGAGAAACCACGAGGCTCCGAAATCTCCACCCAGAAGGTGATTCGACAAAAAATAAAGCATGGCGTCGTTTCCTTCGCCGCTTGATAAAAATATCGGGAAATGGCAGGTGAGCATTGACATGAGAGCCACAGCTCTTAAAACATCTACAAAGTCCTGTCGTTCCATGATGAGAGGAGCTCCTGTCATAGAGTGTTCCCAAAGGGGGGAGAATATGCGGATGAAACCGTTTTGGGGGTCAGATATCCAGCAGATCGATAATTCGAGTCAATTCATCCGGGTCACTGAAGTGGATTTCAAGCTTCCCCCCCTTTTTACCGACCTTTCGGATGGCGACCCGCGACTGGAAGCGCTTTTGAAGCTGCTCCTCCAGCGAAGTCATCAAAAGATCCGGCTGCTGCATCGGCTTGGCCGGCGCATGGTTCGGATTTATCTTCAGCCGCCGCACCAGATCTTCAGTTGCACGGACACTCAACTGGCGATGGAGGATTTCGTTGCGCGCTTGCTCGATCAGCGCCTCACTCTCCAGGGGGAGAAGAGCCCGTGCGTGTCCCATTGAAAGGCGCTCTTCGACGATGTCCCGCTGGATCTCTTCGGGAAGTTTCAGGAGCCGGAGGGCATTTGTGACTGTGGTGCGGTTCTTGCCGACCCGTCTTGCCACATCCTCCTGTGAGATGCTGAAATGCTCCACCAGTGAGCGGTAGGCCTGCGCCTCTTCAATCGCGTTCAGATCCTGACGCTGGATATTTTCAATCAGCGCAAGCTCCATGATCGCATCGGGAGCGGCTTCGCGGATCACAACAGGGATCTCATGCAGTCCGGCCTTCTGTGCAGCGCGCCAGCGTCTCTCACCGGCTATAATTTCGTAATGGTCATCTTTCCTGGTGACGACAAGTGGCTGGATGATCCCTTTTTCACGGATCGAAGCGGCCAGTTCGTCCAGTTTGTCCGTCGCAAAGTTCTTGCGCGGCTGGTTCCGGTTCGGACGGATCTTCTCTATCGGGCAGATGAAATAGTTCTTTGACTCGTCCACCGCTTCAGTTACCTGCAACAGCGCCGCCATCCCCTTGCCGAGGCCCCCTTTTTTAACCATTCAGCGCCTCCCTTCGGATGATCTCGCGGGCCAGTTCCAGATAGCTGACAGCTCCGCGTGAGGTGATATCGTAATACATGATCGGTTTGCCGTGGCTGGGGGCTTCCGCCAGCCGGACATTTCGGGGAATGACCGTTTCAAAAACCTGCTCCGGAAAATGTGAGCGGATTTCGGAGGCGACCTCTTTGCCAAGATTCCCCCTCGCATCGAACATCGTCAGAAGGATACCCTCTATTTTGAGGAGCGGATTCAGATTTTTCTGGATCAGGCGGATGGTCTGAACAATCTGGGAAAGCCCCTCCATCGCGTAATATTCGCACTGGAGCGGGATCAGCACCGAGTCGGCGGCTGTCATGGCATTGACCGTCAGGAGGTTAAGGGAAGGGGGACAGTCAATGATGATGTAGCGATACTGCTCCGACAACGCGGCCAGGGCATATTTGAGCTTCTGCTCGCGACCTGTTGCGGTAGCCAGCTCCAGCTCTACGCCGGTCAGATCAGCATTGGAGGGGATGATATGCAGATACGGGTGACCGGTATCAACGATCAGGCTCCGTGCGTCAGCCTCGTTGATCAGGAGGTCATAAATGGTGTGCCTGAGCCCGGCTTTTTCAATCCCTACGCCACTGCTGGCGTTCCCCTGCGGGTCGATGTCAACCAGCAGGGTCGGACGCTCAGCCGCCGCCAGGGATGCGGCCAGATTAACAGCGGTGGTCGTTTTACCGACTCCACCCTTCTGGTTTGCTATACAGATGATTTTTGTTTTTGTATTCAAGGGGATCGGGCTCTTTTTTGTGGGGGATTCGGTTCTGGTGACGGATTAAATGGAACCGGCGGGAATGTAGCACAGCTCCATGTAATCGTCAAAGAAAAGAGAATTTACTTCTTTTTAGCTTCCGGTTTTGCCGCTGCCTTCTCCTCTTTTTTAGGCTGCTTGGCTACGATCTGATCCTTGACTTTTTCGTAGATCGACCCCGGCAGGATGTTACGCGATTTGAGCTGATCTTTTTTTGAATAAGGGCGACCGGCAATTATTTTACCGGCATATACGTCGCCTATGCCCGGAACAGCTTTCAACTCGGCATCAGTCGCACTGTTGATATCTACCGGCGCACCTTTGGCCGCTTTTTCGTCAGTCGGTTTCGCATCGGCTTTCTTATCGGCAGGTTTGGCAGCTTCTGTTTTGGCCGACGCTTTCTTGTCTGTCTTGGCGTCTTCGGCGAATGTCAGACCGGTGGTCAGGATAAGCGTTGCCAAAGTCAGGATGCTTCTAAAGAGGATACGTTTCATAATTTGCCTCCAAATATGGGATTTTGGAAGTCTTTCTATCAGTAGTCAGCCGGTTTGTCAACGTCATCTGAAATCCGATCTATAAGTGACTATAAACAATGGATAAATCTAAGAGCCAGCCAGCCATGCCGCCAGGTTAGTGGCGAGTTTGCGGTTGTCATCGTCCAGGTAGCGATTCTGGAATATTGCATCGTCACCAAAAATTATGAAACTCCCCGCACCGTACGACCCACTCACCGCCACTGTAAACTCTCCGACCACATCACCCTTTGACAGAATTTTATCACCATTTAAATCAACCCAGGCCTCCCGGGAAGTGCGGGCGATTGATCTTGCGGACGAACCTGGATCGAGAGCCCAGGCTCCATAGAGTGAAAACTGGCTTATTCCGGAAAAAAGCGGCTCGGAGGCCAGCTCTTTCACTCTGAAATTGATATCGGCATCAATCACGTTCTGACGTTCGTGCAGCACTGCATTTGAATGGTCAACATCAAGTCGGACAAGAAGAGCGGCAAGAGGTAGCCCGATGTGCAGCATCGCCGCCAGACGCCCCCCCTTTTCAATAAAACGGATGACAGCATCGACCTCTTCAGGCAGCAGAGCAGCAAAAGGCCCTGAAATCACCAGCGCATTACAAGCGCCAAGAGTCTCCGCGTTCAGCGCACTCTTTGTCGATTTGACAGTTACTCTACTCCCACGCAGTATCTCGGCCAGTCCGGATAGCTGGAGTTCCCCTTTCTCCTCGATCAGAAAACGCTGGTTGTGCCCCTGATCAAACAGAACAGTGATCGTCGGCTCCTCCGCCGTCGCCACATTTACCCAGAGCAAGATAGCAGACAGCATACTTAAAACAGACCTGTACTTAATCATCCTTTATACCTCCAGTAAAAGACTATATTGGTCTTTTTATAGAACATTGTCGGTATGGATTGCAAGAATTTCTTTTCTAATCGTTATCGATTGTGGTAGGTAAGCGGGCATGTTTTTCATCTTCAGCGAAGCAGATTATCTACTAAAAAGGGGTATGACCATGAGCAGAAAACCGGAATTGACTTTCAAGTATGTTTTTAACTACGGCTACAACCCGTCATATGTGAACGGAGCACAGGGTGGCTTTTCACCTCGCGGCGAGATGGTGATCAACTTTTATCTCGAACGTCAGCCGCTTCCCGATTCCATCACACACGAAATTACCCCCGAAGGCGCAATAGGCCGGGAAATCGGGGTGGAGCCAAAGAACCTGGCCAGCAGCATGGTTCGCTTTATCGACACCGGTGTGGTGATGAGTTACGAAAACGCACGTGTCTTCCACGCCTGGATGGGTGACAAGCTGCGCGAACTTGAAGAGATTCATAAAGCCCAGGCCGCCTTTGAACAGACCGAGCATGGGGGGCAGGCTTAGGGGGTGAAGGGTGAAGGGTGAAATGTGAAATGTGAAATGTGGAATGTGAAATGTGGAATGTGAAATGTGAAATGTGAAATGTGAAATGTGAAATGTGGAGTGTGGAGTGTGGAGTGTGGAGTGTGGAGTGTGGAATGTGGAAGGTGGAATGTGGAAGGTGGAAGGTGGTGGTTGCGTTGAACAGTTTCACCGTGAAACGCAACCTACCATGCTGGCAATCCGGAAAAGTCGCGTTGATAAAACTAACGCTACCTACCTTTTGGCCTCCCGGTTATTTTACCTTACCCCGGTAGCGATTTATAATTGGTGCTTACTCCGTAAAGGGTGTGCCTGTGAGAGCCTTTTTTCAAGGGCTGCGGCAAGCATATCCTTTTTGAAAGGCTTTGAAATATAGTCATCCATCCCTGCGGCCAGACACCTGTCACGATCCTCCTTCATTGCGTTGGCGGTCATGGCGATGACAGGAACATTGTGGTTCAGCACATTCGATTCAGGATGACGTATAGCCGCAGTTGCTTCAAAGCCATCCATAAAAGGCATCATGCAATCCATCAACACCAGATCGTAATTGACTTTCGATAACGCATCCACCGCCTGCTGCCCATCTGCCACCACGTCAACAGTGTATCCCATTGCTTTCAGGACATTGAGAGCAACTTTCTGATTTATAGGGTTGTCTTCAGCCAAAAGAATCCGTGTGGTGAGGTCATCCAATTTTTTTGCAGGAGTGAGCATACTATCCCGAATCGGATTTTTTTCTGCATTTTTTGCTTCCAACGCTTCAGCTCTCTGTTTCTCAAGCCGGACCGTAAACCAGAAGGTAGACCCTTTCCCCTCTTCGCTGGTAACACCGATTTCGCCCCCCATCAACTCAACCAACTGTTTGCTGATAGCCAGCCCAAGACCCGAGCCGCCGTAGTTACGAGTGGTAGAAGCGTCTACCTGGGTAAATGGCGCGAAAATTGCCGAAAGCCTGGATTCCGGTATGCCAATGCCGGTATCACGAATCAAAAACTTGACAGTTGCAACTCCGTCCAGATCAGTTAAAAGTGATACGGTAACATTAACAGAGCCCTTAGGGGTAAACTTGAGGGCATTGCCTACCAGATTGGTAATAGTCTGTCGAAGCCTGCCGGGATCACCTCTCAGAAACAGCGGCACACCCGGCTCAATATGGTAGCTCAGCGCAACCCCGTCAGCATCAGTCCGAGAGGACATGAGCCGGTTTATGTCATCCAGCATTGGTTGTAAATTGAAATTGATCACCTCCAGTTCAATGTTACCGGACTCCACTTTGGAAAGGTCAAGGATGTCATTGATCAACGTCAGCAGGCTTTCGCCGCTCTTGCAGATGATCTCGGCGCTTTCACGCTGTTCCGGGGAGAGATCACTTTCCAGAAGTATGCCGGACATGCCGAGTATGCCGTTCATGGGGGTTCTGATCTCGTGACTCATGGCGGCGAGGAACTCACTTTTTGCCAGGTTGGCTGAATCAGCAGCTTTTTTTGCACTCTCAAGTTCTGCAGTGGCGGCAATACGGGATGCAATATTGGAAAACCATCCGTAAGCGAACCTGCGACCGTCCGATTTTTTCAAGTAGTTAACCGTAATTTCGACAGGGACAATCGAGCCGTCGGCAATACGGTGCCGACTTTCCAGCAGCAGTTTCTGAGTCTGTTCTATCATTTCAATCAACTGCGGCAAAGTTTCAACTGTGAAGCTCGGATCCCAGTCCGGAATATGCCAGGTATAGATCTCCTCTCGCGACGCACCGAAGTGACGTACCGCCGCTTCATTGATGTAGTACATCCTGCATCCATCATCCAGATCAACCATGTAGAAACAGTCCCAGGAGCAATCCACAAAAATACGGAACTGTTCGACCTGTCTCAAGGATTTCCGGAGTTCCTGCTCACTCTTTCTAAGCTGGGCTTCAAGATTCTTTTGTTCAGTTACATCTGTAATGACGTTCAAAGTTGCGGGGCGGCCTTCCCAGTCGATTAGTACAAAATTATTCACAACCCAGATCACAGTCGTATCCTTTGCCAGCAGCCGACACTCATAACGTCCGCGATGGTTTTCGCCATTCAGTTGGGCACGATAGATTTCTATTGCCATGGAGCGGTCGTCAGGGTGGATAAATTCCTGGAAGGGGGTTGTGGTGAGTTCCAGCTCCGAATAGCCGGTCACCTTCTCCATGGCCGAATTGACCATATTAAATATTCCATCCTGGATCACGCAAATGATCTCGTTGGCGCAATCCACCAGCACACGATATTTCTCCTCACTCGATTTGAGTGTTCTCAGCTCAGCCTCTTTTTTATGGGTTATGTCAGTAAAAGATACTACGACACCTTCTACAGCCCCTTTTTCTGTCTTGAATGGCAGAATCCGGTTTAAAATGTATCTGCTTCCGGAAGGGGTGCAATCCTCTTTCTCTATTGCAACGCCGGTGGCAAGCACAGAGCGGATGTCATCCAGCATACGTAACTGGTCTGACAGATGGTAGGCTATATGGTCTATGGGGCGACCGATATCATATGGCACCAGGCGGAAAAACCCTGACACAGCCGCATTGAACTTTCTGATGCAGAGGGAACTGTCGACGAATACTATTCCGACATCAATGCTTAAAAGGAGATTCTCAAGATCGTAATTGAGGTTTCTAAGCTCACTGTTTTTTCGTTCGAACTCTGAATTTACGGTAAACAGCTCTTCGTTAACCGAATGCAGCTCTTCGTTTGTGCTTTGGAGCTCTTCGTTGGCAGCCAGCATCTCCTCATTGGTAGCCTGCAGCTCTTCATTGCTGGTTTGCAGCTCCTCATTGGTTGTCTGCAGATTTTCTCTCGTCTGCTTAAGATCAAACTCCAGATCGGCTACATGCTGCCGGTATAACAGCTCTTCTTCAACCGTGACCATAGCCACGCCGCTTTCATGCTGCTGTACAGGCGGAAGGATCCGAAATTCCTCTGAACTGAAACAGACGAAGTAATGGGTCATTTTAACGCGATCATCATAGAGCGGTTCCGCTTTGACAGTCACTTTCACAGACAAATCGTTTTCCATCCGGAGATGTAAGCCGCTCATGGCAGCGGGGGCTTGATCTCTCATCGCTCGCTGTATCGTAGTACTGACAGCAACGTGCAACTCCGAAAGCAACATGGAAGTCATCTCGGAAGAATTACGCCCTTCGATCATTTTCATGTAGGGTTTCATATTGCCAAATATGTGCAGCACTCTCTGGTTATCGTCAACAAGTATACCGGCAGGCACATAACGGGAAAGGAGCAGGTCGTAATCGTTCAGCAACTGTCGGTCAAGAGTTACCGAGCGCACCTGCCTGGAAGCTGATCTGGTGGCCGGGTGAAACTGGTTAGGAGCCGGAGAGACCCGTAAATCGTGCTGCAGCCTTATTTCGCGCTTTTTACGAAACAGTTTGTACAGGGAGTCAATAGTTTCAAATTCAGTTGCCAAAAGACCGACCCCTTCACTGCTGCCGAGGAACATGACACCGGAAACTTTCAAGGCGTAGTGAAACAGTGCGATAACTTTGTCCTGCATTTCAGGTTCAAGGTAGATGAGCATGTTGCGGCAACTGATCATGTCGATCTTGGTAAAGGGGGGATCACTTATGAGATTGTGCGGGGCAAACACCACCATCTGACGAATATCCTGATTCAGACGCCACAACTCTTCCGTCTCTCTCTGGAAAAACCGCGAAAGGCGTTCGGTGGAGACATTTTTGAGACGATCCTGGTGATAGACACATGCGGCGGCAGTCGCAAGCGAACGTTTGTGAATATCTGTGGCAAAGATGGTGATCTTGCCGGAATATCCTGCATATTCAGCCGCCTCTGCGAAGATGATGGCAAGGGAATATGCCTCTTCTCCTGTGGCACAACAGGTTGACCAGATGCGCAGCTCTTCCGATCTCTGTGCGGAGGCGATAAGTTCGGGCACAATAACTTTAGCCAGATAGTCAAAAGCTTCCGGATCCCGGAAAAATTCGGTGACACCGATCAGGAGATCCCGATAAAGTGCATCAAGTTCTTCCGGATCACCAGCCAGTATGGAAATATAGTCTGCAACCGACGAAAGCGATTTAAGCTCTATCCTCCTTTTGATGCGCCTGCCAACTGTAGTCGGCTTGTATTTGGCAAAGTCAACATTGAAGCCTCTTCTCAATAGAGCAAAGATTTCAGCATATTCTCCATCTTCAGGGAAAACTTCGATCGTGTGTGACACCTTTGATCGCACTATCTCAGGATCTTTGCAGTATTCGCTCAGAATCTTTGGCATCCGCTCCGGAGAGAGCTGAAAATCTAAATTACCAGTGGCAATAGCGTTACGAGGCATCCCGTCAAACTGTGCCGACTCTGGTGATTGAACCAGCACCAGACCGCCTGCGTCATGTATGGAACGTATCCCGCGGGAACCGTCGGAGCCGGTGCCTGATAAAACGATGGCAATTGCTCTATCACCAAAATCGAGGGCAAGAGAAGTGAAAAAAGAGTCAATTACCAGCTCACCAGGCTCATTACCAGGCTTCTGTCTCAGAGTTATCTGACCAGACTGGACTCCTGTCTGTAAGCGCGGCGGTGACAGGTAGATGACATTGGGTTCAAGTTTAAGACCATCTTTGGCCTGAGTAATGGTCATGGTCGTCTGCCGTGCCAGCAGATCATCCATCAGGCTTTTGAAATCAGGGGACAAGTGCTGAACCACTACAAAAGCCATGCCGCTGTCAACCGGCATGGCGGAGAAGAACTGTTCAAGCGCTTTCAACCCCCCGGCAGAAGCGCCGAGACCAACAACTATAAGTTTGGAATCCATACCTACCCCACTTCAGAAAATTACAGACGTCTTTCTGCCGGCAACATATCCCAGAGATGTCGCGCAAATATAACCGCCTTCTCAACATCTTCCGCATGCCCGTGCGCCCCGATTTCTCTCCAGAGATCCGGCTTTGAGTTCACGGCAAAACCACCAACAAGCACCGCCGGAGGCGCAATCATTTCCGACCTCCTTATGCTGGCAATAATCTGCCTGGCATATTCGACACTGATGTACATTGTGATGGAAAGAGCGAGCAGATGCGGCTTAAAACGTGTTATAGTATCCAAAATAGTTGATTCTGCGGCGTTAGCCCCAAGATAGCTGATCTCCCAACCGTCATGTTCCAGCATATCTGCCAGAATCCACGCACCGAGTTCATGGTACTCGTTGGGTAATGCGGAGACAACTCCTCTCCCTTTAGAAGGAACCGGACGAATAAACCGGGTATTGAGTGACGAGAGAACCCTTCCAACGATGGCAGAAGATTGATGCTCCTGCGAGACCGATATTTTTCCTTGAGCCCACGCCTCACCAATGTCGTACAGAGCCGGTTGAATTACATACCGGTGGAACGAACCGAGCTGGTCAGCCGAGGCCAAGGATGCAGAGACCGCGAGGCTAGCGGAAAGATCGCCAGCCATTAACGCTTCGAAAAACCGCTCTTTGAGTAAATGCCAATTGATTGGACCGGTCATTTCTACCCCCTGTGTCCAGTAGAGACGGTTTGATTTTAGAGATAAATAAATGAATATGAAAAACAAAGTCAATAATTTATTGGCTCGTCAGCAGAATCGGTGGACGCATAATGGCTCAGGCAAATCTCCAAGTGTATGATACAAGGCTGTTTTTAAGCATTCTACAGTTTTAAATCCGTAAGCTTTTCTG
>Ga0194060_10001908_pt1 | contig 14892 bp, 10 predicted proteins | sample SepL225m_MetaG_FD_163427 | JGI IMG/M metagenome (GOLD analysis project Ga0194060, IMG submission 163427) | Anoxic zone freshwater microbial communities from boreal shield lake in IISD Experimental Lakes Area, Ontario, Canada - Sep2016-L222-5m | ecosystem: Environmental > Aquatic > Freshwater >...
ACCTGGCAGCCTGCTCTGCGCTGATGGCGGTTTGTCTGGGGGTTCTTGCCGCCTCCGATCAACGCATCGGGACCGGCGAAATGTTTCGTGCAAAGGCCTTGGGCATGGGCTCAGTGCATCAGTATTTGGCGTTGGCTGTCTGTCTGGTCTGCCTCGTGCTTACCGTTGATGTCTCGCGCAGGGCCATGCTGGCTGAGTACAAGATTGTCAGCGCCATTCATCTCGGCAACGAACTCCTGATCGCACAAAAACACAGCGTTGCCGAGGATTCCGCCAGGAAGGCGCAGATGCTGGACAACGCACGGGAGAGCCTCGCCATTAACCCGAACTACCGAAATTTCGACGCGATGGTGGCGGAGCAGTTCGAGCGACTGGGCGACTTGCCCAACGCTCTGTGGGTACTGAAAAGCCTGGCCGAAACACGCCCGAATGTGGCAAGTTTTCGCTCGGGGTTGGCTTTTACCTATTCACGGCTGGGGCAACACGACGCGGCATGGAGGCAGCTGACCGAGCTACGCAGGCTGCGCCCCACTTCCATTGCCACCGATGAAGTGGAACTGGTGCTGCTCGTCAATGCCAAGCGCACCAACGAAGCCAAAGAGCGGCTCATCGCCCAGTTTGCATCAGGACGCTACACCTTGGGCATGGTGGAGATCGGTTATGAGATTGGTGTCCGCACTGCGGATTGGCAACTTGCCATGACCTGCCTCGCGCAGCGCAGCGCACGTTGGCCGCAATTTGCGCAAGACACTGCGTTAAAGCTGCGCCAATTGCATGCCGCCCTTGGCAAATGAAAAGACCGGGCAACGCCCGGTCTTTTGATAGGGAGATAACGTAGTGTCAGTTCGTGCAAATGGCAGTGACAGCAAAACCAGCCGAGGTGGTACCGCTTGCGTGCTTGACCATGCAGCCGGTGCTGGCGCCACCCGCACCCGCAGGGTTGGCACAGGTAATGGTCGCACCCGAACTCACGAAAGAGATATTGGTTGGGAGCGCTGCACCAGACAACAAGTTGGTAAGCGTGCTGCAAGTCGTCGTACCGCTGGTGATGGCGGTCGCGGCGCCAGTGGAAATCTGGTACTTCGCATAGTTCATGGCCGTTGCCGAGCTCAGGGAGCCCGCCACGCCTTGGGCCGACGCATCGCCCGCATCACCCTTCAAATCCACAAACTTCGGAATCGCCACCGCGGCGAGCACGCCGAGAATCACAATCACCATGACCAGCTCGATCAAGGTAAAACCACGTTGGACTGTTTTCATATTGTTGACCTATTCAATGTGTTGGTGGCTGTCGCGTACAGAAGTGTCGCGCCCGATTTCGCCAGAACTTCCCTCGCCATAGCATTCTAGCCAATAGTCTCAGGCGGTGCGTGAGGATTAACGGCTAAGCCCCTGCTTTTGCAAGCAAAAATGTTCAAACCAGCATTTGCAGCAATTTGACCTACTGCAACACCTCACCCATCCAGGTGTAGCTGCGCTGCGCAGTGAGCTGGGGCATGCCTGCAACTGCGCTCATGCGAAACCAGAGGGTCGCAGTTTCACTCGGAGGCTCCAGAGTTTGACCGTATTTGGGTGCATAACCGATGCTGGAGGTAAGCGGGTCAAATACCCAACTGCCGCGTGCCACCGCATCGATGGTGAGCGTACCCAGGGCCCCAGCGTAATTGGCCGGCACCGGGTCCATCAGCAGGAAAGGGTTGCGTTGCGGCGATGCAACACTTGGGCCGCCGGTCCGAATGGTAGCAATCATGTGGTCGATAACCAGCGCAGTGCGAAGTGCGCCCAGAGTGGACCTGACTGCAGCCAGTTCCGCTTGCGCTTGCACCGTGCGCACCTGTTGGCCAAAAATACCCGCCAGAAGCAGCACCACAATCACCAGAATGCTCCACTCCACCAAACGACGCGCCGTTCTGCTTCGCACACTCAGCCCCCACCTCTGCCCATGGCGGCCTGCCCCATATTCCACAACGGCAGGAACACCCCCAGCGCCAGCAGCAACACCAGCACCCCAATAATCGCCAACAGGATAGGTTCAATGGCGGCAGACAGGCCCTTGATGGCGTAATCGGTTTCACGCTCGTACATGCCTGCAATTTCGAACAGAAGATTGTCCAGTTCACCGGTTTCTTCACCCACATTGATCATCTGCAGCACCACCGGAGTGAAGACACCAGTCGCTGCTGCGCAGCGCGAGATGCTCTCGCCGCGCTCGATACCATCACGCATCTGTTCGATGCGGCTACCGATATAGGCGTTGTCCACGGTCTGCGCCACCACCGTAAGCGCCTGCACCAGCGGCACACCACTCTGACTGGACAAGGCAAAGCTGCGGGCAAAACGGGCCAGCGTGGCCTTGAGCACAATCTCTCCAATGACAGGAAGCTTGAGCTTGCGAGAATCCCATTGATAGCGCCCTTTTTCCGTACGCAAATACCCGCGCACGGCCACGCTGGCTCCCATGCCCAGGGCAATCAGCAGTGGCCACCACGACAGCATCCACCCGGAAAACCCCAGCAAACCCCGGGTAATGAGCGGCAACTGGGTGTGAAACCCCTCGAACACTTTGGCAAAAACCGGGATCACGAAGATGTTGAGAATGACGACGGCAATGGCCATCGCGATCATCACAAAAGTGGGGTAACGCATGGCCTGCTTGATACGCTCGCGCACGTCGCGCTCGAACTCCATGTGTTCATTGAGGCGCTGAAACACTTCGGTCAGCCGACCCGTCATCTCACCGACCTTGATCATGGAGACATAAAACGCGCCAAACAGGTTCATGTGCCGCGCCAGCGCCGCCGAAAGTTCGCGGCCCTGGTCCAGGCTGGAGCGAATATCTTTGAGCAGATCGACCATCGCGGGTTTGTCCGCCGAGGCCTGCAGTCCGGCAAAGGCGCGCAGTATCGGCACCCCGGCCTTATTGAGGGTGTACATCTGGCGCGAAAACACCATGATGTCCTGCTCCACCACCGGTTTGCGGTTGAGCTTCTCGAACCAGTTCTCCGCTCCGGTTTCACTCGACCCTTCGACCAATGCAATGTGCACCGGCGCGACACCGATGGCAAGCAACTGGTCGGCCACGCCGCCTTCGCTCATGGCATCGAGCTTGCCCGAGACCGCTTCACCCCGGTTGTTGCGCCCGCGCCATGCGTAGATTGCCATGGACGCTAATCCTCCATCTCTTCAACAGCGTCTTCAACCTCAAAGCCGATGCGCATGGCCTCGGCCAGCGAGGTGCGCCCCTGGCGCACCAGTTCCAGCGCATGGAATGGCATGGTCTGGCCTTTCATGCGCTCGCGTGCAGTGCGCATGAAGGCTGCCGGATTGGACTGCGACGCGGCCTGGGTCAGCGTGGCATCCATTTCCAGCAATTCGTATACGCCCTGGCGACCGTGGTAGCCGGTGCCATTGCAGGCAGAACAACCCAGGCCGCGCTTGGCCTGAATTGGGTGCGTGCCGGCAATGAGTCCGCTGAGCCAGGTTTGCTCCTGCGCGCTGGGGGTGTGCGGTGCAGCGCATTCCACACAATTGAGGCGTACCAGTCGCTGCGCGATGACCGCCTGCAACGAGGTAGAGACCATGAAGGACGGAACCCCCATGTCCAGCAGCCGAAACGGGGTACTCATGGCATCGCGCGTGTGCAGCGTGGACAGCACCAAGTGACCCGTAATGGCCGCGCGCAGACCAATTTCGGCGGTCTCAGCATCACGCATTTCGCCCACCAGAATCACGTCCGGGTCCTGGCGCAAGCACGAGCGAAGCACTTTTGCAAATGTGAGCTCGATCTTGTCATTGACCTGCACCTGGGTCAGTCCCGGCAGGCGGTATTCGACCGGGTCTTCCACCGTGATGACCTTGAGCTCGGTGGCGTTGACTTCGGCCAGCGCGGCGTACAGCGTGGTGGTTTTACCGGAGCCGGTGGGCCCCGTCACCAGCACCATGCCGGAGCTGCGCCCAAGTACTTCGCGAAAACGCTTGAGCATGTCGGGTGGCATCCCGATGGCATCGAGTTTGCGCATGCCCGCACCCTGCATCAGCAGACGCATCACCGCCGACTCGCCGTAGGTGGCTGGCAAGGTGGAAAGGCGCACATCGATGGTATGGTCACGCAGCCGTACGCTAAAGCGCCCGTCCTGCGGCAGGCGCTTCTCGGAGATGTCCAACCCCGCCATGAGCTTGAGGCGCTGCGCCAGCGCGCCACCAATGCGCTTGTCGGCCTGGGTCTGGGTTTGCAGCACACCGTCAACCCGCACACGAATCTGCAGACTGTCTTCCTGCGGTTCAATATGCACGTCGGACGCGCCGACCTGCACTGCGTCTTCAAACAGCGACTGCAGCAGGCGCACCACCGGCGCACCTTCGGTGCCTGCCGATGCGGTGAGCTCGCCAAAGTCGACCGCATCGCCAATGTCTTTTTCCAGGGCCCGCGCCAGACCACTGATTTCTTCGGTGCGGCGGTACAGGCGGTCGAACGCCGCGGCCAGTTGGCTCTCTGGCACTGCGGCGACAGTGATGTCGCGCTTGAGAATGCGTGTGAGTTCGTCGTAGGCAAACACGTCCAGAGGGTCGGACAACGCCACCAGCAGACTGCTGCCGCGGTCTTCCAGCGCCAGGGCCTTGAAGCGCCGGGCCGAGGACTCCGGCAACAGCTTGATGACCTCCGGCCGAAACGGGAACGTCTTGAGGTTGACGAAAGGAATACGCAGTTGGCGCGCCAGCCCGTTGGCCAGCAGTTCCTCGGTAATGATGCCGGTTTCGATCAGCAGGCGGCCGACCTTTTTACCGGTGGTGCGCTGCAGTTCCAGCGTCTGCTGCAATTGCTCCAGAGAAATCAGCTTTTGCTGAACCAGCACGTCGCCCAGCCGCAACTTCTCGGGGCGGCCCGAGGGCGCACGCGATGCTTCAGGGGGGGCGGGCGCGCCCGGCGCGGTGGCTGCGTTCATGCGCTCTTTCCTAGTGAAGTTTGGCAAAAATCATAGCACGCAAGGCAGATTTGGCATGTCCTGGGGCGGTCAAGCACAGCTCCAAGGTTACAGGTTTGGGGCGAGCCGTCGCTGTAATTCCCGCACGGTCTTGCCCTGGCGTTGCGCTGAATCAGTCACCTGGTCGTCGCCGATTTTTCCGACATTGAAATAGCAGCTGTCGGGGTGCCCAATATAGAAACCGCACACACTGGCTGCCGGCGTCATGGCCAGGCTTTCGGTAATGCCCATGCCAATGTCGTCACATTGCAGCACGGCAAACATGGCCTGCTTGACGCTGTGGTCCGGGCACGCCGGGTAGCCCGGCGCCGGGCGGATGCCCTGGTAGCGCTCGGCAATCAGGGCTGCAGGCTCCAGGTTTTCCTGCGCCGCATAACCCCACAGGTCGGTGCGTACTTTTCTGTGCAGCAGTTCGGCAAAGGCCTCTGCCAGTCGGTCGGCCAGGGCCTTGAGCAGGATGGCGGAGTAGTCGTCATGGGCAGCTTCGAAGGCCTTTGCACGCTGCTCCACACCGATGCCTGTGGTCACGGCAAACATGCCGCAATAGTCCAAGATTTCCATATCATTTTGACTTCCAGAGCCCGCAGTACCTGCGTGACCAGCTCCTGAATATGTAGCATTTTTTGGCGCCACGAAGTCGGCCAGGCAGCGGCTGGGCATCTGCTGGCCCTCGATTACCTGCTTCGGGGTCTGCTGGCGCAAGCCGTACCAGGTCAGTACCGGCGTGCTGCGGGACTCATTGCTGTACAGAACGATGTCGTCGTTCACGGCATTGGCCGGGTACAGCGCAACCACCCCGTGTGCGGTAAGCCAGCGGCCCTCGACAACCTTTTTCAGCATGGCCTGCGCATCGCCAAAGACGCGTTGCGCCTCGATGCCCACCACCGCATCTTCCAGAATGGCAGGGTAGGGGCCAGCCAGGTCCCAAGTCTGGAAGAACGGTCCCCAATCAATGTACGGCACCAATGCCGCCAGGTCGAAGTTCTTGAACACGCGCCGACCCAGAAACTTCGGCTTCGACGGCTGGTAGCGCGACCAATCCACCATAGTCTTGTTGGAACGCGCCTGCTCAAGCGGCCACAGTGGCATCTGCTTTTTGTTGGCGTGCTGCGCACGCACCCGCGCGTAGTCGGCCTGGAGTTCGTCGACGTAAGTGGTGGCACCATCGCCCAGCAGACTTTGCGCCACGCCCACGCTGCGCGAGGCATCGGGCACATAGACCACCGGACCGTCGTAATGCGGCGCAATCTTGACGGCGGTATGCACCCGGCTGGTGGTTGCTCCGCCAATGAGCAGCGGCATTTTGCGCAGGCGGAAGTAATCGTCCTTCTGCATCTCGCCAGCCACGTAACTCATTTCCTCCAGGCTGGGTGTGATCAGACCCGACAGCCCGATGATGTCGGCCCCCTCTGCCTTCGCCTTGGCCAGAATTTCATGGGCGGGCACCATCACACCCATGTTGACCACGTCAAAGTTGTTGCATTGCAAAACCACCGTCACAATGTTCTTGCCGATGTCGTGCACGTCGCCCTTGACGGTGGCAATGACGATCTTGCCTTTGGCTTTTGCCTCGCCGCCAGCTTGCACCAGGGCACGTTTTTCGGCCTCGATGTAGGGCAGAAGTTGCGCCACCGCCTGCTTCATGACCCGCGCGCTCTTGACCACCTGCGGCAGGAACATCTTGCCCTGGCCAAACAGATCGCCCACGATGTTCATTCCGTCCATCAGCGGGCCTTCTATCACGTGCAGCGGACGCCCGCCGCGCAACAGCACCTCGCGGTACGCCTCCTCGGTGTCCTCGGCAATGTAATCAGTGATGCCATGCACCAGCGCGTGCGAGAGACGCTGCGCCACCGTGACCGGATGCTCTGCGCTGCCGCGCCACTCCAATTTCTTGCGGTCGTCCCTGGCAGCGCCCTTTGCGTTTTCCGCAATCTCAACCAGACGCTCGCCGGCATCCGAGCGCCGGTTCAGCACCACGTCTTCGACCCGCTGGCGCAGTACCGGCTCCAGATCGTCGTACACGCCCACCATGCCCGCATTGACGATCCCCATGTCCATCCCCGCTGCTATGGCGTGGAACAGGAACACGGTGTGGATGGCCTCGCGCACCGGGTCGTTACCCCGGAACGAAAAACTGACGTTGCTGACCCCCCCCGAGACCTTGGCACCGGGCAGGTTCTGCTTGATCCAGCGCGTGGCCTCGATAAAGTCCACGGCGTAGTTGTTGTGCTCCTCAATGCCGGTGGCAATGGCAAATATGTTGGGGTCGAAAATGATGTCTTCGGGCGGGAAGCCGACCTCGTCGACCAGAATCCGGTAGGCACGCTCGCAAATGGCGATCTTGCGCGCAAAGGTATCGGCCTGTCCCTGCTCGTCAAATGCCATCACCACGGCTGCCGCACCGTAGCGGCGCACCAGGCTCGCCTGCCGCTTGAACTCGGCCACGCCCTCTTTCATGCTGATGGAGTTGACCACCCCCTTGCCCTGTACACAGCGCAGTCCGGCCTCAATCACGCTCCATTTGCTCGAGTCAATCATCACCGGCACGCGGGAAATATCGGGCTCACTGGCGATCAGGTTCAGCAAGCGCACCATGGCGGCCTGGCTGTCGAGCATGGCCTCGTCCATGTTGATGTCTATGATCTGCGCGCCGTTCTCGACCTGCTGGCGCGCCACCGCCAGGGCCTGCTCGAACTCGCCATTAAGAATCATGCGTGCAAAGGCCTTGGAGCCTGTGACGTTGGTGCGTTCACCAATGTTGACGAACGTGGCCCTGGGGGCTGCGCCATCCTCCTGAGAATAGTGCGCCCCGATCACGACCGGCTCCAGGCCGGACAGCATCATGGGAGAAATGGAAATGGGGAACATGGGAATCTCACCTGCCATACAAAAAAGAGGGCCTTCAGGTGAGCGCCGTTGTAAACATCCAAGCCTGACGGACACATAGGCACCCGCTGCAACGCTCCTTGGATGGCGCGATTTTAGGGGCAATTGACTGGCCACCCGGCGTGGCCTGCGTTACCATGGCGGCATGGACGAAATTTCTCCCCGTGCTTCGGCCGCCGCCAATGCCCAATCCAATGCCGCGTTTGAACGCGCCGCCGAGTGGCTGACCGCCCCTACCGCACTGATGCATCTGACACTGGCCGAAGCGCGCGTGGTGGTGAGTTATATGACGCCCAGATTCATCGCGGCTGATTCCACCTTCATCAAAGAAGGCGATGCCCACGACGATGGCTTCATGGCACTGATTCTGGAGGGCGAGGTGGTGGTAGAGAGCATCACCGTCAGCCGCACCGAGCCGCTGACCATCAAGATCCTTGGTCCGGGCAGTCTGGTCGGCGAGGTGGGGTTGGTGGACAAGGAGCCGCGTTCTGCCTCCTGCACCACCAGCACCGATTCCCTGTGCGCCATCCTGACCCGCGATGGGCTGGCAAACCTGATTGCCAATGAACCCAGCGCTGGCGCAAAACTGATGCTGGCCATTGCGGCCCGGCTGGCCGAACGCCTGCGCGACAACGCACGCAAACTGCGGCTCTATGCCAAACTGGCTAAGGCCATGCAACAGGAACTGGAGAACTCGATCCGCGCCTCCTCCTGATGGACCAAGCGCTTGGTCTCAGGCGGCTTCCTGGTAGAAGAATTTGCGCTGCACACTACGCACCGGCAGTGGAGCCACCGCGCTGTAAATGGCGCTGATGTGGTCGGGTGTGGTGCCGCAGCAGCCACCCACAATGTTGACCAACCCCTCGGCTGCAAACTCCCTCACCAGGCGTGCAGTGACATCAGGCGTCTCGTCAAAACCGGTGTCGCTCATCGGGTTGGGCAGTCCGGCGTTGGGGTAGCAACTGATAAAGGTGTCGGGGGCTGCGCGGTTGAGTTCCTGAATATAGGGTCGCATCAAGGCCGCCCCCAGCGCACAGTTGAGTCCGATCGCCAGCGGTTGCGCATGGCGCACGCTGTGCCAGAACGCGGTCACGGTCTGGCCGCTGAGGATGCGCCCGGACGCGTCGGTCACGGTGCCGCTGATGATGAGTGGAAGGCGTTCGCCTGAAGCCTCAAAGTACTCATCGATGGCAAACAGTGCCGCCTTGGCGTTGAGCGTGTCAAAAATGGTTTCCACCAGCAGCACGTCGGCACCGCCCTCGACCAAAGCCTGGACCTGATCGTAGTAGGCGGCGCGCAACTCCTCAAAGCTCACATTGCGGGCACCAGGGTCGTTTACATCGGGGCTGATGCTGGCGGTCTTGGGGGTCGGGCCCAGCGCGCCGGCGACAAAACGCGGCTTGTCGGGGCTGGAATATTTGTCACAAGCGACGCGTGCAATCCGGGCCGAGGCCAGATTCATCTCCACCGCCAGGTCGGCCATGTCGTAATCTGCCTGGGCCACCGCCGTCGCCCCAAAGGTGTTGGTTTCGATCAGGTCGGCGCCGGCGGCCAGATAGCACTCGTGAATGTCGCGAATCACATCCGGGCGCGTGAGGCTGAGCAACTCATTGTTGCCCTTGACATCGCGATGAAAGTCCTTGAACCTCTCCCCGCGATACTGTGCCTCGCCCAGTTTGAAGCGCTGGATCATGGTGCCCATGGCACCGTCCAGAATGGCAATGCGTTTTTCCAGGATGGCAGGCAGTGCCTGGGCACGGGTGTAGTGGCGTGGTGTCATGGGCTGTATTGTAGAAAGGCCGCACAATAAGCACTTCTCCTTTGCTGAATTTATGTGGCATTTTGGCCTCTGGACCCCGTAGAATCTGCGCGAGCAGCTTCTCTTTTGATAGCGTTTTTTCGTGCCCCATCTGCAAATTCTTCAGGACGTTTTTGGCTACCCGGCCTTCCGTGGGCCCCAGTTGGAGATCATTGAGCACGTGATCAATGGTGGCGACGCACTGGTGCTGATGCCCACCGGCGGCGGCAAATCGCTGTGCTACCAGATTCCGGCCATTGCGCGTCAACGCGCTGGCTTGGGCATGAGCATCGTCATTTCGCCCCTGATTGCATTGATGCACGACCAGGTAGGCGCTCTGCACGAGGCCGGCGTGAGCGCAGCGTTTCTCAACTCGACCCTGACCGGGGAAGAAGCGCATCAGGTTGAGCAGCGCATGCTGCGCGGCGAATTGACCCTGTTGTACGCTGCACCAGAGCGGGTTACCACGCCACGCTTCCTGGCACTGCTGGACTCGCTCAGGCAGCGCGGCCAGCTCAGCCTGTTCGCGATCGACGAAGTGCATTGCGTGAGCCAGTGGGGGCACGACTTCAGGCCCGAATACCGCGCCCTGACCGTACTGCACGAGCGCTTCCCCGGGGTGCCGCGCATGGCCCTGACCGCCACGGCGGACGCACTCACCCGGGACGACATCCTGGAACGCCTGCAGTTGCAGGATGCACGCGCCTTCGTGAGCAGCTTTGACCGGCCCAATATCCGCTACACCATCGTCGAAAAGCGCGATGGCACCCAGCAACTGCTGCGCTTCATCGAACGCGAGCACGAGGGCGAGGCCGGGATTGTGTACTGCCAGTCCCGGCGCAAGGTGGAAGACATTGCCCAAACGCTGGTCGATGCTGGCGTGCACGCACTGCCCTACCACGCGGGGCTTGATGCCAAGGTGCGTCAAGCCAACCAGAATCAGTTCCTGCGCGAGGAAGGCATCGTCATGGTGGCCACCATCGCGTTTGGCATGGGCATCGACAAGCCCGATGTGCGCTTTGTAGCCCACCTGGACATGCCCAAGAATATTGAGGGCTACTATCAGGAGACCGGCCGGGCCGGGCGCGATGGCCTGCCAGCGCATGCCTGGATGGGCTATGGCCTTCAGGACGTGGTGAACCAGCGCCGCATGATCGACGAAAGCCCGGCCGCAGAGGAGTTCAAGCAGGGACTGCGTGGCAAACTCGATGCCTTGCTGGGATTGGCCGAGGCGACCGACTGCCGCCGCGTTCGCCTGCTGGCCTACTTTGGCGAACAGCTGGGGGAGGGAGGGAATTACAGTTGCAGAAATTGCGACAACTGCCTGAATCCACCCGCCATCTGGGATGGCACGCAGGCGGCGCGCAAACTGCTCAGCACGATTTACCGCATTCAGCAGTCCAGCGGCATGTCGTTTGGCGCCGGCCATCTGATGGACATCGTGCGCGGAAAAGTCACCGAAAAGGTAAGCCAGCACGGCCACGCAGCGCTCAGCACCTTTGGCGTTGGTGCGGATTTGTCCGAAATGCAATTGCGGGGGGTGCTGCGGCAACTGATTGCCATGGGAGCGGTGGCCGTGGATGCGCAGGCTTTCAACACCCTGCAGCTCACCGACAAGTCTCGCGCGGTGCTGCGTGCCGAAGTCAGCGTGCAATTGCGGGAGTCGGCATCGAGCCCGTCCGAACGCAAGAGAAAGCGCTCAGGGGCCGGTGCCGCGGCAATCAGGGCACCGATCGCCCTGGATGGCGCGGCGCTGGAGCGCTATGCGGCGCTAAAGGCCTGGCGAGCGGAGGTTGCCCGGGGACACAACCTGCCAGCGTATGTGATCTTTCACGATGCAACTCTAGCAACTATTGCCCAGCGCGCGCCGCACTCGCTGGGCGACTTGCAGGGAATCAGTGGTATCGGCGCGAAGAAACTGGAGGCCTATGCACAGGAAGTGTTGCGCGTGGTGGCCGAGGTCTAGAACCTGGCAGGCAGGGCATCCTGCTCCGTGTCCCCCGGCCTGCGGCCTCCTCCTTTTACCTGCGCAGAATACCCTGCCTCCCAGGCTCCTGCGCGCACACCGCTTCAGTGACGGTGGAAGCAGCTCTCGTAGGACATGGCCGCGCCGGACATGGTGTTTTGCAGGCGGGCAATGGCACGGCTGTGGCGCGCGCCGCAGGCCTGATCGGCCATGTGCTGGCGGTGGTGCTGGATTAGCGTCTGGAACTTGGTGCGGCAGGCATCGAGCACGCCAGCAAAATTCAGCGCGATGTAGGCCGAATGGTCTGCATTGGTGCTGCGAAATTCGTCCGACCAGTAGTCAAACAGCTGCCATTGGTAGGTGCCTTTTTCCGGTACTTTGATGGTATTTGTGTGCATAGGTCGCCAACGAATTTATGAAAATGGACGCTTTCAGGCATCCTCTGGGTACTATGACGCGCAAGCCCCCATGACGGTTGACACGGCCCCTCAAATCCCGGCGAAAATGCCCCATGCTTGAATACGACGATGTTCTTCGCGCTGCCCAGCGATTGCAGGGCCACCTGCTGCAAACTCCCTGTGTGGCCTCACAAACCCTGTCTGAAATCACAGGTGCATCGGTCTTTCTGAAATTCGAGAATCTTCAGTTCACGGCATCGTTCAAGGAGCGGGGGGCCTGCAATATGCTGGCACAACTCACGCCGGAGCAGGCGGTGCGGGGCGTGATCGCCATGAGCGCCGGCAACCATGCGCAGGGAGTGGCCTACCACGCCAAACGACTGGGATTGCGCGCCGTCATTGTCATGCCGCGCTTCACACCCGGGGTCAAAGTCGAGCGCACGCGCGGGTTTGGTGCCGAGGTCATCCTGCATGGCGACACGCTGGACGAAGCGCGAGACCACGCGCAGCAGCTTGCTGCAACGCAGCAACTTGCCTTTGTCCACCCCTACGACAACGAGGCCATCGTGGCCGGGCAAGGGACCGTCGCGCTTGAAATGCTCAGACAGGTGCCGGACCTGGACGCGCTGATTGTGGCGGTGGGCGGGGGCGGACTGATCGCCGGCATGGCGACGGTGGCCAAGGCGCTGCGCCCCGGCATCGAGATCGTCGGCGTGCAGACCAGCCGCTTTCCCGCCATGGTTAACGCGATCAAGGGCACCCACTATCCGCAGGGCAGCAGCAGCATCGCAGAGGGTATTGCGGTGGGAACGCCGGGGCGCATTCCGCAGGACATCATCGTCCAGCGGGTTGATGACCTGGTGCTGGTGGACGAAGGCGACATCGAGCAGGCCCTAGTGATGCTGCTGGAGGTTGAGAAGACCCTGGTCGAAGGGGCCGGTGCGGCCGGACTGGCTGCATTGCTGAAGTACCCGCAACGGTTTCAGGGTAAGCGTGTCGGGCTGGTGCTGTGCGGCGGCAATATCGATCCCATGCTGCTGGCATCCATCATTGCGCGGGGCATGGTACGCGCCGGGCGGCTTGCCCGCATACGGGTCAGCACCCGCGATGTGCCAGGCTCCCTGGCCCACATCACCGCCACCGTGGCGCAGGCCGGGGCCAACATTGACGAAGTGCACCACCAACGCGCCTTCACCATGCTCTCGGCGCAAAACGTTGAGGTCGAACTGGTCGTACAAACCCGCGGGCATGCACATGTATCGGACTTGCTGGGTTTGCTGCGCGATGCCGGTTTCGATGCCCAACTGGTGGCCCACACTGCCACCACTGTGTGATCAGAGCTTCGCATAACCTTATGCGGGGTTTGCATAACTATCGCACCCGACGCGGTGGTAACCACGGTACCTGTTCATAAAATTGAAGTCGGCCCCAAGCCGGGCGCCGTCAGTACGTAGCGCTAGCCTGAAAGCCGCTTTTCCAAAATCAAGGTGTCATTCCTATTTTGGAAAGACGATTTTCAAACCAGGAACTTTCTATGAACTCTTCAACCCAGCAAGGTCCCAGCCTCAACACCCCAAGCTACGTCAAAAATCCCAAATTGATCGCCTGGGTGACTGCCATGGCTGCGCTCACCAAACCCGCGGCCATCTACTGGTGCGACGGCTCGAACGAAGAGTATCAGCGCCTGTGCCAGTTGCTGGTCGATGCCGGCACCTTCAAAAAGCTCAATCCCTCCAAACGCCCAAACAGTTTCCTGGCCTGCTCAGACCCCAGTGATGTGGCACGCGTGGAAGACCGTACTTATATCTGCAGCGAGAAGAAGGAGAACGCCGGCCCCACCAACAACTGGATGGCCCCGACCGACATGCGCAAGCTGCTGCAAACCGGCAATGACGGCGACAAGGCCCTGTTCGACGGCTGCATGCAGGGACGCACCATGTACGTGGTACCGTTTTCGATGGGACCGCTGGGCTCGCACATTGCGCATATCGGCATCGAGTTGACCGACAGCGCCTACGTGGCAGTGAACCAGAAAATCATGACCCGCATGGGTAAGGCCGTGTTCGATGTGATCGGCACCGATGGCCCGTTTGTGCCATGCATGCATTCGGTAGGCGCGCCCCTGGCGGCGGGCCAGGCCGACGTGAAGTGGCCTTGCAGCAAAACCAAGTACATCGTGCACTACCCTGAAACGCGCGAAATCTGGTCGTATGGCTCGGGTTACGGCGGCAACGCCTTGCTGGGCAAGAAATGCTTTGCGCTGCGCATCGCATCCAATATGGGCCGCGACCAGGGCTGGCTCGCCGAGCACATGCTGATTCTCGGGGTGACCAACCCGCAGGGGAAAAAGTACCACGTGGCTGCGGCTTTCCCCAGCGCCTGCGGCAAGACCAACTTCTCGATGCTGGTCCCGCCCGAAGGTTTCGACGGTTGGAAAGTCACCACCATTGGCGACGACATCGCCTGGATCAAACCGCACTCGGACGGCAAGCTGTATGCCATCAACCCCGAAGCGGGCTACTTTGGTGTCGCTCCTGGCACCAACTTCCATACCAACCCGAACTGCATGGCCAGTCTGGATAAGAACGTCATTTACACCAATGTCGCACTTACCGATGACGGCGATGTGTGGTGGGAAGGCATGGAAAAAGACGGTGACGGCATTCCTGCACACCTGATCGACTGGCAAGGAAACGACTGGACGCCCGAGATTGCCCAGCAGACCGGTGCCAAGGCCGCCCACCCCAACTCGCGCTTTACCGTAGCGGCGGGTAACAACCCGGCGCTCGATTCGCAATGGGATGATGCCAATGGCGTGGCCATCGATGCCTTCATATTCGGCGGTCGGCGCTCAACCAC
>Ga0194060_10001911_pt1 | contig 14875 bp, 13 predicted proteins | sample SepL225m_MetaG_FD_163427 | JGI IMG/M metagenome (GOLD analysis project Ga0194060, IMG submission 163427) | Anoxic zone freshwater microbial communities from boreal shield lake in IISD Experimental Lakes Area, Ontario, Canada - Sep2016-L222-5m | ecosystem: Environmental > Aquatic > Freshwater >...
ATAAGTCCATCCATAAAACGAACGGTATAACCAAGTCCACGAATGTATAAATCTAAATCATGCATTCTATCTGGGTCTGGTTTATCGTGAATACGATAAATACAAATTGCTTTTCCTTCACCATTTACTTCCTCCTGCTTTTTTGTGATGAATTTACTTACATATTTATTTGCCAAAAGCATATACTCTTCGATTAATTTATGAGTGTCCCCACGAGATTTTATATAAACATCAATCGGTACACCTTTCTCATCTAATTTAAATTTAACTTCATCAGTTTCTAATGAAAGCGCACCATTATCAAAACGAGCTTGAGTTAACTTTTTTGCAATTACGTTTAAAGTATTTAATTCTTCATAGAAATCGCCCGTCTTTGTATCTAAAGTTATTTGTGCATCTTCATAACTATAACGACGATGAGAATTAATCAGCGAGCGACCAAACCATTCATTATGAACAGTGCCTTCATCATCTAATTCAAGTACACATGACATGACAAGTCTGTCTTCACCTTGTACAAGTGAACATAAATCATTTGAAAGAATTTCTGGAAGCATTGGAATACAGCGGTCAACAAGATATACAGAAGTTTGACGAGCGATAGCTTCTTCGTCTAATGCCATTTTTGGCTTAACATAATATGAGACGTCCGCAATATGAATACCAACTTCATAATGATTATTGGGTAATTTTTGAAATGATATAGCATCGTCAAAATCTTTTGCATCAATCGGGTCAATAGTAAAAGTCGGGACATTACGAAAGTCGCGACGGTTGGCTTTGTCTTCCTCTGTTATTCCGCGTGCTTTTATAGCATTTGCCTCTCCGGTTACTTCTTTATTGTGAACATCACTAAAACCACGCTCAAGAGCATAGGCCAACATTTCCGCATCATTGTCCCCTGGATGACCTAGAACAACTGAAACTTCACCAATTGGGGACTTCTTTGCATCAGTCCAATTTGTTATATTAACGATGATTTTCATGCCAATTTCGGCATCTTTTAATGATTCTTTTGGAATAATAACATCCGTATACATACGCTTGTCATCAGGCACAAGGAAATACATACCATTTTCTTCTTCAAGAACCCCAGCATAACCTTTGCGACCACGCTCAACAATTTGAACAACTTTCCCATAAAGCTCGTCCTCTCCTTTTTGGTTTTTATGTTTTCCTAGAACTTCAACTTCAACGATGTCTTGGTGAAGAGCTGTGTGAAGATGGGAATGATCAACAAAAATAGTATCGTTTTTCCCGATACCTTCTTCGAATAAAGCTAAATCTATCACTCTTACATAACCATCTTTTTTTGATGTAATACTAATAGGGCCTGTGAAAAGTCGTTGCATATTTTCTTATATTAACATATAAGTGCTGAAAAAAGCAGAACAATCGTAATAATATTTGGACTTGAAAAAAGATGTGAAAGTGATAGTGTTATTTCCAGAACCGTTCTTGGTTCAAAATTTCACAAACTTAAATGGAGATGTAAATGATACTCTACAAAGTTACTACCAAACCAATTCATGGTGAAGACCCAGTAGACATGGCGAAAAGAGTTCTCATCGGCTTACAGGTTCTGACCCGCGAAATCCTGAAACGAGGAGGTTGTCCTGATGAGAAATCAACAACTCAGGTTGATATCAAATGGACATTGGCTGGGGAACTGGATGTCATGGCAAGCTGTGTCCTCATCGAAGTGACTACAGACTTCGATCCATGGGTCATTTCCGAGAACTCATACACTGCCATGTTGCACGCCGGACTGATTGGTTTATTTCCAGAGCTCAGTAAAAAGTTGACAATTGTGTTTGTACAGGCAAAAATTCTTGCCGCTTGAAGGACACAAACTGAAATGGCCCGCTCGTAAGAGTGGGCTTTTTTATATTCTAAAAATATTTTCACACTACTGTACTCAACATATTTCTCTCCTTTGCTCATCAAACTATTCTATTAATCCTTCCGCTTTCTTAACCACAGCCACAATTTTAATATAGAAAATTTTTCTAAACTGTATATAAGCAACTATAAAGACATGTCTTTGTTAAGGTTAATTAAATAAAATAGTGGCTGGATTGCGAAATTATAGTCGCAATGATTACACTACTTCTTGATTTTTAACAAAATCAATTGAAGGAGGTTTACTGTTGACATCTATATCTTGGTGAGAATATTGTGCCGTAAATATTTTTTAAATTTGAAGAAAATAACCAAAGATCTCAAGAACCAACTTATTATCTAACACAGCGAACGTAGGTGCTACCAGCTTTAGCGAGGCTGGCTGCATTGCCGATACTGAAGGATACGACTATGGAACTACCTTTACCACTGGGATAGGACGTACTTGACAAGTAGTTAGCACTTTGCGTAGCGGGAAAATACGTTCCATTGATAAACGGGGCGCTCGCAACCCCGAAATCAAGAATGGAATAGAGCTCGTAGGCGTTTGGGAGACGCCAGCTGCTGCCTGGGAGAGCAGCAGTGTTCGCATTACAATATGCAAACGCATTTGCGTTAGTGTAAGTGGAACCGCTATCCTGTTTCTGCCAAATAAGACCAGAATTATTATCGGTGATAGTTCCATCACCATTATCGGTGAATGAACGTACGGCACCTTTTTGTAATTCGCCATCTTGACCGGTTCCTGTACAACCAATAACTGCACCAGTTAAGTTATAACAGATTGTCTGATTCGTTCTAATCAGTTGGGCACTGAGAGCGGTTCCTACCTTTCCGAATATATTCACTCCCGATTTGATATTGCTGACCACAAGATCAGTATCAATGGCTGACAGTGTAGTAGCAGCATAGTGTCCAGCAGAGACAGTGTCATTTGCAGATGAGAGTGTCTGGGTAGACATAGTACCAGTGATCTTGGAACCGTTCACATAAGCAGTCTTGGATAAGAGGATGTCAGAGATGGCTGCGGTGGCGTCGGAAGTGTCGAGGGAAGTATATGAGCCAGTGACACCGAAGATATCGACACCACTCTTGATATTGCTACTGATGAAGACATCAGAGGTGGTGGAGACCGTAGCAATGCCATCATAGTATCCAGTGGGTGGCGTGAGAAGAATCGATGTACCAGAAACAGTACCACCTGTGACAGCGTTATCGGCAATTTTAACCGGTATGGTACCAGTGATCTTGGAACCGTTCACATAAGCAGTCTTGGATAAGAGGATGTCAGAGATGGCTGCGGTGGCGTCGGAAGTGTCGAGGGAAGTATATGAGCCAGTGACACCGAAGATATCGACACCACTCTTGATATTGCTACTGATGAAGACATCAGAGGTGGTGGAGACCGTAGCAATGCCATCATAGTATCCAGTGGGTGGCGTGAGAAGAATCGATGTACCAGAAACAGTACCACCTGTGACAGCGTTATCGGCAATTTTAACCGGTATGGTACCAGGATATATTGCTGTCGAAAGCACTTTTGAGGCGTTAGTGTCACCAAAGAGCGTTCCGGTAAAGCCAAAGGCCGTGATACCTCTGGCAATCTTGGCATTTGAAAGACTACCTATCTGAGTAACAATAGCATCATATACTTCAGTCAATGTTTTGAAACTAGCTGTGACAGAAACAGGTGTGGATGGAATAGCTCCCGACCCAAGCGTGGTTGTGGCGCCAGTAGAGAGATTGAAAATATCCGTCAGGGTATACATCGTATTTGTTGGTGCTCCAGGAGGTGTGAGTGAGCCAGCATAGACGTATGTCGCTTCTACGAGAAAAAAGACTGAAATGAATACTGTTGTTGTGATGATTTTCTTGAACATAATTATAGTGCTAATTTTTTAATATAGTCTCTGGTCTTTGACCCAAAGTACCCCGTTGCAGGAGTAATGTTGTTTGCCTTTTGAAATTTAATTAAGGCTTTTTGTGTTGCTGGACCAAATAAACTGGATTCTTTGCCGAGAGAGCCGACTCCCACATGAGCGACTGCAAAACCGTGAGTATTAAGGAAGTGTTGAAGTTGTTTGACATCTTCACCAATTGACATCACAGTTAAATTATGAAAAAATTGTTTTTCTGATAATACTAATGTTTTTATTTTAGGTGTATTTAAACTATCTGTAGATATAGATATTCTAGGAGGGGTTACTGGGATTAATTTGGCATTAAGAGCTGTCATAGAAATTGGTGGAATATAAGCTACAGCAGTCAACGGATTCACAAAATATGAACCAGAAGACCCACCTCCCGTTCCTCTATTTGGAGTAGGATTTCTTGTAGAATATGGTCTCCAATCTGTTAATACTTTATTATCTCCAACCCCAAAAGTTATCCAACCGATATTTGGAGAGTAAGCACCACCAGTAAATACTCCATCTGAACCGATAATAACATGTGAAAAATCAATCCAACCAGCGTTTTCACTCCATGCATAGCCGGAAAGTGTCCCTTCAGTATTATTGGTAACACCTCCATATGTTTGAGGGTTAAGAATAATCCAGCCGATATTTTCACCATAAACAGAACCGGTAATAGCAGTATCAGTAATATGGACATTTCCAGCAGAAGAACCAAAATCAATCCAGCCGGCATTTTCAGACCAAGCGTAATGATAAGTAGAATCTATTATGCCATCTGTGGTCGAAGCACTAACTAAATTAGGAATTATTAATAAAAAAAATAAAAAAATTATTCGATACATACAAAAGTTGGAAAATTTCATATAACCCAAAAATTGGTAGATTAATTATACACCATAATACACCATGTGAACTATTTATTATAAAAAATATATAATATTGTGGATAACTATATAAACATACTCAGAACTATTCTATTAATCCTTCCGCTTTCTTAACCACAGCCACAATTTTAATATAGAAAATTTTTCTAAACTGTATATAAGCAACTATAAAGACATGTCTTTGTTAAGGTTAATTAAATAAAATAGTGGCTGGATTGCGAAATTATAGTCGCAATGATTACACTACTTCTTGATTTTTAACAAAATCAATTGAAAGTAATTTACTACTGCCATCTACTCCAATTGTCACACCGTATAACATATCGCAATGATTCATAGTTTCGCGATTATGGGTAATGACAAGTAATTTACTTTTTTCAGAAAGTCTTTGAAGCATTACACCGTACTTTTGAGCATTTGTTTCGTCCAGTGGTGCGTCTGTTTCATCAAGTACCATAAATGGTGGAGGAGTAATCGATGACATTGCAAATAATAATGCAATAGATACAAGAGCCCTCTCTCCACCTGAAAACATGTTTATTTCTTTTACTTTTTTATTTGGAAGAGTAACGTCAATGTCTATTCCTTGCTCAATAATTTCATTCCCTTCTTCATCAACTTTTACCAATTGAACAAGTGATAACTTTCCTTTTCCTCCAACGAAAACTTCTCCAAAAAATTCACTGAAAACTTTTGAAACTTCTATAACTCCAACATTAAACTTCTCTGTTAAAGATTTTGTTAAATCATCAATCAAAATTAATAGCTTTTGTTCACTATCTTTTATATCGGTAAGTTCTTTTGTTAAATATTCATCACGGTCTTTTGTGGTTTTATATTCAGCTAATATTTCTTCACGATTTTGCACCCCAGCTTCTTCAATGCGAAGCTTAGATCTTTCTATCGCACGCAACAAATCAGGCTTTGGTGTTTCTTTATACTTCTCTTCTGGAACACTATCTTTATAGATTAAAATATTTTGACCAACAATCGATACCCCCTCTTTTAGAAGGGTATCAAAATATTGCTTACGTAACACAAGCTCCCCCTCCTCTTGTTTAATTAAAGCAATAGTACTACCTAATTCACGTAACTTACTTTCAAGAACCATTATCTTCTTTTCTTCTTCGTGACGAGAATTTATTTCTGTTTGAGCAGACTCTTCTACATTATCTATTTTTTGCTGCAAAGAACATATTTCAGCATTTAAAGTTTTCTCTTTTTCTTCATGCTCTTTTATTTCTCCAGTAATTCTTTTTATATCTTGTAAAGTTTTTTCCTTCTTAGAAATTTCTTCACTGTTATGTTCGATAAAAAAATCATCAACCTTTTTTGACACATCTTTTGTTTTATTTTGAGCACTTTCTATGTCTTTATCTTCAAAATGCTGAGAAAGTGTTGAAAAATCAGACTTTAATGACTTATGAGTATTTGTAAAATTATCATATGGAACTGTGATTTCTTTAGCTTCTTCTTCACGGTTTAATTCTTTTTCAAGATATGATTTTTCAGCTTCAAGTCGTCCTGTTGTTTTTGCAAACTGATCACGACGAGAAAGCAAAGATTTCATCTCTGCTTGAAGCGTTTGTTTTTCTAAAATAGAAGAATCTTTTTTGTCATATGTTTTCTCTCTTAAGAGACTAAGTTCTTTATGTATTGAATCTGTTATGTGAGTTAATGCGTTAGATGTTCCTTTTTCACGTATACGCTCATGTAAAATATCCATTTCGGATTCTTCACGATTTAGGTAAGCAATCAAAAGTCTTTGTAAATTTTTAGTTTCATCTTCTTGAGATTCGATTTTCTTTACCTGACGCTCTAGTGAGGTTAAATGTGGTTTTATTTCTAAACGAAGAAGCTCAACTTCATGTACATTTGTTTTTACACGTTCTAACTTTCTCTTGCTTTCATTTAGTCTCATGTGATAAACACGTAGACCAAGTGCGTCTTCAAGCGCCTCCTTTCTATCGCGAGGTGAAGATAACAAAATTCTATCTGCCTCACCTTGATTTATGATTGTATGAGCGCTACCTCCGATACCCGCAAAAGATAAAAGTTCTTGAACATCTTTCAAGCGAACTTTTGCATCATTTAATGTATAATCACTGGTTCCGTCAGAATAAATTACGCGTGATAAAACTAATTCATCATAAACAAGAAATGGGGTGAGGGTTTCACTAGCGTGGGAAGTTTCTGTTTTTTCTCTATTATCAATAACCATCATTACAGAAGCTCTAGAAAGTGCTGCTAAATGTTCAGAGCCTTTAAAAATAACATCGGCTCCAATTTTTCCACGCATACTCTTCATTGATTGCTCCCCTAGTACGAAACGGATAGATTCTGCAATGTTTGATTTCCCAGAACCATTTGGCCCAACAACACCGGTAACTTGGTGGGTTACGTCAAGAGTCGTTTTTTTAGCAAATGATTTAAACCCTTGAATTGTAATGTGTGAGAGACGCATGAAATAGTTTTTAGGTTGTAGCTTTTAGGTTGTAGGGAACACCTAATACGCAACTTCCAGATTAACTAAATTGTAACATGCTTTAATACTGGTAATGTGCACAACTAAATTAATTTTCGTGAAAATATTTTTTATACACAAAGAAAATTAAATAAGACACAAAATAAGCTAAAACTGCTCCACCTAAAATGTCATACCAATAATGCACACCAGCCAAAACACGCGCTATTCCGGTTACTAAAGCTAAAATTAAAATAATTATTCCAGCTCTTTTATTTAAATAAGACATTAAGAAACCTAAAGCAAACATAAATGATGCATGACCTGATGGAAAACTATAAATATCATTTGGTTCAAGTAATGCAAGTGTTAAATCTGGTCTCGGATGAGCAATTATGTCTTTCAAAAAATGAGCAGCAATCCAGGAGAGTGTTGCGCCGCCTAGAAGTACTATTAAATTACGTATCAAATGTTTTTTATCCCCTTTGAAAAATAAATATAAGACCGTAAAAACAATAGAAACATAAATAAGATATGTCCCACAAAAGAAAATAATTTGATTCATAATGAAAGTGTAACACTTTCTAGTTCATAAAGAAAAAAGTTTATAAAGTAGATACAGTATGGCCACTTCGTGGCCATACTGTATCTTTGAATTCAACTTTCAACTTTATGAACTTTATAGACTTTCGACTCATATATATTTGACATAATAATTTCTTTATGACAGTATTGTGACTAGGTTAGTGATTTATCCAATTTTGTTCAATAACTTTAGGAGATAAAAATGACAACGTATATCGCATATTTTGACAGGAGTAACGTAAAAGATTTACGGTTCAGTCTACGGTTTGTCGGGATTACAAAAACAGTCCCAACAGGTGGCGGGAAACTTCATTTTGAAGAATTATCTAGCACTGTTAAACTTTTTTGCCAAAATCTGAGCTTGTTTGGTGACAAGAAACACAACCCTAGCTTGGTTTCTGAAACAATCACAGAAGTCAAAGAATTGCCTGATGATTCCTTTATAGTATTCACCCATGATGGCGCCTATTTACTGGATCCAGTAAATTAAAGATTGCCCCAATTGACGAGAATGGTAGCCACAAGTGGCTACCATTTTTTAATTCCAAATTTAAAACAGTTTAGTGTTTATGTAAATTAAAAGACCGGCCACAAAGTGGCCGGTCTTTGAATTTTAACTTTCAACTTTATAGACCTTAAACTATAAATGTTTCCTGTGTTTTACTGCAATTTTCACACGGTTTAATTCTCTTTCAATCATTCCTTCAAACATACCAAAATCAACATCATCATTTTTCTCATCTTTAATAGCTCTTGCGCGAGCAAGTGCTTCTTCAGCACGCGCATGATCAAGCTCTTCCACTGATTCAGTCTGCTCAAGTAAAACAACAACTTCAGTTAATCCTTTTCTGTGTGGTCGTACATTTACAAGTCCTTTAAAAACAGCATAACTAATACCTGTTCCACCTTTATGGACAATCATTTCACCAGACTTAATAGTTGAAACAAGTGGTATGTGTTTACTAAGTACAGTAATCACACCACTTGTTGTTGGTATGCTGACACTGTCGATAATTTCATCAACAGCTACTTTATCTGGGGTTACTACGCGCAATTTTAGCATGGTGTTAGTGTTATTAATTATATTAGGTAGTTTATTTTTATCTCATCTTCATTATAACTCTTTTAATTTTCAATTATCAATTTTCAATTTTCAAACAAATACAGTCTGCATTTTTTGAAAATTGAAAATTGCAAAATTGGAAATTAGCTTGCTTGATTTTGGTGTTTTGCTATTACATCATCGATTGACCCATTCATATAAAAAGCTGATTCCGGTACATGATCATGCTTTCCTTCTAGAATTTCCTTAAAACTACGAACAGTATCTTCACGTTTTACATAGACACCCTTTGCCCCAGTAAATTGTTCTGCCACGAAAAATGGTTGTGATAAAAACTTTTGTATACGACGAGCACGCCCCACAGTCTTCTTATCATCATCAGACAATTCATCCATTCCAAGAATAGCAATAATATCTTGCAAATCCTTGTAACGCTGAAGAACCTTTTGTATTCCACGAGCAACATCATAATGTTCTTGTCCAACAATATCTGGTTGTAAAATTGTAGAAGAGGAGTCAAGTGGATCCACTGCTGGATAAATACCAAGTTCAGAAAGTGGTCGAGAAAGCACAACAGTTGAGTCAAGGTGAGAGAATGTTGTAGCTGGTGCTGGATCAGTAAGGTCATCCGCTGGCACGTAAACCGCTTGAACAGATGTAATAGAACCATTCTTGGTTGAAGTAACACGCTCTTGAAGTGATCCCATTTCTGTTGCAAGTGTTGGTTGATATCCAACAGCTGACGGCATACGTCCAAGAAGTGCTGAAAGTTCAGACCCTGCTTGTGTAAAACGGAAAATATTATCAACGAAAAGTAAAACGTCTTTCTTTTCTTCATCGCGGAAATATTCCGCCATAGAAAGTGCAGAAAGAGCCACACGAGCACGAGCGCCAGGTGGTTCATTCATTTGACCAAACACAAGCACCGTCTTGTCGAGCACACCTGACTCTTCCATTTCGCGATAGAGATCATTACCCTCTCGAGATCTCTCTCCTACACCAGCAAACACTGAATATCCTCCGTGCTCTGATGCAATGTTACGAATAAGTTCCTGGATAACCACAGTCTTACCCACACCAGCTCCACCAAAGAGTCCAACCTTTCCACCTTTTAAGAATGGGCAGATGAGGTCAATAACCTTAATACCAGTTTCTAGTACCTCTGCTTTTGTTGATTGCTGATCAAATGTAGGAGCAGCTCGGTGAATTGGATACTTTTTCTTTGCTACAACAGCAGGCTTTTGATCAATTGGATTACCTATCACATCAAACATGCGTCCAAGAACTTCACCACCAACAGGAACAGAAATATATGCACCAGTATCAACCACTTCCATACCACGAGTGAGTCCGTCAGTTGAAGACATCGCAACAGCCCGAACATCATTAAAACCAAGATGTTGAGCTACTTCAAGTACAAGCTCTGTACCATCAACTCTTTTTACGATAAGTGCATTCTTAAGACTTGGAACACCTTCTTTAAAAGTGATGTCGAGAATTGGTCCAATAATTTGTGTAATACTTCCAATGTTATTTACTTTGTTCATACTATTTGATGTTTGATTGATAATATTTGCTGTTGCTTATAAAAGCAAAATAGTAAGCTCAGTTTCCTAAGCACACTATTTTACTTTTATGATGACAATGCCATAGCCCCTGAAGTAATCTCGGCTATCTCTTGTGTTACTCTTTCCTGACGGGCACGATTATAGAACAGTTTAAGTTCGTCCTGGAACTCACTAGCATTATCTGTTGCTGACTTCATAGCAAACATACGTGTTGAATGTTCTGAGGCATAACTTTCAAGAATAGCTCCATAAATAATATTGTGTATCATCATTGGAATAATACTTGAAAGCACTATTTCTTGATTTGGTTCATAAGCATAACGTGGCTCACCATGAGTGCCAGGCTTTCCATCTGATGAAAATGGAAGCAACTGAAGCAGAGTTGGAGTAAAAGTAGAAGCAGAAGTAAAATGAGTATAAAGAACACGTACAGTACCAATACTTTTTTCTTTATACCAATCCACAATCATCGCAGTTGTAGCATAAGCATCATCACTCGTTAATACAGGATGAATAAAAGAAGCTAAAGTTTCTAAATTTAATTTCTTTGCAACTTTTTCAGAATATTTACCAAAAGCAATTACTTTTAGTTTTTTTCTTTCTTCTTCATTATAGGCATTCAATAACTTTCTATAAATATTTACATTATAACTTCCACAAAGACCTTTATTTGAAGCAACTATAATAACAACTTCACCTGAGGTGCCGTTGTGTGCAAGTAATTCATGACGAGTTAATGGGTCAAGGGAAATATCGTTAAGAACATTCTGAGCCTCTATGTGGAATGGTCTAATTAAAAGAGCGCTATCGATAGCTTTCTTCATTTTTGCAGCAGAAACCATCTCCATAGTTTTGGTGATTTTCTTGATATTTCCAACACTTTTTATTTTTTGTCTAATTACTTTTGTTTGCATCTTTTTCGCAGATTAACGCAGACCTTTACAGACCGCGCAGACTAATTCTATGCCTTTGTATTATGCATGTGAGCAAAATTTTCTAAAGCTTTCTTAAGTGATGCTTCAGTCTCTTCATCCCAACCTTTTTCAACTGCTTCAAGTACATCTTTTCCTGTAGTCTTCATGTATTCGTGCATACCTTTTTCAAAGGAAACAATGTTATCCACAGCGACTTCATCAACAAAACCATTATTTACTGCATAAACAGTAGAGACTTGAAGTCCTGTGCGAAGCGGACTACCGTTTATTTGCTTAAGCATTTCTGCAGTACGCTTCCCTCGTTCAATAGTTCTCTTAGTATCAACATCAAGATCTGAGTCAAACTGTGAAAATGATTCAAGTTCACGGTATTGTGCCATAGCTAATTTCATTTTGCCGGCATTTTTCTTCATAGACTTTATTTGTGCTGATGAACCTACACGTGACACAGAAAGTCCGACATCAATAGCTGGTCGCATACCTTTGTAGAAAAGGTTTGCATCCAAGAAAATTTGCCCATCAGTAATAGAAATAACGTTAGTAGGAATATATGCTGACACATCTCCAGCTTGTGTTTCAATAATTGGAAGTGCTGTAATAGAACCTCCTCCAGCCTTCATATTACGACGACATGAACGTTCAAGAAGTCTTGAATGTAGATAAAAAACATCTCCCGGATATGCCTCACGTCCTGGAGGACGCTTTAAAAGAAGTGACATTTCACGATATGCAACCGCGTGCTTTGAAAGATCATCATAAACAACAAGAACATCCTTTCTTTTATTCATAAAATATTCTGCAACAGCAGTACCTGCATATGGAGCAAGATATGAAAGAGCTGCCCCATGAGACGCTCCAGCCAAAACAACAACTGTATATTCCATAGCACCAGAATCACGAAGCTTGTTAACGATTTGTGCAATCTTAGACTCCTTTTGACCAATAGCAACATAAACACAAATAACACCAGAGTTTTTCTGATTAATAATGGTATCTATAGCAATAGTTGTCTTTCCTGTTTGACGGTCACCAATAATAAGTTCACGCTGGCCCCTACCAATTGGAATCATGGCATCAATAGACTTTAACCCTGTTTGCATTGGTTGATTAACAGGTTCACGCTCCATAACACCTGGTGCAATTTTTTCCACAAGCTCAACATCAGTTAATCCTGATATTTTTTGTCCATCAACGGAATTCATAAGTGGGTCAACTACACGACCAAGCAACGCTTCCCCTACTGGAATAGATAGAACTCTACCAGTACGAGAAACTTCCTCACCTTCTCTTACCATGTCAGCACCAGAAACAATAACAATACCAACCATGTCAGACTCTAAGTTAAGAGCAATACCTTTAGCCCCAGAGGCAAAAGTTACTTCTTCCATTGATGCACAAGAAAGGAGGCCAGATACACGAGCGATGCCATCACTTACAGAAATAACATTACCTATCTCACTCACTTCAACTGTTGTTGAGATTTCTGCGATTTTTTGTTCTAGGTCTTTGATGATTTTTTCTACTGACATGGTATTTGTTTGTTATTAATTATTTAGTAAGTTGTCTAATGATTCGCTCTGCACTGCCGTCATATAATGTCCCATTAAATCTTGCTTTGAACCCAGCAAGTATTTTTTTATTAATTGTTAACTCGTGCTTAACCTTCGAGTTACCCGTTATTTTCTTTATATGATCAATTGTTTCATTTGATAGATCAAAGGGTGACTCGATTGCAATAACACCGTCTAATTTTTTATGTGACGATATCTCTTCTACCCCATCTAAAACAGCAGGAAGAAGTCCCAAAAGATTATATGTGGTAAGTGTTTTTACTACATCTTCAACTGAGACGCCTTTTTCTACTATAAGAGATGCAAGTTTACGAGAAAGTATCATAATTATAAAAGTTTCTAAATTATGCACTCATTCTAGTAATAAGAGCATTATTATCATTCTCATTCATTTCTTGTGCGAGTGTCTTTATATAAAGTTTGGCCACAAGTGAAGGAGCTTTTTCTTCCCACTCCTTTGCCATTCTTGCTTCAACCTTTAATTCTTTTTCAGCGAGTTTACCAAGTCTTATTTGAGCTTCTTCTTCTGCATCCTGGAAAATACCCTCAGCCCTTTCAATTGCATGAGATTCTGCCTTCACAACAATATCGTGGCCATCTTTATATGCCTTATTTATAATAATTTCTTTTTCTTGTTCAGCGTGAGCAAGAGCTCTTTCAGCGTCAGATGCCTGAGATAGACCTCGTTCAATAACACCTTGACGGGTTTCTATAACTTTTCCTATCTTACCAAAAAAGAACTTGTTAAGAATAAACAAGATAATTAGGAAGTTGATAAAATTTGCAAGAGCTACATGCCAATTAAAACCAACAGAACCGAGAATGTTTAAAATTTCTTGCATACGTGATAGTAGTTAGTAATCAGCAAGTAGTAATTAGGAAAATACAAATACATCCCCTAATTGCTGTTTACTGACTGCTTTTTGCTATTTCAAAAGGAAGAATGCAACAAGGGCGAAAATAGCTGTTGTTTCTGTCATAGCTACACCAATGATCATTTTTGAGAAAAGTGATCCTTCGATATCTGGATTGCGTCCGATTGCTTCCATTGTCTTACCTACTAGATATCCCTGCCCGATGGCTGTTCCAACCATGGCTAGAATACATAGTCCTTTTGCGATATAAATTGCTGCTTCTGGGGTCATATAGATAGTTTATAGTTAATAGTTTTTAGTTGATAGTTAATTCAAATACTATATATTCAAATAAATATCAACTTTACACACTTTCAATAAAAATTCGCCTTTCGGCTTTGTTCTGGAGTATAGCATAATTTTGATCTAGTTTCAAAATTATAAATTAGGAATTAAAATAGTTAGAGGTTAGGTGTTAGAAGTTAGAAGTTTGATACAAATTCTAAAGCACACCACTGGTGTGCTTTAGAATTAAACCCCTAACTTCTAACGTCTAACAATTAGTGTCCAGTACCTTCCTTCTTCAATACCAAAGAATAATAAACCGTTACAAGGGCGACGAATACAATAGATTGTACAACCCCAACAAGTAGTCCCATTCCCATCCAAATAGCAGGAACAGCAACAGAGAAAGCTCCGAGCAAAATAACTGTCAAAACTTCATGGGCAAACATATTTCCGAAAAGACGAAGAGAAAGTGAGAGGATTTTTGCAAATTCACTAACAATTTCAATCAAACCAACAAAGAAACCAACAATAGAAGTCATTCCCTCTCCAAAACTTTTCTTGAATCCTTTTACTACTTGTTTGATTTGAATAAAATGAGAAAGATAATTTAATGCTCCTTGTTCACGTACGCCAACTATTTGCATGGTTACAATAACAGCAAGAGCTAAACCAAAAGTAGTATTGAAGTCTGTTGTCGCTCCACGGAAAAGTGGAATATGTTCACCATTTATTAAAACATAAAAACTTCCAATGGTTGGAAACATCGGCAAAAGATTAGCCACTATTAAATAAAGCATTAGAGCTCCAACATAAGGAACTATTTTACCTGCACGTTCTTTATCTCC
>Ga0194060_10001912_pt1 | contig 14866 bp, 11 predicted proteins | sample SepL225m_MetaG_FD_163427 | JGI IMG/M metagenome (GOLD analysis project Ga0194060, IMG submission 163427) | Anoxic zone freshwater microbial communities from boreal shield lake in IISD Experimental Lakes Area, Ontario, Canada - Sep2016-L222-5m | ecosystem: Environmental > Aquatic > Freshwater >...
TCTGCGTTTTGAGTGATGACGCAATAACTCAATCTTGCCAAGATCAGGTTTGAGCCACGTATAAATCGCAACAACGATCAGCAGTACTAAAACTATTGGACGCATAGATTTGGTCGGGATTTGTGAAGCCATAGATGCACCGGCAGCTGAACCGATAAAAGCGGGTAAGGCCATTGCAATAAGAACTTTAGGATCTGGCTTTATTTGGCGGCGGAAGAGCGCTGCCGCTGTAGTTGTTCCAAAAACTGATGCGAATTTATTAGTTCCAAGCACTGTAACTGTTTGCGTTTTTGGCAATCCAATGAGCAACGCAGGAAGTTGAATTAATCCCCCACCGCCTGCAATCGAATCGACAAAGCCTGCAAAAAATGAAGCACAGATAAGAAATAGCCCGGTGGCTAGCGTTAAATCGGCAAACACGTTTCTAAGCTAATAACTTGATGATCGCTGAAACTGCATCGGCCACTGCAACTTCACTCTTGTCACCGCTTTTGCGAACACGCACTTCTACGTTTCCTTCAGCTAACGCTTTGCCTACCACGACAATTATCGGATTTCCGATTAGTTCAGCATCTTTAAATTTCACGCCAGCGCTTGCATCTCGACGATCATCGAGCATGACAGTAATTCCTGCTACTTCTAACTTAGTGCCAATCTCTAGGGCAGTATCAAAGGGGAGATCTTCTTTTCCAGTTGCAACAATGTGAACCTTGGCTGGGGCAATTTCAACTGGCCAGTTAAGACCAATCTCATCACTTGTTTGTTCTGCAATAGCTGCAACTGCGCGTGAAACGCCGATGCCATAAGAACCCATAGTTACAACTTGGGATTTTCCGTTGTGATCCAAGACCGTAAGGCTAAGTGACTCTGCATATTTGCGACCCAGTTGGAAAATATGGCCAATTTCAATTGCGCGGTCAATAACAATTTCAGTACTGCATTCAGGGCAACTATCGCCTGCGCGAACTTCTGCGGCTTCAACGTATGCATCTGGCGTGAAATCTCGGCCATTAACAACAAAGCGCGCATGGCGGTCTTTTTTATTTGCACCGCTTATCCATGATGTTCCTGGTGCGACACGGGGATCTGCTAGAACTTTTATTCCAGAGCGCGCCGCATCTTGCGGTCCGATGTATCCCTTAACTAGTGATGGATGTTTAGCAAAATCTGCTTCCTCAAATACACGGAGTTCGTGAATTCCACCTAAATTTTCCTGCAATCGCTTTAAGTCAACTTCTCGGTCTCCCGGCACCAAAACTGCAAGTGGGGTGCCATCGGCAACTAACATAATATTTTTCAAAGTATCTGCCGCGGTGAATCCACCACCAAATTTAGAGTTCATAATCTCAACTAAGGAATCAATCGTTGGAGTGTTAGGAGTGTCTAACTCCTCTAATGAAGGCACGCCAGATGGATCACCTGCTGGCACCTTTGTAATCATCGCTTCAACATTTGCAGCAAAACCACACTTTGGACACAAGACGTACGTGTCTTCACCTGTTGGGCACGGTGCTAGAAACTCTTCAGATTTTGAACCACCCATCGCACCTGATACGGCTTTAACGATGTTGTAATTCATGCCTAATCGATTAAAGCAACTGACATAAGCATCGCGGTGTTTTTGGTAGGAAACCTCTAGGCCAGCATCATCAATATCAAAAGAGTACGAGTCCTTCATAACAAACTCGCGGCCTCGAATAATTCCGCTGCGTGGCCTTGCCTCATCTCGATACTTTGTCTGAATTTGATAGATAGATAAAGGCAGATCTTTATACGATGAATACTCACCTTTGACCATCAAAGTAAACATCTCTTCATGCGTTGGGCCCAATAAATAATCCGCGCCTCGACGATCTTGTAAACGAAATAGCGAAGGTCCGTACTCTTCCCAGCGATTTGTTGCCTCATATGCTTCGCGCGGAAGAAGGGCTGGAAAATGAACTTCTTGAAAACCTGCTTGATCCATCTCTTGGCGAATAACATTTTCAACGTTACGAAGGGTAATTACACCAAGTGGTAACCATGAATAAATACCTGCTGCGATTCGACGAATATATCCAGCTCTGACAAGTAAGCGGTGGCTTGCAACTTCAGCATCTGCTGGATCATCGCGCAGCGTACGCAAAAAGAGCGTAGACATTTTTAGCATGGATTGAGCCTATCGAACATCAACTGATGGTTGCCCCGAAGCAACGCCAGCGGCTTCCATTTCTTCAGCTAATCGCATCGCTTCTTCAATTAAAACTTCGACGATTTGGGCTTCAGGAACAGTTTTAATAACTTGTCCTTTAACAAAAATCTGGCCTTTACCGTTGCCTGAAGCAACACCAAGATCGGCTTCACGTGCCTCACCCGGTCCATTAACTACACATCCCATAACTGCAACGCGTAACGGAACTGTCATACCTTGTAATCCTGCTTGTACTTTTTCGGCCAAGGTATAAACATCAACTTGGGCACGGCCACATGATGGACATGACACGATTTCAAGTTTACGTTGGCGAAGATTCAGTGATTCAAGAATTGACATTCCTACTTTTACTTCTTCAACTGGAGGTGCTGAAAGAGAAACACGAATAGTGTCGCCGATTCCTTCTGCTAATAAAATGGCAAAAGCTGTTGCTGATTTAATCGTTCCTTGAAATATAGGACCAGCTTCAGTCACACCTAAGTGCAATGGATAATCAGTCTTTGCAGCCAAAATTCGATAAGCGTTCACCATTGTTACTGGATCATGGTGCTTTACGGAGATTTTGATATTAGAAAATCCATGCTCTTCAAATAAAGATGCTTCCCATAATGCAGATTCAGCTAAGGCTTCTGGAGTTGCTTTTCCGTACTTGGCAAGTAAGCGAGGATCGAGTGAACCGGCATTGACTCCAATACGAATAGGAATTCCAGCATCTCCGGCAGCTTTAGCAACCTCTTTAACTTTGTCATCAAATTGTTTGATGTTGCCAGGATTAACACGAACTGCTGCACACCCTGCATCGATTGCTGCAAAAATATATTTTGGTTGAAAGTGAATATCTGCAATGACTGGAATCTGTGATTTCTTGGCAATCTGGGCTAATGCATCAGCATCGTCTTGACTTGGTACTGCAACACGCACGATTTGGCAGCCAGATGCAGTGAGTTCTGCAATTTGTTGAAGGGTCGCATTCACATCAGAAGTCAACGTCGTGCACATCGATTGCACGCTGACTGGGTAATCACTTCCGACGCCTACATTTCCCACCATCATTTGACGCGTCTTTCGACGTGGGCTCAAAGTTGCTGGGGGCGCGCTAGGAATTCCAAGATCAACCATGTGGCTATTGTGCCGTAAGAATGCGGGTTGCGCTAAAGATTAAGTACTACTGGATTAACGATGTCTGCAACGAGCAGTAAAACGGTAAGGGCTGCCAAGATTACGAATACCACCATGGTGACTGGGGTCAGCAAGGTCACATCAATTGCAGCGGGGCGGGGACGTCCACGAAGGCGCGCAAAAAATGCGCGAATCTCATCGGCAATCGCAACGGCCATATGACCACCATCTAGGGGCAAAATTGGCAAGAGATTAAATAATCCGACAAAGATATTTAAGCTAGCAATAATTAAAATAAAAGTTGATACGCGTTCTGTAATCGATAATGAATCACTGCCGACTGCCTGCCCTGAAACGCGTGCCACGCCAACAACGCCGACTAAACCATTGGGATCACGGGTCTGGCCGCCAACAGTTTGTCCCCACAGCGCGGGAATTTTTGACGGCAAATTGATGAGCGATTTCACGCTTTGAACTAAGAAATCTTTTGTAACTATCCCTGAATTTTTTAGTGCAGTCACTGGGCCAGCACGTTTGATTCCAACTTCATTAATAATTCCAAGGACATAGCGTTTATTACCATCAATAGTTTCTAGCTTTGCTGATGCCGTAATAGTTACTTGCTCACTCCCCCGCTTGATAAGCAGAGTTAATGGTGCTCCTTTTGAGTTACGGATAGTTTGGACGTCGCTATACCAATCTTTAACTTGCTTGCCATTAATTGCTAGCACTTCATCCCCGGCAAGAATTCCAGCAGACTGCGCTGCTGATCCTTTGACTACTTCATTAATAGTTGGGAGTAATTGATTGGTTCCGATACCAGCAAATAAAACAAATAGAAGTAAGTATCCAAGGACGAAATGCAGAAATGATCCTGCCCCAAGCACAATCAGTTTCTGGGAAGATTTAGCTCGGTAGAAGGCGCGTGATTCTTCACCTTCTGGCATTACATCGCCGGGGACCATTCCTTCGATTTTGCAATACCCACCCGCTGGAATCGCTTTGAGACCGAATTCAGTTTCACCGCGCTTAGTTGACCAAATACGAGTACCAAAACCTAGAAAGAACTCACTGACTTTCATCCCAAATCTTTTAGCAGTGAGGAAATGGCCAAACTCATGAATCATGACAGAAAGAAGTAAGGCAACAACAAAACCGAGAATTCCGATGATCTGCATTATGGGGCCAATCGTAGTAGATGTGTTTGTGCACGAGTGCGAGCATCATCTTCGATGGCACTGACATCAGCTAAATCGCGCAGAGTTTTTGGGCAATCTTTTTCTAAATCGGCGACAACAGCTGCTATGACTTCAATAATGGATTTAAACTCCACCTTTTTTGAAATAAACGCGGCAACTGCACTTTCGTTGGCAGCATTAAATATCGCAGGTAATCCCCCACCAATTTCGCCGCAATGTCGCGCTAATTCGATACTTGGAAATTGACCAACATTAATCGGTGCAAAGCTCCATGAATGTGGAATTGACCAATCTATGGGCGCAGTTGCATCGCTTAAACGATCGGGCCAATTCATCGCATAAGCGATAGCCCCCTTCATGTTGGGAGGACTAGCTTGGGCAATTGTTGAGCCATCACTAAATTCCACAAGGGAGTGAACTACAGATTGTGGGTGAATCACTGCTTCAATTTTTGAATATGGCAAAGCAAATAAATGATGAGCCTCAATAATTTCTAAACCTTTATTTACAAGAGTTGCCGAATTAATCGTTACTACTGCCCCCATTGTCCACGTTGGATGTTTGAGTGCATCTTCGACCGTAATTCCATCCAGATTTATCCGATCTCTAAATGCTCCCCCACTTGCCGTCAAAATAATCTTGTTTATCTCTGATTTTTTTCCAGCTAAACATGATTGAAAGATTGCACTGTGTTCAGAATCAACGGGAATTATCTGGTGTTCTCTAGCCCGCGACATAACTAAATCGCCACCTGCTACTAAGGATTCTTTATTGGCAAGTGCCAACGTATTTCCCGCATCTAATGCAGCAAAGGTTGGACCTAGACCAATCGAACCAGTGATGCCATTTACTACGACGTCACAGTTGATTGCAGCTATTTCTGTAGATGCATTCACACCATCAATCACGCTTACGCCAGGTAGCGCTTGGGCAATAACATCGGCATTTCTTAAAACACCTACGTGAGTAACACGAAATTTTTTGGCTTGGGCGATTACTAAATCTGGATTAGTACCAGCGCAGCTAATAGCAATTACATTAAATAACTTTGGATTATTGGCAATTACTTCAAGGGCTTGAACCCCAATCGAACCCGTTGAGCCCAAAATAACTACGTCGCGCATTTATCGATCCAGGAGGTTTTGAGTTGGTGAATATGGTGTTCCGCAACGACGCTTTGCAATTGCACTTAAAGCTTCAAGGACAACGCGGTTCGCTAAAATTGCAGTTATATCTGCGCTATCAAATGCCGGCGCAACTTCAACTACATCAATACCAACGATTGGTAGTTCAAGACAGATTCTGCGCACTGATTCTAGAAGCTCGCGACTAGTCATTCCACCAGGTTCTGGCGTTCCGGTGCCAGGAGCCATTCCGGGATCAACGACATCAATGTCGACAGATAAAAAGACACCATCGCATTCATTAGTAAGAACTGCAAAAGATTCATCTAAAACTGTGTTCAGTCCACGGTGATGGATTTCAGTCATCTCGTATGAACGCATTCCTTGATCGCGCATCCAATCAAGAGTTTTTGCATCTGGCCAATATCCACGCAAACCTAATTGCAAAAAGCGATCTCCACGAACAGTTCCCGTGTCAATTAAACGACGCATTGGTGTGCCATGCCCAATAAGTGCGCCCCATTGATCTTCACCGGTATCGGCATGTGCATCAAAGTGAATCATTGAAATTTTACCAAGGCCGCGATGGCGTGCGATTCCGGCAACATCGGCTGATGCGATTGAGTGATCGCCTCCAAGAATTACTGGAATTGCACCTGCACGCGAAATCTTTTCAGTTGCTTGAGCTAAAACTTCAAGTGAGGCAACTAAGTCTCCCCCTGGCATTAATAAATCACCAGCATCAACAACTTTCATTGCTTGTAAAGAATCTATGCGTAAAGCTAGATGGGGACGCTCGGCATCATGGGGTAAATAATCTCCACCACGAATGGCTTGGGGTCCGAATTTTGCACCAGAGCGATGTGATGTTCCACTATCAATGGGGGCTCCGACAATGACAACATCTGCATCAGCAAAAGTTGATGGGACATCTAAATCACAGCGTTCGATTCCAAGAAAGGTGAAATCTGGGCCATACATATTGCCGTGATTAGTCATGGGTTAAGAATAGAGGTAAAGCTTAAGAATCAAAGCCTAAGCCCAAAACATCGAGCAATCGCAGCCAAAGATTGCGCTTACCTTGATTTTGATCAGCCCGATTGATGGACCATTGCGTTAACCGTATAAATAAAAACTTGAATGGCTCGGGAGGGAAAGGTATTGGTTTCTTTTGAACCATCTTTAATTGGGTACGTTCGTTATCAACTTTATCAAGCAGATCTAACATCACCTGTGCGCCAAATCGCGTTGAACCAACGCCAAGACCTGTAAATCCCATTACATATGCAACTCGGCCACCATACGCTTTTCCCCAAAATGGTGAGAAGCGGGAACATGTATCAATAGCTCCGCCCCACCCATGTGTGAATTTAATTCCTTTTAACTGCGGAAAATTCTCTAAAAATGCTTGCGCTAAGTGAGCGTAGGTTTCAGCACTTGTCTCATACTCTTGGCGAACCTTGCCCCGGAAATTATAAATCGCATCATAACCTCCCCATAAAATCTCATTGTCTTGAGTCAGGCGGTAGTAATGAAATTGATTGCCCGCATCAGATAAACCTTCACGGCCGCTCCATCCAATTGAATCCATCTGGGCTTTAGTTAATGGTTCGGTGACTAATTGAAAGTCATATACCGGAACAACATATTTATGAGCACGCTTAACTAATGATTTGAAAACATTGGTTGCAAGTGCAACTTTCTGGGCATAGACAGAACCATATGGTGTGTGGACGATCATTGCATCACTTGTACGCTCTAACCATTCAACATGTGTATTTTCATAAATTTTTACACCCAGCTTTAAGCAAGCCCGCTCTAATCCCCATACCAAACGTGCAGGGTCCACTAACGCTGTGCCATCAGGATCCCATAGCGCAGCCTTTGATAATGGTGAATTAACGCGCGCTTGAATTTCATCTTGATTAAGAACTTCTACATGGTCGCCAAAAGAATTTCTTAGATTAGCTTCTTCAACTAAACCTTCAATTTGCCACTCATCCGTTGCGATACGTAGTTCGCCCGTCCATTCAAATTGGCAGTCAATGTCATAGCGTTTAATGGTTGCTTCAATAGCGTCAAGATTTTCACGACCAAGACGTTCAATGACGGCCATCTCATCTTTAAATCTGCTGTAACCATTCATAAAGCCGTGCGTTAATGAATAACTGCAAAATCCACCGTTGCGTCCAGATGCACCTGCGCCAGTTTCGCGCTGTTCTACAAGAATTACTTCGCGTTCTGGGTTTTGTTCTTTGGCAATTAACGCCGTCCATAAACCGGTATAGCCAGCACCCACCACACATAAATCAGTTGTTACATCACCGATTAACGTTGGATTTGGTTGTGGCTCAAGTGGATCTTCATCGAGCCAGTACAAAGCTGGCTGCATATGTGAAAGGTGTTTGAGAACGTAAGGGTCGATGGTTGCCATCGCGCTATCCGGCCTTAACCGGAATCACCCCTTCAATCATCACTCGTAGTTGGCCCGGGTCCTCCGGAACCTAACCCCATAACGCAGATTTACTTAATCAACCTGTGGTTCGTTATGGACGACCTCTATATTAGCGGACTTTCTTACGATTGACGACTTGACCCGCGATAACAAGGATTAAAGCTAAGAAAAACATCGAAGAACCGATCACATTTGCTTGTGCTGGAATTCCACGGGCTGCCGATACATAAACAAACTTAGGGAAAGTCATCAGCGTGCCTGAGTTGAAGTTAGTAATAATAAAGTCATCGAAAGAAAGGCTAAAGGCCAATAGCGCTGCACCCGCGATACCTGGAGCCACTAGTGGCAAAGTTACTCGGCGGAAAGTTTCTAGTTCATTGGCATATAAATCCATTGCCGCTTGCTCTAAGCGTGGATCAAGGGATGCGATACGTGCTTTAACTGTTACCACTACGAAAGATATACAGAACATAACGTGAGCGATAACTGTTGGCCAAAAACCAGGATTAATTTTAAAGACTAGGAACAAGGAAAGAAGCGAAGCTCCTAAAACAACTTCAGGTGTTGCCATGGGTAAGAAAATCAAAATGTTCGATGAGGAGCGGCCTCTAAATGCATAACGACCAACTGCAAATGCAATCATCGTTCCAAGAATCGTTGCAAAAGTTGTGGCTAATAAACCAATTTTAATTGAGTTCCCCAGTGCACTACATACTTCTGGCGCACCGCAAGGATTTTGCCAATTGCGAAGCGTGAACCCCTTCCAGATTAAGTTGCTCTTACCTGAATCATTAAATGAGAAGGCAAACGTATAGGCAACTGGAATGAAGAGATAAGTAAATCCGAAGACCATATAAATGCGAAGTAAGTTGCGACCAAACCAGCGGGAGAATCGGGCTTTGAATGGAATTGTTGGGATTGTTGCATCTTTGATCTTTTGACTCATACCAACTCCTCCGTTCCTGCTTTTCGAACATACAAAGTTACAAGAACCAAGATTGTTGCCATTAATGTAAATGAAAGCGCGGCAGCCGTTGGATAGTCAACAATTTTGAAGTAGCGGGATTCAATAACGTTTCCAACCATCTTTGATGTTGGGCTTCCAAGGATCGCTGCATTTACATAATCACCAGCGGCTGGGATAAAAGTGAGTAAAGTTCCGGCAACAACGCCTGGCAAAGAAAGCGGCATAGTTACTCGACGAAATGCAGTAATGCCATTGGCGTATAAATCACCCGCAGCTTCAATGGTGCGAGGATCAATTCGCTCTAGGGATGCGTACAAAGGCAATGTCATGAAGGGTAAAAAGTTGTAGGTCATACCAGCTACAACCGCAAATGACGTTGATGTCAGTGTGGTCTGTTGGCTAATGATGTGTAGGGAACGTAAACCTGGAACCACAAAACCTTCTTCGCCGAGGATCTGTTTCCAAGCGATTGTACGAAGCAGGAATGAGGTAAAAAACGGGGCTACTACAAGCACAAGAAGAATGTTTTTAAATTTACCGGCCTTGAAAGCAATGGCATAAGCAAGTGGATATGCAATGGCTAAGGCTAGAAGGGTTGAGCATGTGGCAAATACAAAGGAGCGCGCAAACTGTTCCTTATTTTCAGTAAATGCTGTGATGTAGTTACTAAACGCAAAAGTTTGCTCGTATTGGCCTGTGTCTCCACCTTTTATGGGAGTTTGCGTTGATGTTTGAGCAAGATTGATAATCGGTAAAATGAAGAAAGTAAAAAGAAAAGCAAAACCTGGGAAAAGGAGCAGGTAAGGAACACGTACCTTTGGCAAGGACATGTTATTCGCCCTCTAATTCCTCAGGATTTACTTCTGTACCGGCTTCAACATCTTCATCTCCACGCAAACCAAATGTGAAGTTTGGCTCCCAAGAAATGACAACTTCATCGCCCTTATCAAAGGGTGGAATTCCATCATCATTTTGCTCGAAGACCATAACTTCTTGACCCCATGGCATAGCAACTACGTACTGCGTGCTTACACCGATGTAGGAAACATCTTCAATGCGACCGCCAGTTAATGTGTTACCTCTTACTGGCGTTCCAAGCAGAGAAATTCTAAATTTCTCTGGTCGAATACCAGCATAAAGCGAATTATCAACAGCATGGCTACGATTTTTTGGCATTGAAATCTTCTGGCCGTAGAGATCAACAACTAAATTATCTCCATCGTTGCCATCGATTTTTCCCTTGATTAAATTGGATTGACCCAAAAAGTTAGCCACAAAAGCAGTCTCTGGGTTGTCATATAAATCAGCCGGAGAACCCATCTGCTCAATCTTGCCCTCGTTCATAACCGCAATCGTGTCGGCCATTGTCATAGCTTCTTCTTGATCGTGGGTTACGTGAACGAAAGTGAGGCCAACTTCGCGCTGAATCCACTTGAGTTCAATCTGCATCTGGCGACGAAGCTTAAGATCGAGTGCACCAAGAGGTTCATCTAATAGTAATAACGCTGGGCGATTAACTATTGCACGAGCAAGTGCGATGCGCTGTTGTTGCCCACCAGATAACTGTGTTGGCTTACGTCCAGCTAAATGTGGAAGTTCGACAAGATTTAAAACTTTATCTACTTGCTCTTTAACATCTTTGACTCCGCGTCGACGCAAGCCGAATGCGATATTTTCAAAGATAGTTAAGTGTGGGAATAACGCATAGTTCTGAAAAACAGTATTAATGGGACGTTGATACGGACGTGTTGTCGTAATATCTGTATCACCCAAGTGAATGCTGCCAACAGTTGGTTCTTCCAGACCTGCAACCATACGAAGCGTTGTTGTTTTACCGCAACCTGAAGGTCCAAGCAGAGCAAAGAAAGATCCTTTAGGGATAGTAAGCGTTAAATCATCAACGGCTTTAAAGTCACCATATGACTTTGTAATCCGAGTTAGACGTAAATCCCCACGTGCCGAGATTGCATCAGATGACACTAGTTACCTTGCGCTTTCTGGAAGGCCTCTGACCACTTAGTTTCTTCATCTGGTGTCAGTGAACGGAAAATGTGCAAGCGAGATGCAGTCTTATCTGTTGGGAAGATGTACTCGGAATTAACTAGCTCTGGTGCAACCTTTTCCATTGCAGCTTGTGCGCCCTTTACTGGGCACACATAGTTAACGTAGGCAGCAACTTCTGCAGCCACCATTGGGTCGTAGTAATAATTAATGAGGGTTTCTGCGTTCTTCTTGCCATCAGCAGATGCTGTTGAAGGAATCATCAAGTTATCGCCAGAAATAGTTCCGCCAGATTCTGGAATTGCGAAGTCGAACTTGCCTGCATTCTCAGAAGAAAGAATGAACATGTCGCCAGACCAGCCGATAACTGCTGTTGCATCACCCGAGGTCAAATCTTGTGCGTATTCATTTCCCTTAACACCGCGAATCCAGCCATCAGAGATCTTCTTGGCCATAAAATCAACTGCGTTCATAAATTGATTTTCAGTGACCTTAGTGATGTCAACACCTTGGGCAAGAAGAATAACTCCGATTGTGTCGCGCATTTCTGTCAAAACAACAATTTTTCCTTTATTTTGTGGCGCGAATAGTTCATCAAGAGTATGGATACCCTTTGGATTCTTTTCTGTATTCCAACCGAATCCAGCCATGATGCCCTGCCATGTAAGCGATGATTCACGGTTTGGGTCATATGAAGGTGAAGCAAGTGAATCCAGAATATTTACTTTGTTAGGAACATTTGCTGCATCAAATTTTTGTGTGTAACCAAGGCGCAACCAACGTGCGGCCATCCAGTCAGTAGGCGTTACAACGTCATAGCCAATATCTTCGCCCAATTTAAGCTGTGCTTGAACTTTGCCGAAGAACTCATCGTTATCGTTGTAATCTTCAAAATACTTAGCGGTGAGTCCAGTTTGTGTCATGAACTTTTCAAGAGTTGGATACGTTTTTGTCTTATCGTCGTAATCTAAATACAAAGGCCAGTTACCCCAGCGAACAGTTTTTGCATCGCCGCCTGAAGAAGATCCACCGCCACCACATGCAGCTAACAATCCTGCTGCACCGATTCCGCCCGCGCCTGCTAAGACAGCACGACGTGAAACTTGCGATCCTAGAATCGACCGAGCTTGCGGTGAAAGTGAGCGCTCTTTTGCCATTGCTGTACTCCTTAGGTATTCGGGTTCTTGGGCGAAATACTACGCCCCAAGGTTGGTCATGACGTGCTTGATTCGTGTGTAATCTTCAAATCCATAGGCAGAAAGATCCTTGCCATAACCAGAGCGCTTAAATCCGCCATGTGGCATCTCGGCAACCACTGGAATGTGGGTGTTAATCCAGACGCAACCAAAGTCAAAGGCCTTTGCCATTCTCATTGCGCGGCCGTGGTCTCTGGTCCAGACACTTGAAGCTAATCCGTACTCAACACCATTGGCTTTGGACACTGCATCGGCTTCATCACTAAATCGCTGAACCGTAATGACAGGGCCAAAGATTTCGCTCTGAATCATCTCGTCATCTTGCTTTAAATCAGCAACAACGGTTGCCGGAAAGAAGAAACCTGGCCTATCAAGAGCTCTTCCACCTGTCATTACCTTTGCATGAGCGGGTAGGCGATCAAAGAAAGCGCTGACTCGAGCTAACTGGTTAGCGTTATTTACTGGTCCCAAGAAAACATCTTCGGCTGGAGAGCCGATTGCGATGCCCTTTGCTTGCTCAGTTAGCAAAGCAACAAAATCATCATATGCCGCATCTTCAACAATCACGCGAGTAGCAGCGGTGCAATCTTGTCCAGCATTGAAATAACCAGCGATGGCGATCGCTTCAGCCGCTGCTGGCAAATCTGCATCTGGAAAAACAACCACTGGCGCTTTACCACCAAGTTCTAAATGCACGCGCTTTAACTGTGTGGCTGCAGATTGTGCAACTTGAATTCCTGCGCCAACTGAACCAGTAATAGAAACCATGTCAGGGCGTTTATGTTCAACAACCATACGTCCTGTTTCGCGTTCACCACATACAACGTTAAAAACTCCGGCCGGCAAAAACTCTGACATCACATTTGCCATCCATACAGTTGATGCAGGAGTCGTATCACTTGGCTTTAGGACAACGGTGTTACCGGCCGCAATTGCAGGTGCCCATTTCCAAACAGCCATCATCATTGGGTAATTCCACGGAGTTACTTGACCAATAACACCTACTGGTTCGCGGCGAATCATTGAAGTCATTCCTGGCATGTATTCACCAGCAGATTTTCCTTCTAGGTTTCGTGCAGCTCCTGCAAAGAATCGAATTTGATCGACCATAGGTGGAACTTCTTCAGTTGTTGTTAATGAAATCGGTTTTCCAGTATTAGTAGTCTCAATCGCAATAATTTCATCGGCGCGAGATTCAATTGCATCCGCAATTTTAAGCAACGCACGCTGGCGTTGTGACGGTGTTGAATCGCGCCACCCTGGGAATGCATCACTTGCAGCCTTAAATGCTGAATCAACATCGGCGCTATTCGATTTTGGTGCACGTGCATATTCAGCGCCAGTTGATGGGTTTACTAGAGGTGAAGTTTCGCCGGACGAACTGTCTACGGCCTTGCCATTGATGAAGTTAGTTAACTTGTCCATGGAATTTAGCCTACCAATTACCGAGAGTGCTAACTAGTAGGAGATGCCGATTTTTCGGCCGCCGCTAATTGGCCACAAGCACCATCAATTTCGCGACCCCTGGTATCACGAACAGTTACAGGCACCCCGTAACTTTCTAGGATGCGTACGAATTCAGCCTCATCTTCACGACGTGATGCAGTCCACTTCGATCCCGGAGTTGGGTTGAGTGGAATTAAATTAACGTGGGCGTTCCGGTTTTTCAGTAACCGGCCAAGCAAATCTGATCTCCACGACTGATCATTAATATCTCGAATCAAGGCATATTCAATTGAGTATCGACGGCCCGTCTTCTTTTCGTAAGCATCAGCTGCGGCCAACACTTCTTTGATTTTCCAGCGAGAGTTAATTGGAACTAATGTGTCGCGTAGTTCATCATCTGGAGTATGAAGTGAAACAGCCAAAGTTACAGAGAGACCTTCTTCGGTTAGTTTTTCAATTCCATTAACAAGTCCAACTGTTGAAACAGTGACAGAACGAGCGCTAATGCCAAGACCGTCAGGGTTTGGGTCAGTGATATTGCGCAACGTACGAATCACTGCGTTGTAATTGGCTAAAGGTTCACCCATGCCCATAAATACAATATTAGAAAGTCGGGCTTCTCCCCCAGGTAATTCCCCATTGGCACATGCTCGGGCCGCAGCAACAATTTGTTCGGTTATTTCCCCAGCACTCAAGTTTCTAGTTAATCCTGCTTGGCCCGTTGCACAAAATGGGCAGTTCATTCCGCATCCTGCTTGAGAAGAAATACAAACAGTCACTCGATCGGTGTAACGCATTAATACTGATTCAACCAGAACGCCATCGTGTAATTTCCACAAATCTTTTCGCGTCATTCCGCCATCGCACTCAACAGAACGTACGAGCTCAATGAGTTTAGGTGTGAATTGCTGCGAAATCGTCTGGCGCATTTCAGCTGGAATATCTGTCCAATTCTCTGGATCATTAGAAAGATGCGTAAAGTAATGTGTTGCTACTTGGTTGGCACGAAAAGCTGGTAGGCCAAGAGATTTTGCAAGTTCACGGCGCTCTTCTGGTGAATAGTCCGCCAAATGCTTAGGAGTTTTCTTACGCTGAACTGGCTCATCGAAAACTAATTTAATTTCTGGAACGCTCATAGCCATGCCTTCACGAGCTCTAGCGCTAACCA
>Ga0194060_10001913_pt1 | contig 14866 bp, 15 predicted proteins | sample SepL225m_MetaG_FD_163427 | JGI IMG/M metagenome (GOLD analysis project Ga0194060, IMG submission 163427) | Anoxic zone freshwater microbial communities from boreal shield lake in IISD Experimental Lakes Area, Ontario, Canada - Sep2016-L222-5m | ecosystem: Environmental > Aquatic > Freshwater >...
GATATAAATGAATTGATTGTCTTGATATATTATGCTAAACACTTTTAAAGCTCTTGCAGATCCATGCCGTCTGCGCTTGACTGCGGTTCTTCTTGCCGGTGAATTCACCGTGCAGGAGTTGACAGGAATTATGCGCATGGGGCAGTCCAGGATTTCGCGACATCTGAAAATCCTGAACGAAGCTGGAGTGCTGTCAGTTAAGCGACAGGGGACGTGGAGCTACTTTCGTGTTGGCGAAGCCAACAATTTCTTTTCCGCCATCCGTGCCGCCTTTGAGCGGGAAATGGCGACTCTGCCTGAGCGGCAACGCGATTTGAGTGCCGTTGCAGCAACCTTTGAGGAGAGGCGAAGACGCAGCCAGGAGTTTTTCGATCAGCATGCCCGGCAGTGGGATGACCTGGCCAGAACCATCCTGCCGGTTCCAGAGTACCGTCAGCGCCTGCTTGAGCTTGTACCGCAGGGGGGAACGGTGCTGGAAATCGGTGTCGGCACCGGCAGTCTGTTGACCGAACTGGCGGCAAGAGCGGAACGTGTGATCGGGGTCGATCACTCTCCGGCGATGTTGGAAGAAGCCGGCCGAACTGTAATGAATAACGCCCTTGCCAACATTGATCTCCGTTTGGGGGAGATGACTCATCTGCCACTCCCAAATGCCGCAGTCGCCTCAGTCGTTGCCAATATGGTGCTGCATCATGCTGCCGATCCGGCGGCAGTTATACTTGAATTCCGGCGGGTGCTTGCTCCTGGAGGAACGCTGCTGCTGGCCGATCTCTACCGCCACGAGCGAGAGTCAGCACGGAATCAACTGGCCGATCAATGGCTCGGTTTTGAGGCGACGGAGCTGAGCCTCTGGCTGCACGCTGCAGGATTTGTTTCTGTAAACTGTGAACGTATTGACGCTGGTAGCGGTCAGGAATCGGTTCTGATTGTAAGAGCTTCCGCATTAACATGATAAATCAACCAACAAAAGGAGAAACAGATGTCACAAGATTACATCGTAGCAGACCTTAAACTGGCCGACTGGGGTCGCAAGGAGATAAAAATAGCTGAAACGGAAATGCCTGGTCTTATGGCAATTCGCGAAGAGTTTGCTGCTGCGCAGCCCCTCAAGGGTGCCCGCATCACAGGATCACTCCATATGACCATCCAGACAGCTGTGCTGATCGAAACTCTGACCGCCCTTGGCGCCCAGGTTCGCTGGGCTTCCTGCAACATTTTCTCTACTCAGGACCATGCCGCTGCTGCAATCGCAGCTGTCGGGGTACCGGTCTTTGCCGTCAAGGGGGAAACACTGGAGCAGTATTGGGATTATACCCACCGAATCTTTGAATGGAGTGACTGCGGCTTTTCCAACATGATTCTGGACGACGGCGGCGACGCAACCCTGCTGCTGCACCTGGGAGCCAGGGCTGAAAAAGATATCTCAGTGCTGAGCAACCCCGGTTCGGAAGAAGAGACCATTCTTTATGCGGCAATCAAAGCCAAGCTGGCTGTAGCGCCAACCTGGTACTCCACACGTCTGGCAGAGATCAATGGTGTAACTGAAGAGACCACCACCGGTGTGCATCGGCTCTACCAGATGCATGAGCGGGGAGATCTCAAATTTCCGGCCATCAACGTTAACGACTCCGTCACCAAGTCGAAATTCGATAACCTCTACGGCTGCCGCGAATCTCTTGTAGACGGAATCAAGCGAGCCACCGACGTTATGATCGCCGGCAAGGTTGCTCTGATCTGCGGTTATGGTGACGTTGGAAAAGGTTCAGCACAGGCAATGCGCGCACTCTCCGCCCAGGTATGGGTAACTGAAATAGATCCGATCTGCGCGCTGCAGGCCGCCATGGAAGGTTATCGAGTCGTAACGATGGAATACGCCGCCGACAAGGCTGATATATTTGTCACCTGCACCGGCAACTATCACGTCATCACCCATGATCATATGATCGCCATGAAGGATCAGGCCATTGTCTGCAACATAGGTCATTTCGACAATGAGATCGAAGTAGCCGCACTTGAGAAATATAAATGGGAAGAGATCAAACCACAGGTGGATCACATCATCTTCCCAGACGGCAAGCGGATCATCCTGCTGGCCAAAGGACGCCTGGTCAATCTCGGCTGCGGAACCGGTCATCCAAGTTACGTGATGTCCTCTTCCTTCGCCAACCAGACCATCGCCCAGATTGAGCTGTTCTGCAATCCTGGCAAATATCCGGTCGGTGTTTATGTCCTTCCGAAGCATCTGGATGAGAAAGTTGCCCGATTACAGCTTAAAAAATTGAACGCGCAGCTCAGTGTTTTGACAGATGAACAGGCCGCCTACATCGGCGTGCCGAAGCAGGGGCCGTACAAAGCCGATCAGTACAGGTACTGATCGTTTATGGAGTGCCGCGTGGGGTGCGCTGCCTGCTGTATTGCACCGTCGATATCCTCATCGATTCCAGGAATGGGAGGCGGCAAACCTGCAGGAGTACGCTGCATTCAGTTGTCAAACGATAACCGTTGTATGCTCTTTGACAATAACGAACGTCCGAAGGTCTGTAGCAGTCTGAAGGCTAGTGTGGAGATGTGTGGGGCAAACCGTGATGAAGCAATGGCCCGCTTGAGAGACCTGGAGCAGCTGACGCATCCGGCAATTGCTCCAGCATGAGACAGGTTAATCCCGGATTTTCTACGGCATATTATTACGTCTGCGCAGACGGACTTCCGGGATGCGACGCGACATTTCAAGAAAGAGTGCCGCCATCAATAACATGGAAATAACCGTCATCAACGGATAGGCTATTGCCAGAACTAGCGGCGTTAGAGCCAAGCGGGTAACAGTTCGAAGAACAGAGTGCCTGGCTATGAAATCTGCCAACGGCGGGCTGTTGCGATAGTAGAAAGCCACAAAAGCCCTGCCCGGAGCATTGGTAAGAAGGAATCTGTCGCGGAAATCACGCAGCTGCTGCACCTGCGGATGCAAGTAGCTGCCATAAGCTGCGGTAGCGATAAAACAGCCGCCACCGCCTGAGCTGCTGCTAGTGGCTATTGGTGTTGTCGCTGTTGGTGTTGGCTCTGTCACTGACGCGGGACTACCATTAGTACTGAAACTGGCGCTATGGCCATCGGAGCCGGTGCTGTTTGCGATTAGTAATACTGCCTTGTCAGCTGTCCCAAAGGAACCAACCACATAGGAAGCGCCGCCTGTTTCGGCAGGTATTTCACTCCCGTTTTTGAACAGAGCCGTTTGAATTCCGCTGCTCTTGTTAATAGATATAGTCAGGGAGGTTGCGCCTGATGTTGTCAAGTCGTAATACGCAAACGAATAATGAGGAAGAGTGACGGAATGAGTTTTGTTACTGCTGTTAATCGAGTAGCTGGCAACAGGCGAGTAGGCATGCAAAGGTACGGACGTAATTTCAGCCGTATGAGTTGACCAATCCCTGATATAAACTCTTTTTGCAAAACCAAAAAAATCGTTGCCTAGAGAGTTGCCGTACTTTGAAGTAAGTACACTCTCCAACACCGGTGTCATCGGAATATCATCGCCGCCAGGGCTGGACACGCTTGCCAGACTCTCCCAGAAGCTGCGCACGGTATCAGTCCCATGCTTTTCAGCCAAATACCGATTGAATATCCAGCGACCGTAGCCTCCGCCGTTAGAAGTGCTTGCATCAATATCCATTGATAAAGTGCTCTGCGTGAACCAGTTTGTGGTATAGCTGTAAAGCTGGTTCACGCTGTCATACAGCTCATCTTCCATCCAGGTAGAGGTTGCTTCAGCGTACCAGATATCAAAATAGTAATTATATCCATACTGTATGGCGTGATGGTATTCATGAGCCGCTGTAATTTGCAGACTCTGAAGTGAAGTGTAACTGCCCGTTTTATAGATTAAGTCGGTAAAATTGTTATCCAGCTCCATCCAACTGGTAAAGGCGTTTGGATGGCTTGCCGTTGAAGCAGACTGGTCACTGTTGGTAACTCCGTAAAGTTTTTGCGGAGCGAGATCGAGGAGATATACATCGTACGGTACGCTGCTACCAGCGGTAGGAGCAAGTTGCCATTGCCTGGAAGTATAGGAAGCGGCAACATCATCGAAAGTCTGCGCGACTGTTTGTACCCAGGATAACGATGGTACAGCGTCTGTGCCTGTCGTTGTGTAGTGGATTTTAAACTTGCCGGAAGGTGACAGGTACGTCTGCTCGCCACTAAGCGTCGGCGCTGCCAACTGCTTTGCCAACACCTTCTGTGTCGATGATTGCAAACGTTTCCAGTCGCGGCGCAGGCCATGCTTGAGAGGCGTGCCGCAGCGAGCGGGTTCCGCTGTCTCCGGCGAAACCGACAACACTGATTTTTGGAGTTGCGTATTACCTGTTTCACCGAACTGCTGCAGGTAATAATCATCCAGCGTTCCGGCAGTAACGGTCGCAGAAAGTTGAAACAGGGTAATGATGCCGAGTGTTAGTCGTGCGAAGAAACGTTTCATCAATCTACCATCCTTTTGCCGACCCGCAGGGGGGCGAGTGTTGTAATGCCTCGTTCAACAGTTATATCTGCGGTAAAAGAGCCGCTGCCGACCGAATAAATTCCGGCAGGCAGAACGACCACAAAATAACCATTGTCATCAGTTTGAATAGTGACAAGTTGTTTGCCCGCTGAGAAGACCTGCAGGGGAACACGCGGGTAGGGCCTGAACCGACTGCTGTCGCCAAGCTTACCCCCGGAACTTTGCGTATAACAGATTCCGGCGATAACGCCTGAGTCATCCGGGAGAGCGGTCGGTTCAAGCTGCTCTGTCTGAGCTGTCAGCACTACAGGCCGCACTTTTTCCAGTACTGCGACAAAAGCGGTGCCTTCACCTGCCGGGCCCGGAACAAACGCGCTGCCATCGAAGTGGTAATAATTCCAGGCATCGGCCTGACGTTTACTCGCCGCATATATCGATGTCGAAAGGAGAGTGCCGATAAATAAAACAAGCAAAAATGTAGTCATTCTGGACATGACGATCGCCTTACAGTCGAAGTCTGGTTCGCTATAGTGCCCAATTCGTATCACTTAAGTCAAACGAAAATAATGTAGCTATAGCCTCTTAACTTGACAAATATGCACTCTGCCGATACTTTAACCGAACAAAAATAAAAAATCTGAGCAGCAAATATCACATACGAGGAGTTTACAATCATGGCCGAAAAATTTATTTTCACTTCCGAATCCGTATCCGAAGGGCATCCCGACAAAGTTGCCGATCAGGTTTCTGATTCAATTCTTGACGCAATCCTCACCCAGGACCGCACAGCTAGAGTGGCGTGCGAGACGATGGTCACCACCGGCATGGTAATCATTGCCGGCGAAATAACCACAAACGCGGTGATCAACTATTCCGAAATCGCTCGTCAGACCATCAAAGACATCGGCTACACCGACTCGGAGATTGGCTTTGATGCTGATACCTGTGCCGTCCTCGTTTCTATTGATCGCCAGTCACCAGACATTTCGCAGGGGGTTTCCGAAGGCGAAGGGCTTCACAAGGAACAGGGCGCCGGAGATCAGGGGCTTATGTTCGGCTACGCCTGCAATGAAACTCCTGAACTTATGCCGATGCCGATTCAACTGGCTCATCAACTGGTTGAAAAGCTGGCCGAGGTGCGCAAGTCCGGCAGACTTGACTTTCTCCGTCCCGACTCCAAATCCCAGGTTTCGGTTGAATATGTTGATGGCAAACCAAGCCGCATCGATACGGTTGTCATCTCTACCCAGCATTCACCTGACGTAACCCATGCAAGAATCGAGGAAGAGGTTATTTCCGAAGTGATACGAAAGGTTATTCCGGCACATCTGCTGGACGCCAATACCCGTTACTTCATCAATCCGACCGGGCGTTTTGTCGTCGGTGGGCCAATGGGAGACTGCGGTCTGACCGGACGCAAGATTATCGTCGATACCTACGGCGGCATGGGGCGTCACGGTGGAGGCGCATTTTCCGGAAAAGATCCATCAAAAGTTGACCGTTCTGCCGCCTATATGGGGCGCTATGTCGCCAAAAATCTTGTCGCCGCTGATCTCTGCGACCGGTGCGAGGTGCAGGTGGCGTATGCTATCGGCATGGCCCAACCGGTCTCCATCATGGTCAACACCTTCGGGACAGGTAAGCTGCCGGAAGAGCGCTTCTCCTCACTGGTTCGCGAAACATTTGACATGAGACCGAGTGCTATCATCGAACAGCTTGACCTGCTCCGCCCGATCTATCGCAAAACCGCCGCTTATGGTCACTTCGGGCGTGAATTGCCCGAATTTACATGGGAGAAAACGGATAAGGCCGCTCTGCTCAAGCAGAAGGCAGGATTGTAACGGCAAATCCCCCTCGGTCCCCCTTCAAAAAGGGGGAGGTTTTAAAGTCCCCCCCCTTTTTGAAGGGGGGTTAGGGGGGATTTGCTTTTATATCCATGCCAACCAGCTCCATCGAACATAACCCACTGCTCTTTGGACGTGACGAACGCTCCCGTATTGTTGCGATTGAGCCGGTCGGGCACTTCATCAGGCTTTTTTTCAGAGAAGCAGGGCACATTCGTTTCCATGATGAACCATTTAGGCCGTTTATTCTAGTCAATGACCCTGGAATCGTCTCCGGCTGTCGCACTCCCTGTGCCGTGCGGCAGCTCTCGGGAGATGATTTTTTCCGTTGCCAGTTACTGTTTGATTCATGGCATGACTGCCTGACCGCTGGTGATTTTCTGGCTGAAAAAACCGGCAAAAAACATTCCGCTTCCGACGCCCCCTATCTGTTTCTACCTGATCTTTCCCACCAGTACATGCTTTCCAGTGGCACGACACTCTTTAAAAGTATGGATTTTTCAGAACTGCGATGCCTGGCAGTTGATATCGAAACCACCTGCGCCGATGGCTATGATTTTTCAAACCCGGAACGCCTGGAGGATCGGATTATATCGATTGCCATCAAGGATTCTCATGGCTATGAAGTTGTGCTTCGAGGGGGTCAACTTTCCGAGCCGGAGTTGCTCCGGGCTCTAAACGATGAGATTCTACGCTGTGACCCGGACGTAATCACCGGTCACAATATCTTCCGCTTTGATCTTGACTACATCGGTCGCCGAGCGCAGCGGCATGATATACGCCTGAATTGGGGACGCAACGGAGCTTCGCCGCATATAGCGCCGCATGCCCGTTGGAGTCTGGCGGAAAAAACGCTCGAATACCCCCGCTGGGATGTCTTCGGCCGCCACATTATTGATACTTACTTTCTGACACAGCTCTTTGACATAGGTGGACGAAATCTCGAAAGCCACGGGCTCAAATCCGTGGCGCAGCATTTCGGCATTGCCGCTGCTCAGCGTACATATCTTGAAGGTTCCGACATTTCGGCAGCTTTTCTAAATGACCAGGAGCGGCTGTACCGCTATAACCTTGATGATGCCCGAGAAACACTCTCCTTGTTCCGCCTGCTCGGCTACCCCTGGTTTCTCCAGAGTCGTATTTTCCCCTACTCCTTTCAGAACTGCGTCATTCGCGGCAACGCCACACGGATCAACGCGCTTTTTCTGCGAGAATACCTGCATCTGGGCCACTCGATACCAACTCGAACTTCTACTGTTGCACCCTTTGAGGGTGGCTATACGGAATCGTCGTTTTCCGGGGTTGTCGGCCCGATTGTTCATTGTGACGTGGCATCACTCTATCCGTCACTGATGCTGACGTACCATCTTGCCCCTGCCAAAGATAGCCTGAATCTGTTTCTGCCGGTGCTGGCAGATCTGCGCCGCTTTCGTCTGACAGCAAAACAACGCACCCGCGATGCTGATGACGATGGAGAGAGGCACTATTTTGATGCACTTCAGCAGGTGTTCAAGGTGCTGATAAATTCGTTCTATGGTTATCTCGGCGCCGCGCGACACAATTTCTCCGATCCGGCAGTCGCCGCCGAAGTGACTCGCCTTGGACGAGTTACGATAAAAAATATGATTGAACTGCTCGTATCTGAAGGAGCACAACCTATTGAGGTGGATACTGACGGTATCTATTTTAAACCACCGGATCTCTGTGCCTCCGTGGAGGCTGAACAGGAGCTGGTACGGCGCGTTTCGCAAAAGCTGCCTGGGGGCATCGAGGTTGATATGGACGGTCGCTACCGGGCCATGTTCGCCTATAAAAGTAAAAACTACGCCCTGCAGGGGTATGACACCAGAGTAATTATAAAGGGGAGCGGACTGAGATCACGAGGGCTTGAGCCTTATCTCCGGGAATTCATACGGGATATGGTCGAACTGTTGCTGAACGGTACGGCCTCCAAAGTGGAGCGGCTTTTTGATACATATGTTGCCAGACTTCGAGCGCGAGGACTTGAAGTAGCCTGGATAGCCCGCAGTGAAACGCTTAATGAGTCACCTGGCAGTTACAAGGAAAAACTCCGCTCAGGCAAGCGCAACCACTCGGCAGCCTTTGAGGTTGCCCTCGCTTCAGCCAGAGCCTACCGCACCGGTGATCACGTCAGCTATTATGTCAGTGGCTCCGGTAAAGGCGCCGCAGCGTACGAAAATTGCCGTCCGGTATCGGCTTTCAATGCAGCGCATCCTGATATCAATGTGCAGTATTACATTGAAAAACTGCGTCATGTCAAAAAACGCTTTGAACAGTTTCTGCCGCAAGAGCCGACTCTGTTTGGCCTGTGATGCTTGCATGGGATGTTTCTTTATGGTAAGAGTCTGAAAAGACGTCGATAAAGGAGACCGTATGAAAAAGCTTCTGCTGATAATGGTTATTTTGTCTGCTTTTGTTGTGCTTGAGCCGGGTTGCGCAACTGCCGACCAGCAACCGGAGGTAATTGTTGAGAAGATGGCTGTCAAGCTGGCCAGAGGGGTCACCAACACATTTACCAGTATTATAGAACTTCCGAAGCAGACCATTCTGACAGGAAGAGAGATGGGGCCGGTCGGCTACGTTATCGGTCCGGTCAAGGGTGTCGGCATGACGCTATACCGTGCTGTGATAGGCATTACGGAAGCGGTTTTCTGCATGGTACCCCAGCCGGGATATTATGACCCGATGATTGACCCGGAATTTGTATGGCAGGGGTGGGAACCTAAAAGAGATACAACAAAGGCAATTGAAGAAAAAAATCCGGTAGCGACGGATGAAAAAAAAGAGCCGTGATATAGCATGGGGCTTAAAGAAAAGGCGGATCAGAAACGAACCCGCCTTTTCTCAGATCAAAAAGTCACCCTAGGCGCTGCCGAAGAAAAGCTTCAAACTCAGCACTGAATTCATTCCTCTTGAGCGCCATATCTACCGTGGCCTTTAAAAAGCCGAGCTTGTCGCCGCAATCATGGCGCAATCCTTCAAATAAACAACCGTATACAGCTTCTTCTTTTGACAGGGTCAGGATAGCATCGGTCAGCTGAATTTCCCCCCCTTTACCAGGCGCCTGATTCTCGAGAATCTCAAAAATCCGGGGCGTCAGCACATATCGGCCAATAATCGCCATATCGGATGGGGCTTCGTCACGTTGTGGTTTCTCGACCATATTGGTCACCCGGAAGGTGCGATCACCGACCTTGTCTGCGGCAACACAGCCGTATGAAGAAATATTTTCCAGCGGTACTTTTTCCAGCGCCAGCACCGACCTCCCCTGCAGGTTGAACACGTCAAGCAACTGTCCAAGGCAGGGACGATCTGCGTCAACGATGTCATCCCCGAGTAACACTGCAAAAGGCTCGTTGCCAACAAAATCTTTGGCACAGAGGATGGCATGCCCAAGCCCCATGGCCTGACGTTGGCGAACGTAAAAAATATTTACCATCTCAGCTATTTCCCGCACCCGTGAGAGTTCCTGATCCTTGCCCCTGTTGTAGAGATGCGCCTCCAGCTCAACGGAAATATCAAAGTGGTCTTCAATGTTATGCTTGCCGCGACCGGTCACAAAAAGAATCTGCTCAATGCCTGAAGCCACCGCCTCCTCGACAACGTACTGCACCAAGGGCTTGTCAATCAGCGGTAGCATCTCTTTAGGGGATGATTTGGTTGCAGGGAGAAAGCGGGTGCCGAGGCCGGCAACCGGGAACACGGCTTTTTTAACTTTCATGGGAAGAGCTCCAGGGGATATAGTTCTATTCCGCCGAACATGCACATCCGCTGCATGCGGCTGGTTTAGGTGCTTCTGTCTTAGGGCAGTAGCCGGTATTAAACCAACCGTCACCTTTCAGAGTAAAAGCGGTGGATGAGATCATTTTCTTTACGGGAGCCCCGCAGAGCGGGCATTTGCTGGCGGGTGGATCAGAAAATTTCTGGCGCAGTTCAAATTGGTGGTCACAGGATGCGCAGCGGTATTCATACATCGGCATAACGGTAAACTCCTATTTAAGTATTGATTGTGTGACTGCACTATAATAACGCGTGGGGTGTTTGTCAACGTGCCCACTCTGTGACCTTGCAGCTTATACTCGGGCCAGAATCTTCAGAAGGTGTGGCACCATCTGCTTTTTACGGGACATGACATCTTTGAACTCGTACAGATGCGGCTCAATTTGCGGATATTCCATGACGTGGGCGATGAGGGTATGCCCCTCTACCAGAAAAAGTGTAGTCTCAGTGGAGATGTCAGTTACCATCAGTCCCGCGATGAATAGGTTATCTTTTCGCTTCAACTCCGCCAGAGCTTCCAGCAACTCCTCTTTCATGCGATAAAATTCGTCGAATCCGATCACCTCAACCTGCCCAAGTCCAATACTGTATTTCTCGTGAGTAAAGAGTTTAAAGTCTGCGGCGACAATCCGTTCTGCAGAACCGTAATTTTTAAGGGAACTGCTGGCTGCAAAAATGTCTCTCCCAAAATCGGTAGCGACCAGACCAGAGCACTCTTCAAGCCAGACGGCCATCTGATGGTCGGCATCTGTAGTGGTGGGTGATTTGAGGATAACGGTATCTGACAGGATTCCGGCCAGCAGTAGTGCGGCAATCTGTCTGTCCGGCTTGATCGAACATTCACGGTAACGGCGGGCGACCAGAGTACATGTGCTCCCAACCGGTGAAGTAATAAAAGAGATGGGACTGTTTGAGTGGCTGTTGCCGAGTTTGTGGTGGTCGATGACTTCAGCTATTTCAACGTCTTCAGCTCCCGGCACAGCCTGCCCGAGTTCGTTGTGATCCATCAGAATCAGCCGATACGGGAGAGGTGCCAGCAGGGACGACCTGGTTGCAACACCGGCCAGTGTGCCATCACCTTTAAGCACCATCACAGCCGCCACGTTGGCTCCCATCAGTTTTTGCCGCAGAGTTGCCATTGATTTATCTGCCCCGATGGTGGCAAATTCCTGATCGGCGAGGCATTCAACCGGCGTGGAGATTCGAGCCAGCCAGGCGGCAGTTGCGGTATCGTGGGGAGTAAGGAGAACTGTAACACCTTTGGCTTTGGCCTGACTCAGCAGATCGTCATCCAATTGATGGCCGCCGGTTACCACAAGAATTTTCACGCCGCGCTCAATTGCCGCCTGCTGGATCGTACGGCGATTTCCAGTCATGATCAGAAGCTCATCAGGGTTATGGCCATCAATTCTACTACTGAATGATTCCTCAAGCATTGCGCCGATGAACAGGTTCAAGGTAATCGGGTTGTCATCTCCGCCCCCCGTTTCAAAATATCCTGCAAGAGTTCGTGCCAAACTCGGCAGAGTTGTTGTCACCTGGCGGAGCTTGTCGTGACTCGGGAGGAGATAACTCTCCGAGAGGCGAAGCAGCGACAGCAGCCCGCACGGCTTGTTGTCGTCATCGACGACAGGCAGTACCCGAACCGTAAATTTGTTGAACAGCTCCAGTGCCTCGTATGCCGAACTCTGTCGATTAACCGTCACCGGCAGGCGTTTGATGCTATCTCGTACTTTGGGATGCACGTCCGCAAGAAAGAGCGGATCAGGAATTTTAAGGCGATCAAGAATATAGCGTGTCTGGGGATTTGGCGCGCCAGCCATTGCGGCAATTACGGTGCTGTCACCCTGTTGCCGCTTCAGCGCCGCATAGCCGATTGCGGATGCAATAGAGTCTGTGTCTGGGTTTCGGTGACCGATAACGTAGGTGGTTTTGATCATGGGTACCTCGTTCTGTCTTTTAGTTTTTCCAATCCCTGCTTCGTGCCGCTGCCTGTAGAGTTTCTACCTCTTTGAGGATTTCCATGTATGTGTTGTAGCGCTCCACAGGAATAAGACCCTGTTCGACCAGCAAGAGTACGGCGCAACCCGGCTCACTGTGATGCCGACAGTTGCGGTATTTACAAGCGGCATCCCGATGCTCTTCAAAGCCGGGGAAGTATTTTGCCAACTCCTCCACAGTAATATCAACCAGGCCAAAGTCGCGAAAACCGGGAGTGTCAACAAGTTCGCCGCCGCCTGCAAGTGCATGCAGCGTAGAAACGGTCGTGGTATGTCGCCCCATGCTGTTGTAGGAGCTGAGAGCCCCCACTTTGAGATCAATTTGCGGGCATAGTGCGTTGAGTAAAGAGCTCTTGCCAACTCCGGTTGTGCCGACAAAAGCGCCGCGATGTCCTTCGCTAAGAAATTTAACCAGCGGGGTGAGACCGCTTCGCTCGCAGGCGCTGAGGGGAAATATCAGCACAGATTTACCGTACAGAGTGCTCAGTTTGGCCAGCAATTCCTCTGAGCCATCAAGATCGCATTTATTGACCGCAAGAAAAGGTTGTAGATCTGCAGAGCGTGCCGCAACAATTGCCCGATCGATGAATCCGGACGGCGATTGCGGCGCGACAACGATGCCGAGAACATCCAGATTTGCGCCGACCAGATGGATGCCGCCACGGGCATCACGCCGCTGTAGCACCGTTCGGCGCGGCAGACGCCTCAGTACCTCGCCAGCAACCACGACATTGTCACCGACCACATGCCCGGAGTTGCGTTTGACGCGCACCATCCTGCGCGTCTTATTTTCAAACAGTACCTCAACAGAGATACCGTGATGGGCTACAATCAGTCCGTTAGGTGTAAAACTACCCATCTTGTCTGGTTCCGTTGTATTCGTCAAATTTTACCAGCATCAGTCTGTTTTTTGCAATGTTGTCATGTGCTCATTTCTCCTAAGTTTATACGTTGCCAAAATATTTATCTGGACGAATAACAAACTCTCCCGTATTTTGTCCCGCCACACAATACCACTTTACAAGAATAATGGGAGGCAATCAAAATGGCACAGGCAGAAAATGGAAGTACCGTAACAATAAACTTCACGGGGAGACTTGATGATGGAACCGTATTCGACTCAACTCTTGAAGCAATGGAATGTAATGAGGAGAACGGTTGCGAAGACGGCGGTTGTGACGATGAAGATTGCGGCTGCGGCGGGCACGAAAGCGGGCCGATGACCTTTGTCCTCGGAGAAGGGATTCTCTTTCCACAAATTGACGCGGCTATAGTCGGCATGTCGCCCGGCGATAAAAAAACGGTAAAAATCGCTGCTGCAGATGCCTTTGGCGAATTTGACAAAGAAAAAATATTTACTGTACCGCGCAGCGAACTTCCGGAAGACCTCATTCCTGAAGTCGGAGACGAACTGAGTCTCTCCAACGATGATGACGAGGAGCTTGATGTTGTTGTTCTTGAGGCAACGGAAGAGCAGGTTACGTTTGATGCCAACCATCCACTCGCCGGCGAGGATGTAACTTTTGATATCGAGTTGCTAAGTATTCTGTAATAATCGAGGCTGTGCCGGGGGATGTTCACTTGAGCATCAGTCCATTGCTCGCTTGTAAACGCCACTTTTACCCCCCTCTTTGAACAGTAGCCTGATCTCGCTGATCGTAATCGATTTATCGCTCCCCTTGCACATGTCGTAAATCGTCAGTGCAGCCAGACTGGCCCCGGTCATGGCCTCCATCTCAACTCCGGTGCGCTCGTAAGCCCTTACGGTACAGCGCACCGTAATCACTCCCGCAGCTTCATCAATTTCGAAATCAACAGTGACGCTATGGATGGCCAGCGGATGAGAAAGAGGGATCAGGTCAGGTGTCCTTTTGGCGGCCATGATGCCGGCCAGGCGGGCGACTCCCAGTACGTCGCCTTTGGCAACGCCGCCGGTCTTTATGGCCAAGAGCAGCTCCGGAGAAAGCCGCAATTCTGCTGCTGCTGTGGCTGTCCGCAGAGTCTGCTGTTTGGCGCTTACATCGACCATGATCGCATGGCCGCTTTCGTCAAAATGGTTGAAGTTCATCATATTCTCCTGATTCTATGCAGGCGGCAGATATTGCTCAAACTGTTTCTTGTCCGTGGCACAGCGGTATGCTTCTTCCGGATTTACTTTTTTTGTTTTCAGCAGATCAAGAAGATGCTGATCCATCAACTGCATGCCGTCCTTCTTGGCGGTCTGCATGATTGAGGGAATCTGGAATGTCTTCCCTTCACGGATGAGGTTGGCGATGGCCGGGGTGCCAAGCATGATTTCCAGGGCGGCAACGCGCCCTTTTCCTTCGGCTGTTTTAAGCAGTTGCTGGCAGACAACACCCTTTAGAGATTCGGACAGCATGGCACGAACCTGTTCCTGCTGATCGGTAGGGAATACATCGATAATCCGGTCCACAGTCTTGGGAGCGGTGCTGGTGTGCAGCGTGCCAAACACAAGATGGCCGGTTTCGGCTGCGCTCATGGCGAGTTGAATAGTTATCAGGTCGCGCATCTCACCTACCAGAATGACATCAGGATCTTCACGTAGCGCAGCCCGCAGGGCTGAAGCAAAACTTTCGGTATGCTGTCCGATCTGGCGCTGATTCAGAAGTGACAGCTTGTTTTCATGAATGAACTCCAGCGGATCCTCAAAGGTCAGGATATGCTCCTTCCGGGTTGAGTTTATCAGGTCGATCATGCTCAACCCGGAA
>Ga0194060_10001915_pt1 | contig 14863 bp, 20 predicted proteins | sample SepL225m_MetaG_FD_163427 | JGI IMG/M metagenome (GOLD analysis project Ga0194060, IMG submission 163427) | Anoxic zone freshwater microbial communities from boreal shield lake in IISD Experimental Lakes Area, Ontario, Canada - Sep2016-L222-5m | ecosystem: Environmental > Aquatic > Freshwater >...
TTCCTTCTTGCCGCCCCTTCAAGCGGATCCGGTAAAACCACGATAACCCTCGCTCTCCTGAGGACGTTTGCCCGGCGGGGGCTTGTGGTGCAGCCGTTCAAGTGTGGGCCGGATTACCTTGATACTCGTTTGCACACCATGGCGGCCTCTTTTGGCGGGCACGAGCGGGCAGGGATCAATCTTGATACTTTCATGGCTTCAAAGGAGCATGTGCAGGGGCTGTTCAGCCGTTACTCATCGGATGCTGATGTTGCTGTGGTTGAGGGTGTCATGGGGCTGTTTGACGGAGCTGAAAAATCGGAGGGGAGCAGCGCCGAGATTGCCATGCTGCTTGGTATTCCCGTTGTTATGGTCATCAACGCTCATAGTATGGCCTATTCGGCAGCGCCGATGCTCTATGGTTTCAGGACGTTTGATCCCGCACTGAACCTTGCCGGGGTTATTTTCAACCAGGTCAATACAGCCTCTCATTACAGCTATCTTGAAGCGGCAGCTCGCGATGCCGGAGTAGAACCGCTAGGCTATGTTCCCCGCAGCGAAGCGGTGGCCATCAGTGAGCGACATCTTGGCCTTGACACCTCTGCCGGATACGACCGCGAGTGCGTGATTGAGGCAATGGCTGAGCATGTTGGTAAAACTGTGGATGTTGATCGCCTGCTGGAGATTGCGCAGGTTGAGAGGCCTTCCGCTTCGGTTATGTCGCCATCAATCGCCGGGGGAAATAAACTTATCGCAGTGGCCCGCGACGAGGCGTTCAACTTTGTCTATCGCGAGAATATTGAGCTGCTTCGCCAATATGGACGAGTGGTGTTTTTCAGTCCACTACATGATGAACGTCTGCCTGAAGCCGAGATGGTTTACCTGGCAGGCGGCTATCCTGAACTCTATGCCGAACAGCTCTCGTCCAACAGTGCCATGCGTGAGCAGATTGCAGCGTTCAGCCGAAGTGGCGGTCGTCTCTATGCCGAGTGCGGTGGCATGATGTACCTTGGAAAAACAATAACGCTGAAGGATGGTTCCGTTTATCCCATGTGTGGCGCACTTGACCTTGAGACGACCATGCAGGAGTCGAGACTGACTCTTGGATACAGGAGCGTGGTGCTCGATGGCTCCACAGCCGAGCTCCGGGGTCACGAATTTCACTATTCACGCATCAGCCATCAGGGGGCGTTGCAGAACATCGCCACCGTCAACAACGCCCGGGGTGAACATGTGGCAACACCTCTTTTCAGAAAAGAGAATACGACAGCCTCCTACATTCACCTCTACTGGGGCGAAATGCCTCAGGCTCCTGTCCTGCTTTTTTCGCTTGAGAGTGAATAACGTGTTGATACCTTTTATTGTGGCTCGTTACAATAGAAACTCCAGATCGTACCCCTCTTCTGTCGACTCTGCAACAAATGCTTTCAGCTTCTTCAGAAACTCAAGAAACCGTCCCGAATCAATGTCACGGAAATATGCCACCCCCACCGGTTCATCATGCCAGCCGAGCAGAATTGTTTCGTGCTGTTTCGGATCAATGGAGGCCATGCGCTCCTCAATGATGATGATCATGCGTTCCTGAGCACTGTTATGCAGAAACGCTTCATCCCAACTGTCAAGTCCGTTGCCGCTCTCCGAGATAAATGGCAGAGTGTTCAACAGTTCCGGCAGGCCGTAATGAAAAAATGCAGCGTAATTGTGGGCATCAATCTCTAGGGAACTGTAAGCTTTGTACGATCTCTCTTGAAGCCGTACCCGATTGATGGTGCCGGTACGGTAGATCGACAGCTCACGGTGTACCGGATTGTCGTCGTCAATAAAGATGCGATGAACATTCATAACGGTCATAATGGAGGCGGAGAACCTTTAATCAGCAGAGAAGTTTTCTGTTTTTATGGAATTGGTTGCAACATAGCTATCTTGAAAGAATTTTTTGCTGTGTTCATAGTGGCAAAAAAAGTACGGTGCGGTATTCACAACAATTTTACCGATAAATCAGAAGTATGGACGGAAATTTTTCAAACAGAGTACAGGATGTTATCCGTCTCAGCCGTGAGGAGGCGTTGCGGTTGGGCCACGATTATATCGGTACGGAACACCTTCTTCTTGGTCTTATCAGAGAGGGTGAGGGTATTGGCGCCAGGATATTAAAGAATCTCAAGATAGATCTGTTTGGCCTGAAGTTGAAAATTGAGGAGAGCACGCATCCCCGGATTGGTGAATCCCAGATGGGGAATGTTCCCCTCACCAAACAGGCTGAGAAGGTGCTGAAGATTACCTATCTCGAAGCAAAAATTTGCAAGTCGAATGTTATCGGAACAGAGCACCTCCTGCTGTCGATTATGAAGGGCGATGATAATATTGCCGCCCAGATTCTGGAGCAGTTTGGCTTGACATACGATCTGGTCAGGGATGAGCTGATGAGTATATCAAGCAGCAGAAGCGAGGCGGATGAGCCTCCCTTGGAAGGGGCCTATTCGACAGGTGGTTCAGAGCGGCAGCCTAAAAAGCCTGATCCCAAAAAAGGGGAGAGAACAAAGACACCGGTGCTCGACAACTTTGGGCGTGATCTTACCCGTCTGGCTCTTGACGACAAGCTCGACCCGATTATAGGGCGTGAAAAGGAGATTGAGCGTGTCGCCCAGGTGTTGAGCCGTCGTAAAAAGAATAATCCGGTCTTGATTGGTGAGCCGGGTGTCGGCAAGACGGCCATTGCTGAAGGTCTTGCTCTCAAAATTGTGCAACGCAAGGTCTCCAGGGTGCTGTACGACAAGCGGGTCGTTGCCCTTGATTTGGCTGCTCTTGTGGCTGGCACCAAATATCGCGGTCAGTTTGAAGAGCGGATGAAGGCGTTGATGAATGAACTTGAGCGGTCTCGTGATGTGATTCTCTTTATTGATGAGCTGCATACTATTGTTGGTGCCGGAGGTGCATCAGGGTCACTTGACGCGAGCAATATCTTCAAGCCCGCACTTGCGCGTGGCGAACTTCAGTGCATCGGAGCCACCACGCTTGACGAGTATCGTCAGTTTATCGAAAAAGATGGCGCGCTTGATCGCCGGTTCCAGAAGATCATGGTGGAGCCCACCTCGGTTGATGAGACGATTCAGATACTCAACAACATCAAGTCGAAGTATGAGGTGCATCATCATGTCAACTACTCGGAACTCTCCATTGAGAAGGCAGTCAAGCTTTCCGAGCGTTATATCACGGATCGCTTTTTGCCCGACAAGGCGATTGATGTTATGGATGAGGCCGGGGCGCGTGTTCATCTGAGCAATATTCATGTGCCGCAGGAGATTCTTGAGCTTGAAAAATCGATTGAGGAGGTGAAGAGCGAGAAGAATCAGGTGGTGAAGATGCAGAATTTTGAGGAGGCGGCGAAGCTTCGTGACCGCGAGAAAAGTATGATAGAGGCGCTTGACCAGGCCAAGCAGGAGTGGGAAGAGCGCGCCGCCGAGAGTGTCTACGATGTCACTGAAGCCGATATCACCTCGGTGATTGCCATGATGACCGGCATTCCGGTTGCCAGGGTTGCGCAGTCCGAATCGAAACGGTTGCTCACGATGGAGGCCGATCTCACCAAAGAGGTGATTGGCCAGGATGAGGCGATCAAGAAGATTACCAAGGCGATACAGCGTACTCGTGCCGGGTTGAAAGATCCTTCACGTCCCATTGGCTCCTTTATTTTTCTTGGGCCGACCGGAGTTGGCAAGACCGAGCTTGCCAAGGCGCTGACCCGATACCTGTTTGATACAGAAGATGCTTTGATACGAGCCGATATGAGCGAGTATATGGAGAAGTTCTCGGTCAGCCGCCTTGTTGGAGCACCTCCCGGATATGTTGGCTACGAAGAGGGCGGCCAGTTGACCGAAAAGGTTCGTCGTAAGCCCTATTCTGTGGTGCTTATTGACGAGATTGAGAAGGCGCACCCCGATGTTTTCAATATTCTCCTGCAGGTGCTGGACGAGGGCGTGCTGACTGACGGGATGGGGAGAAAGGTTGATTTCCGCAATACGGTGATCATCATGACCTCAAATATTGGTGCCAAGGATATCAAGAATTTCGGCGCTGGATCGGGCATGGGCTTTACTCCCATTGATGACGCAACCGGTAATTACAAGGCTATGAAGTCAACCATTGAGGATGCGCTCAAGCGAGTCTTCAATCCCGAGTTTCTCAACAGAATTGATGATATTGTTGTCTTCCATGCGCTTGAAAAGCAGCATATTTTCAAGATTATCGACATTACCGCCGGCAAGCTCTTCAAGAGGCTGCATGATATGGGTATTGAGGTGCAGATCGATGAAAACGCCAAGGAGTTTCTTGTGGACAAGGGTTACGATCAGAAATATGGTGCCCGTCCGCTAAAGAGGGCTTTGCAAAAGTATGTGGAAGATCCGCTTGCCGAAGAGATGCTGAAGGGTCGTTTTTCTGAGGGAAGTGTCATCAGGATTATGTTTGATGAGGCGGAAAAAGAGCTTCGTTTTGTCGACGGGGTGGTGCCGGTTCCTGAAGGCGAAGGGCAGGCGCACAGCGAGTAAATCATCTCTTTCTTCCAGCCGATTTTATTTCCTTGATTGGGAACACCACTGCTACACGGAGTGGTGTTCCCAATCAAGGAAACCGGAGGCTTTTTTTGCTGGCAATCTGCCACGCAAGCAATTGCGCATGGTGCAAGCATGGATTGAATGAAGGCAAAGCATTTTACGATCTTCAGGCAACAGGTATTGGTGATTATTTTTGGGATTGTTTGATTTCAGGGAATTATGAAACGTAAGGTCTACATTGAAACATCCGTTATCAGCTACCTGACGGCTCGGCCCAGCAAGGCCATTATCGGAGCGGCTCACCAACAAATTACATTAGCCTGGTGGGAAACGCGCAGCCAGTACGATCTGGTAGTTTCTGAGTCGGTTTTGCGTGAGTGCGGTGGCCGGTGACCCCGATGCTGCAAAAAAGCGTCTGACAGTGTTGAATGATGTGCCATTGATCTTGATAACCGAACAAGAACTTGATATTGCCAACTCGCTGGTAGCGAAGGGGATTATTCCAGCCAAGGCGGCTGAAGATGCGCTCCACATTGCAATTGCCACAGTCAATGGAGTTGATTATCTTCTTTCTTGGAACTGTCGGCACATTGCAAACCCCGAGATACAAAGAGGTATCGCTGCTCACCTCGAAGAAATTGGTTTATCGCTGCCGTTCATTTGCATTCCCGAAGAACTACTCGGAGACGAACATGTTGAATGACGAAATCGTAAATGAAGTAAGAGCTATTCGTGATGCCCATGCAGCCAAATTTGGCTATGACTTGCAGGCTATCTATGCTGATTTGAAAAAGTCAGAAGCTGAACATATTGCCGCCGGTCATCCATTTATTCCTGCGCCTGAGTGCCCGGTGCCTGACACGGCATTGCAGTGGACTCGCTTCGCTCACCGCTGAATTCAGACGTTCGCAAGTACATCTATGGAATTTGCAGCACTCAAGCCAAGAACCGAACACACAATTGTATCTCTTGGGGATGTTAAGTCTGTTGGTGAACGGATGGCCCCGATTATCGGGTTTATTTCATACAGCATGAACAATCAGTGATAATCCTGTTGGCTGGTGGCGATAAATGTACGCAAGCCAGAGAAATAAAAACTGCGCTTCACTGGGCACAAAATTAATATGTTAGCAAAGCTTACTCTTACTATTGATGATGAAGTCATTTCAAGAGCCAAGATTTATGCTCAGCGGCAACAAAGAAGTGTATCTAAAATTGTTCAAGAGTATTTGAAGAGTATTTCCGACATCAATAGAACGGAAATTTCAACTTTTCGGTTGGATCCAATAATTACTAATCGAATCACAGGAATGTTCAAAGAGAATTACTCTGGAGAATCGTATAAAGAAATATTAAGCGCTGCACTCATGGAAAAGTTACAATGATTAGTAATGTCTCCAATGATTCTGAGTTAGTGCTATGCACTTCTATCTGCTGCAAATGCAGCGGCAAAATTATATCTTGCTGGAAATTGATAAAAGGAGGAACCGGATGAACATTACTGAATTGAGAAAAATGAGCACTTCGGAACGATTGCAAGCTATGGAGGTGCTTTGGGATAGCCTTGTATATGAAAATGATGCAGTCGAAACTCCTGAGTGGCATGAGAAAATACTTCAGGAAAGAAAAGAAAAAATTGCAAGTGGGTGCGCGACATTCATCACACTCGCTGATCTCAAAAAGAGTCGCCTCCAATGAGAATAAATGATGTTTTCATATTGGATGAAGCGGTTGACGATTTGAATGAAGGTAAAGCATTTTACGATCTTCAGGCAACAGGTATTGGTGATTATTTCCGGGATTGTTTGATTTCAGATATCGAATCCCTCATAATATATGCTGGCGTTCACAGTAAAAAGCTCGGTCTGTTTCAAATGTTCGCCAAGCGATTTCCTTATACCATCTACTACGAACTCGTTGAAAACATGGCGTATGTTGTTGCTGTTCTGCCGATGCGCAGAAATCCCTCATGGATTATGAGTAAAATCAGGGAAAGGCGCTAACAAGCTGGTCAGCCAGTTTACTAACCGTACCACAAGTTGATGCGGAAAATACAGGGAAAATAAAGTTGATGGCTTGCCGTAAAAGAATCGAATTATCTTTGTAAGCATGATCTGGGAAGAATTAGAGCTATTAAAAAAGCAATATCTTGAAATGGGATTATCGGAGGCCATTGATTATGAAAAGTTTTCAATGATCTCGATTGTGTATCATTCCACCAAAATTGAAGGCTGTTCGTTAACTGAGAACGATACGAAAGTATTGCTGGAGAATGGTGTTACTTCAAAAGGAAAACCATTGACTGACCATATCATGGTTAAAGACCATTATGCAGCATTTATGTTTCTTAAAGAGATTGCAAAGCAGAAACAAAAGATAAGTATTGATTTAATCCAACAAGTTGCCGGGCTTGTTATGAAACATACTGGTGGAGTGGTCAACACAATGTCAGGGACTTATGATACTTCATTGGGAGATTTTCGAAAGGCTCAAGTCTATGTCGACAGGAAATATTTTCCTGATTTTTCCAAGGTAGAGGCCTTGTTGATTACACTGATTGATCATGTTAACCAAAGACTCGATAACGTTTCTGATAATGAGATTTTAAAACTCTCTGCTGATCTCCATTACAACCTTGTGAATATTCATCCTTTTGGGGACGGGAATGGGCGGACGTCACGATTAATGATGAATTACATCCAAAGGTATCATCAAGAACCTTTCATCAAAATATTTACCGAGGATAGAGCTGACTATATTGAGGCCTTGAATAAAACCGAAGAGCTTGAGGATATTTCCATATTCAGGGATTTTATTTGTCGTCAACAGATTAAATTTTACAAGGCTGAGATAACAAAGTTTGAGCGAAAAGATAAAGGGTTCTCTTTGCTGTTTTAGGCATTAAGGGAGGTATTAAGGGGCACCATGCCAATTATTTGACGTTTTTTATGATTTATCCATGTATATTGAATACGAAAATTTCAAATTGCATGGATCATGAGCCTTCTTTATCTCGATCGCAAAATAGCCGCAGATGTCCGGCTTGGGCTGAAAAGTTCGGGCTTGATGATCCTGATCAACTTCATTCCCTTAATTGTACCTTTGATTGCACTTGTTATCCATGGCTTTGTCAAATGTGATCGGAAAAGGGAAATAACCGCACAATCCCCGTTAACCTATGCGTTTTTAAGTTAACCCGCAGTATATTATATGAAACCCGGAGGAATCCAATGGTAACTATGCAGATGACAGAGAAAATTTATGAGCAGGCTTTGGATCTGCCAACAGGTGACCGGTTGATTTTAATTGATAAACTTCTTCACAGTACTAACCTGCCGACTCAATTTGAGGTTGATAAGCTTTGGGCTGAAGAAGTTGAACGGAGAAGCAAGGAAATCGAATCTGGCAAGGCTAGGCTGATTCCAGGCGAGGAGGTGTTTGAAAAGATAAAGAAAAGGTTTGGTAAATGAATTTCAGCTTTCATGAGCTCGCCGAAGATGAGCTGATATCAACGATCGAATATTACGAAGATTGCCAAACCGGACTTGGCCTTTGTTTTTCCGAGGAAATATATGCCACAATTGAACGGATTTGCCGTTTCCCATTAGCGTGGGAACTGATCGATTCCCATACCAGACGTTGCCTGTCACATCGCTTTCCATACGCCGTTCTATACCGTATGGTAGAAAATGAGATTCGAATTATGGCTGTTATGAATCTCCACAGAAAACCTTGTTACTGGAAAACTCGGAAATAGATGCGCAGAACCCCTATAAATCTCTTCGGCAGCTAACCAAGGGCTACGTTCTGGCTGATTTTTTCGTTGTCTTTTGTATTATTTTCTTGTACAATAAGTTTTGTGATTTATTGGAATAATTTATAAGCCTCGTTATGCAGAAAGGAGTTTCTGCTTTTTGCGTAATTAGGCAGATCCGTCTAAACAATGTTGGGTCGACGAAGGAGACCATCGACCAGAAATATGGCGCTCGTCCGCTGAAAAGGGCGCTCCAGAAGTATGTGGAAGATCCCCTTGCCGAAGAGATGCTGAAAGGGCGATTTTCAGAAGGCAGTATCATCAGGATTGCTTTTGATGATGCCGAGAATGAACTCCGTTTTGTTGATGGGGTAGCTCCCGTTCCTGAAGGCGAAGGACAGGTTGCACAGCGAGTAAAGTATTGCCTTTTTCAAGCCGATTTTATTTCCTTTTTTGGGGACACCACTGCTAAACGGAGTGGTGTCCCTCAAGGAAAGTCGAAGCGGTTTTGTGCTGATCCGTATAACAAGCTGAAATGAAACGCGGTTAATGGTTTAATTATTTATAATAAAATGAGTTAAATCAATTTTTTGTGGTTAGCAATTTGCTTTTAATATGAGTTATAACCGGACAGTAGTGAAAATAATTCATTTAAACGCTTTACTTATTACGTTTTTTATCCATGTTGACAGGAGGTAATTGCCATGAAACATATAACCGCTACGGACACCCTTGAGTTATCAGTCCCGGAGAGAATTCAGTTGGTAGAAGACATATGGGATACGATATCTAACGAACCTGAAGCTGTCCAGTTATCGGACGAAGAAAAAAAAATAATTGATGAACGTTTGGAAGCATATCACAGAAACCCCGCATTAGGTGCTCCGTGGGAAGATGTTTATAAGAGAATAGTATCTAAGCAATGAGGCATCAAATCATAATCAGACCTGAGGCTGAAAATGATTTAAGAGAATCATTCCTTTGGTATGAAGAAAAAAGGCAGGGTTTGGGACATGACTTCTTGTTTCAGATTGATGCCGGTCTTAAATTTATCCAAAGGAATCCTGAGCTCACCGCAGTAGAATATAAAGAAGCAAGGAAGCACATCATTAAAAAATTCCCTTATAAAATAATCTATCTGTTCAAAAATGATGCAATTTTTGTTCTGGCAGTGCTTCATGGCAAGAGAAGTCCAGCCGTATTAAAAAACAGAATAGGCTGCATCTAACCAAATCACTTCACCTGACTGTCGGCTTCGCCGCCAGCCAGCATGTGACCCATTATTTCCCATAATAATCTTGTTGATAAGGTGTAGCTTATAGGCTACGTTAAGGCTATGATTGAAATTCGTAAAACCGACCATTTTGGCAAAAACCGTTACAACAAAATATGAAGTATCCGAGCACCTTCGTACTCCTCAAGAAATGGCCGCTTATCTGGAGGAGTGCATTGAAGAAGCAAATGGAGATACTGCGTTTATTACCAAGGCATTGGGGGACATCGCAAGGGCAAAAGGTATGACGCAGGTGGCACGGGACGCTGGGTTGTCTCGTGAAAGTCTGTATAAGGCTTGAAATGGGGAAAGAAGTCCAGAGTTCGATACCATTCTTAAAGTCATAAGTGCTCTGGGTTTGAAATTGCACGCAGCAGCAGCACACACAACGAAAATAATCGCCTGACAAAAGCCAATCAAGCCGATCGCTACGTTCTGGCTGATTTCTTCGTTGTCTTTTGTATTATTTTCTTGTACAATAAGTTATGTGATTTTTTGGAATAATTTGTAAGCCTTGTTATGCAGAAAGGAGTTTCTGCTTTTTGCGGAATTAGGCAGATCCGTCTAAACATTTTTATGCCTACTGAGCAGAATGAAAGCGTCACATCATGATTTTGAAGTGGAATTGAGAGATGACTGGTGGAGCGAGGCCGGAATGCTCGGGTTCAAAACTTCCCTAAATTGTTACCGAGGCGATGCAAGCGCTTTCCCGAATAAACAGATCTTCAGCGTCAGCATTGAAGAAGTAGAGCCAGTCCGCCGAAATCTAAGCGCCGGTGTCTTTAACGACAATGAAGAGGCATCCGCCCATGACAGGGTCGTGCGAATTTTGCGCGGATTTCAAGCGGATGCAGAAATACCACCGGTGGAAGTAGTGAGTATGTCCCCGGATTCACGCTTCAAGTACAAGCTTGTTCATGGCGCTCATCGGTTTTACTGTTCCTTGATTGCTGGATTCTCTCATGTGCCAGCCGTTCAAGGATTTGACATGAGTGCGCTTGACCGATAAAGAGGCATAACTCTGCGCTGTACTGCGGCTGATGGGTTGAGGCTGAAAACATCGGTATCACTCACGCGGCTCACGGGTGAGCGTTTGAATAAGTATAGTATTCAAAAGGGCTTCAGCTAAATTATCATTGCATAGTACCCGTTTAAAAATAACTATAAAAAAATACGCCAAAACCGTCAATATTAGGCTATCTGGTAAAGCATTATTAAAAAATCATGACGAATAGGACTATAGAATAGGGTCTAATCACAATTCAATTTTTACAGTTATTTATTAACAAGCACATAGTTGCATCTTAAATAACAATTAATAATTTATAGTTAATCTTTTGGAGGTAAAAATGTTAGATGAAGCAAAAGCGAAAATTGAAAAAGCCCTGCAAATACTCAAAAATAAATTGGTTGTTGAAAATATTTCATTTCTGATAAACGAATACTATAAAGAGTGTGAAGGAATAGTGATTGATACTTCAAAGATTATTCTTCCAGAATTAAAAGAACAATTAAAAATCAACAATACGGATAAAGTGCTTTCATTTTTTCGAGATGGGAACAAATTGGATATCCTAATTTGCGATATGACATCTATAACGTGCCCTGATGGAGAGTATTACAACTCTGGTAACTTGTACGTGCTGTATAACGGTGATTTCGTACTGCAAAATTCAGTGAGCTATAATTTCGACATATATGGTGGTTTATATGAAATTTCATTTTATGAATCCTCTATAGAAAAACTAAAAATAGGTAGCTGGCTAGATGAATTGAGACAGTTGCGACTAATGATAGAAAAGCAAATGGAGAAAAATCGAATTAAAAAGAAAAATGAGGCATTATTAAAGACATCGTCAGTCATTGATTTGGGCGATTTGTAAATTTCATTAAAATTACGGAAGAGTGTCAAGCTATTGGGTGCCATCTTTTCCCCCAATGCCATATCAATTTTGAGTTCCTGCGTGGGCTCTAACTTGGCAGTTAACTGGACCTTTCGCACGAAACGTGAGTAAGGCGGGTTACTTCTATGCTATGTGTCAGAAAATACTTTAATCGGAGGGTCAAATGGCAGATCCACATTGGACTAGTTATGTTGGCATGGTGACGGGAATAATAGGTGCTTTTACAGGTATCATAGGGTACCGAAAAGCCACCAATCTCAAATCACTTGACCTCCGCCTTGAGTTAAAAAAAGCAACTCACAATGCAATAACGGATCTTCACCAAATTAAGGAGTTAATCGACAAAGCAGATAAATCAAGGCAAGCAGTAGCATCCGCAAAAGGCATGTTCAGGTCTGGGATGATGGAAAAATGGAAGACTGATGTTAATAAAGACAAGATTAAATTGGCGACTTTACTTGTTAATACCCCAAATTCAGAAGAGAATATTGAAAAGTGTTCACAAAGAGTTCTGGAATCCAAGTTGATAGAAATACATAAGTTTTGGGTTGCAGTTAAAGAACTCAAAGAAAAATATATTTCAGAGTACCAAAAAGACGACGAAGAGAGGAAACAAATCAAGGAAGCTCACCGAGTGGGTTTTCAACAACGCTCAAACACCTAGCCATCGCTTACAGGCGACGGCTAAACGCCGCGCATGCAAGCGCACGTTCGGCTTAACAGAGAAATTAGGTAGATAAATGATAGTTAAAGACTTTGTAAATCAAACAGAAGATCAGTTTGTATTCCCGGATCTTATCCACATCGATTACTTTCAAAAATATCGACGTGGATATTATGCAAGTCGCGAAAATGGATTACTCAACATGCATAGGAATTATGTCAACCTATTATTACACCTCAATGATATTCATGAGTACAATGAACAGCATGCGAAGTCCTTCGCTAAAAGGCTTCAATCTAATAAGAAAGATTGGAAAAATTGTGAAGCAATATTTTCTGAAGTTATTGTGTATAGAAGCTACATTCGTTCAGTTTATGAGGGCCTGATTAAAAAGATCGAACTTCATGAATCTGAATCAGACATTATTATCGAACGTCTGGATGGCATTAAAGCATATCTAGAAATATTTTGTATCATGCCAAACTTCCCAATACCTGATCCTGATAAGGTAGTTGTAATAGATGTTAAGACACATACCCAGAAGGAATTGGCATCTGTTAGACAGAAACTATTGCGCAAGATTGATAAACAAAGACAGTTTACCAAACAGCGCGAAAATTTTGCTGTTATAGAACTTAATGATGTGAGTATAGCTGGCGACTTTACTGTCTTGTCTTCTTTATCTAGTGGGTATGAAGTAAGGATTAATAAAGAAACTATGGAGTCAATCTCAGAAGGATATAACTGGGAAGACTCTATATTTAAAGATCCAAGAACAAAGTTTTTGAAGGGTATCATTTATTTTAATCTTGGTGATTACAACTCACGAAAATGTTTGGTCAACCCTTACTTTAAATAATCGGCAAATACATACTGCGCCACCATGAATAGGGAATGCCATTCTGCACCGTCTTTTTTGTGATTTATTGGCAACTATGCAGATGACAGAAAAAATTTATGAGCAGGCATTGGAGCTGCCTGCAGGTGACCGGTTGATTTTAATTGATAAACATCTTCACAGCGCTAACATGCCAACTCAACTTGAGGTTGATAAGTTTTGGGCTGAAGAAGTTGAACGGAGAAGTACAGACATCGAATCTGGCAAGGCAAGGCTGATTCCAGGAGAGGAGGTGTTTGAAAAAATAAAGATACGGTTTGGTAAATGAATTTCAGCATTTATGATCTTGCCGAAGATTAGCTGATATCCACGATAGAATATTACGAAGAAGCATGATCTGGGAAGAATTAGAGCTATTAAAAAAGCAATATCTTGAAACGGGATTATCAGAGGCCATTGATTATGAAAAGTTTTCAATGATGTCGATTGTCTATAATTCCACCAAAATTGAAGGCTGTTCGTTAACTGAGAGTGATACGAAAGTATTGCTGGAGAATGGTATTACAGCAAAAGGAAAGCCACTGACTGACCACCTGATGGTTAAAGACCATTATGCTGCATTTATGTTCCTGAAAGAGATTGCAAAGCAGAAACAAAAGATAAGTATTCAGTTACTGCAACAAGTTGCGGGACTTGTCATGAAAAATACTGGTGGAGTGGTCAATACCATGTCAGGGACATTTGATACTTCATTGGGAGATTTACGAACGGCTCAAGTCTATGTCGACAGAAAATATTTTCCTGATTTTTCCAAGGTTGAGGGCTTGTTGCTTACACTTATTGAGAATGTTAACCAAAGACTCGATAACGTTTCTGATCATGAGATTTTAAAACTCTCAGCCGATATCCATTACAATCTGGTGAATATTCATCCTTTTGGGGACGGGAATGGGCGGACATCAAGATTGATGATGAATTACATACAAATGTATCATCAGGAACCTTTCATTAAAATATTCACAGAGGATCGAGCAGACTATATTGACGCCTTGAATAAAACCGAAGAGCTTGAGGATATTTCCATATTCAGGGATTTTATTTGTCGTCAACAGATTAAATTTTACAAGGCCGAGATAAAAAAGTTTAAGCGAAAGGATAAAGGATTCTCCTTACTGTTTTAGGCTTTAAGGGATCACTATGCCAATTATTTGACTTTTCTTATAATTTATCCATGTATATTGAATATGAAAATTTCAAATTGCATGGATTATGTCCCCTCTCTATCTCGATCGCATAATAGCCAAGGATGTCAGGCTTGGGCTGAAAAACAACCCGGTTACGGCGGTTGTGGGGCCTCGACAATGTGGCAAGTCTACTCTGATCAGGCATCTGGTCTCTTATGATCGGCCGTTCGTCTATCTTGATCTTGAACGTCCTTCCGATTTGAGCAAGCTCGATGACCCCGAATGGTTTTTGCAGCATCAGCAGGGAAAGCTGGTTTGCATCGATGAGGTGCAAAGGCGGCCGGAGCTTTTCCCCCTGATTCGAAGTCTGGTGGACGAATGGGGTGGTAATGGTCATTTTTTGATTCTCGGATCGGCTTCACGTGATCTGCTGATGCAGAGTTCCGAGTCGCTTGCCGGACGAATCACCTACAAGCGGTTGACTCCGTTTTTGTGGGAAGAGGTAAAGGAGCGGGTGATCATTGAGGAGTATCTTGCACGCGGAGGGTTTCCGAAAAGCCTGCTTCAGGAAGAGGCTCAGGTGTCGTACATGTGGCGGGAGGATTTTATCACGAGCTTTCTTGAGCGTGATCTGCTGCAATGGAGCGGGTTCTCTCCGGCAACGATGCGTCGTCTCTGGCAGATGCTCGCTCACAATAACGGTCAGATGGTAAA
>Ga0194060_10001917_pt1 | contig 14861 bp, 15 predicted proteins | sample SepL225m_MetaG_FD_163427 | JGI IMG/M metagenome (GOLD analysis project Ga0194060, IMG submission 163427) | Anoxic zone freshwater microbial communities from boreal shield lake in IISD Experimental Lakes Area, Ontario, Canada - Sep2016-L222-5m | ecosystem: Environmental > Aquatic > Freshwater >...
TGATCACCCCGTCACGCGTTCCGAAAATGTGGGTGCCGGAAGTCTGGTGGCGATCGGGATCAAGAAGAGCGATAGCCGCGTCGCTGTAATAAACGCCCCGCCGCTGCACATCAGTTTTGAGTATGATCAGGCGTGGTACGTCAGGATAGCGTTGGGTGGCCTCATCTAGAGTAGTTATCGGTCTGTTTTTGGAAAGAGCATGAGTCATTATGGGTATCCGATCATCTAACGGCTATTTTGTGCTACTGAATTAGAAGCGGGCAGCCCTGTTACAATCGGCAGACTGGTGTCTTTTGACCATCCGATCCATGAGCTGTCATAGTTGTGCAGCTTCTCAAGCGGCCAGCCGGCCAGATAGAGTGAAAATATGGCCTGGGTTGAGCGCACACCTGACTGGCAATAAAAGTACAGCTCTTTACTGCGATCATAACCGAGTCGATTCAACACCGGCAGTAGTTCATCCGATGACAGCCATTCAGCCTGATTTTCTTTTTTCTTGAAAACCGTCCAATTGCTGTGAACTGCACCGGGAATACGTCCGGCACGATAGGCGCCTTTTTTCAACTCTTCGCCGCTGAATTCTTTCAGATCGCGATTGTCCCAGATCTGAGCCTTGTTATTGCTCTGAGCTGCGATGACATCCTGAGTTTCCACCCGTAATGACGGCAGCGATACTTTGGCGGCAAAATTGCCGGTACGGACAGGAGGGGCCGGTGCCAGCAGATCCACCGTAAATCCTGCATCCCTCCAGGCTTTTATGCCGCCATCAAGCACTCGCACATCACCTTTGCCGTAATAGGTGAAGGCCCACCATAAACGAGTGGCATCATATTTAGCGTCGTACACCACTACCGTAGAATCCCTGTTGATGCCGAGACTCTGAGTCAGCTTTGAGAAACCGGCCGCATCAATTATGTTGCCGGTGACGCCATTTTGCGTCTCTGATGGTGCCTCAATGGCAGGGCGATCAATCTGGTATGACCCCGGAATATGTCCGAGTCGATACTCCACATTGCTCTCCGCTGCCAGGACGACCAATCTGGGATCCCTTGCATCGATCAGACGCTTCAGTTCCTTCACTGTTATCAGGGCGTTGCCGCGCGGGTAGCCCTTGTAGCTGCTGTTCTCCGCAGCAAATACGCCAAGAGTCGAGGCCAGCATGGATACAAGTGTGATTGCTGCAATGAGAATGTTCATCCTTTTCATGTGCGACTCCTTGTCGTGGAAAATAAAAAGGCCGGACAAGAATGGGGAAAGTTTCCATTCAGTCCGGCCTCCAGTGTTTCTGGTCAGCCAATATTTAATTTTCTGAGATACTATCTTTGTCAGTAACGCAAGTCAAGCATAAAATATAATATCTATGATTTTTATATTTATTTAAATACTACAAAATATTCTAAAACAACTACTACTGACCTAATGGCTATATAGAGCGAAGTTCTCTGACTCGAACAGCAACCAATTCGGCAGCGCGGTCAATCTCATCACGCATCGTCCATTTTCCAATACTGAATCGGACTGCACCAAGATTTCGCTCCCGCGACAGCCCCATTGCCGAAAGCACTCCCGACAGCTTGCTGATACCACCATGGCAGGCAGCTCCCGTCGATGCTGCTATTTCGGGAATATGCTCCAACAACTCGGCACCGACCAGTCCAGCAAAGCTGACATTCAAGGTATTCGGTAATCGTTCCGCTGGATGGCCATTTAGTTCTACGCCATCGATCAATTCCTGCAAACGTGTCTGCAAATGATCTCGCAGAGAAATCAGCTCGGCGCTCCCTGCCACAATCCGCTGCTGAGCCTGTTCTGCTGCTGTGCCGAGAGCCACGATATACGGTACATTTTCTGTTCCTGCCCGGCGGCCTGACTCATGACCGGCACCGTACAAATATGACTCTGTAGCTGCTCCCTTCCTTATATACAGCGCTCCGACACCTTTGGGCGCATAGAACTTATGACCGGCAACTGTCAGCAGATCAACCTGGAGTTCATCAACACGGGTCGGGATCTTCCCGACTGACTGGGCAGCGTCCGTATGAAAAATAATGCCATGCCTACGGGCAATCGCGCCGATTTCAGCCAGCGGTTGTATCGTACCAACCTCGTTATTGGCATGCATCACACTGATGAGGGTCGTCGCCGGCGTTATTGCTCTCTCAACAACTGCAGGATCTACCTTTCCGTAATTGTCCACCGGGAGGATGGTAACAGAAAATCCCTGATCCTCAAGCCAGAGAAGCGGGTTCAACACAGCCGGATGTTCTATTTCTGTCGTAATGATATGCCTGCCGCGCCCGGAATAAGCGCGTGCTGTGGCGATAAGCGCCTGATTGTTAGCCTCGGTTCCGCCGCTTGTGAAAACAATTTCTGAAGGATCCGCTCCTAAAAGGGCTGCAAGCTGTGCACGTGCAGCTTCGACTGCCTTTTTGGCTTCTCGCCCATATTCATGACTGCTGGACGGATTACCAAAACGCTCATGCAGGTAGGGCAGCAATTTCTCAACAACCAGAGGATCGACCGGGGTTGTGGCATTATAATCAAGATAAATCGGCGGCATGTTACGCTTCCTTCCAAATCGGGGTACTTGTCATATCTGGTATTCAACTCCATCCAACGCCTGCCGATGCACCAGATGAAACTCCTCAAATAGTTCTTTGCGGAATGAGGCGAAATTACTCTCAGTTCGCTCCCGAGGGTACGAGAGTTTCACATCCATCACCCTCTGAATCCGGCCCGGATTGGGAGCCATCAACACAACTCTCTGACCCAGTGTAATGGCCTCATCCAGGTCGTGAGTCACGAAGACAATGGTTGGCCGTTTCTCTTGCCAGATGCGCAACAGCTCATCCTGCAGATGCAGACGGGTGAAAGCATCCAGTGCCGCGAACGGTTCGTCCATGAAGAGTACGCTTGGTTCAACCGCCAGGGCCCGCGCGATTGAAACCCGCTGTTTCATGCCTCCTGAGAGTTCATGCGGATGCTTGTCTTTGGCAGAAACCAACCCAACCAGCTCCAAAGCCTCCATTGCTTTGTCGCTGGCTTCTCCAGGTGATATCCCTTTGGCCTGCAACCCGAAAAGAACATTACCAAGAACTGTGCGCCAGGGGTACAGACCGTAATCCTGAAATATCATGATGTGGTCTGGGTCGGGGCCTGACACCGGCTTTCCGTCGATCTGGACGCTTCCGCTGTAAGGTTTCTCAAAACCGGCCATCAGGTTGATGATTGTTGTTTTACCGCAGCCGCTCGGACCCACCAGACAGACAATTTCGCCTGATTCGATTTCCAGGTCAAGCTGACTCAGGGCTATCTGTTCATCTCCACAGGCAGAGATGAATCGTTTCTCTACGGCCGAGAGCTTGATTTTGGGGAAGCTGTCACTCATGATGCTACACCCCAGCGACGACCAATTGCCTGCTCGAACGCCTTCATCCCGCGATAGATGATCAGTCCCAATACACCAATCAAAAGCATTCCAGCCAGAATCTGATCTGTTCTCAGGAAGTTACGGGCATCCACAATCATATACCCCAATCCTGATTGTGCCCCCAGCATCTCACCGGCCACCAGATGAATCCATGCCGTTCCGACAGCTATGTGAAGCCCTACCATAATACCGGGAAATGCGGCCGGTACTATCACGCGCAGAAACGTCATCCGCGATCCGGCGCCAAAGTTGTTTGCAACCTTGATGTATACTTCAGGGACTCCGCGCACGGCACTGATAGTGGTAAGCAGTACCGGATAAAAAGCAGCCAGGAAAATGATAAAGATTGCCGGAGCATTGCCGATACCGAACCAGAGTACCGCCAGCGGAAACCAGGCAATGGGAGATATGGGGCGCAGCACCTGTATCAGCGGATCAATAGCGGCATGACAGCGGAAGAAGCGCCCCAGGAATAACCCTAAAGGGATGGCAACTACCACCGCCAACAAATAGGCACTACTGAATCTGATCAGACTGATGCCGATATGCCCCCAGAGTACTCCGTTGTCCGATAATTCCTTGATCGCCTTAAGCACATCAACCGGTGCTGGCAACTGCTCAGGTGTATAGCGCCCGGCTGCAAACTGCCAAAGCGCTACGAATATAGTGCCCGTGAGCAGAGGCAGGACAATTTTAAACGCTTTTGAATTCATCTATCCCTTCTTGGCAAAGCGGTCATCCAGATAGCCTGCAAGATCTACCCGTTCTTTAGCCACTCCGAACTTGATCATATAATCCTGGGTAGCAGTAAAATCTGCTTTGTTTGGCACCAGGTTGAGGAAGCTGAGGCGGTCGCGTGGCGTCGTTAAAACCTTCTCGATGATATCTGGCTTTTGGCCAAGGATCTTTGTAGAGCCTTTAGCCGCAAGTACCGGATTGGCCTCGATATACGTTGCGGTGCGTAAAAATCCCGATACCATCTCCTGTACCGCCTCCGGATTACTGGCGATGACACTCTCCCGGAGGTTGAGTACACAGCAGATGTGGTCATGCCAGATATCCTTGGAGAGTGTCAGGATCTTTCCGACCTTCTGGGCCTCGGCCTGGGCGCCGAACGGCTCGGCCACGATATAGCCGTGGATACGTCCGGTCGCAAGCGCATTGACCATCTCGGGCGGAGCCATGTCGATAATCTTAAGGTCCTTGATTGGGTCAATGTTTTTCTCGGTCAGCACTTTGCGAAGCAAAAGGTTGTGGGTCGAAAAGGGGCTGGGTATGGCTATTGTTTTACCTTTGAGGTCTTCGATCTTGTTTATTTCATTACCAATTTTCACGGTGATGACACTACCGTTGCGATGACCGAGAAGAACGACTTTGACCGGAACCCCTTTCTGGCGCAGAGTCAGGCCGATAGGGGTCAGCAGGAAAGCTCCGTCAATAGCTCCTACTTTGAGCGCCTCGGAGATCTCAGGCCAGGAAGAAAATTTTGTTGGTTGAATTTCAACGGACTTAAACTGCTCACGTTCGGCGGCGATCATCAGCAGATGATCAGTAATTGGCAGATAGCCGATTTTCAGTTTGGCTTTAGCACCTCCAGCCCAGGCAAAACGGGTAATCGGTGCTGCAGCAGCAGCTGCCAGGGTCAGACCGGATGCTTTCAGAAATTCTCGTCTATTCATGGTGATGCTCCTCTTCATGAGTGTGGTGATGTCCAAGGACATGGGCGTGTTGGTGTTCAAGTTGTTTGTTGATGGCAGAAAGGCGCGTTGTGGTCGGTGCTGCCGCCGGCTGCCAGCCGAGTCCGGCCCGGCGTTGATCAAAATCGGCCACGATGCGGGCTGCCAGAACGACAGGATCCGGCTCGACCACCATCACAGCGCCGACAAGTTCCTGCGTTCCTTCATAAAAAAAGCGGGAGACCTTGTCGGATCCGGCAACTGGCGGAGTGATGCAGTGGTAGGAGTTAAGGCCCAGCAGACGAAATCCAAGCGCAGCACCGATCCCCTTTTCGTTTGACCATTCCGGACTTGAGAATGCCAGCGGCAACTTGGTAAGCGGCTCGGCTGATGCTGCAGCAAATGTGCGGAAGAACGCCGATGCACGGGCATTGTCGAGGCATTCGCCCATATGCCAGACCGGTGGCAGGTCGAGTGGCGTCAAAACTTTTTTCAGCCCGCCTCCAGCCCCCGCCAGACCTTCCGACAGACAGAAACCCATCTTGAGCAAGGCAAAGGCTGCACAGCCGTTGGTGAGCAGCAGGACGTCATGGGCAATCAGCTCCTCTGCGACCTTAACAATGGCTTCTTCGTAGACAAGTTTGGGGTTATTGCACCCCACCAGGTTGACCACCCCACGGATACGACCGCTTTTAAGGTGATCAAGCAGAACCTCGGCACCGCCGAAAGTGGCCAGAATATTTTCTACCGAGAAGCCGACCTCTGCCTCCATGCGAGCCTGCGGTACAAACAGTTTACCTGCCTGGCGTTCACCGTAAGCCTGGATGCCCCGCCTTACGATCCTCTCGGCCAGAACATCCGCCTGATCAAGATTGGAGTGATGATGGTCAAAGGCGATATGCTCGGCACCGGGGAGGCGGGCCGAATCACTGGTGGTGATCACCCGCGTATGAAAGCAGGCCGCTACGTCCATGATGCCGGGGAATACATCCTGCACATCGGCAACCCAGAGATCCAGAGCACCGGTTGCCAGGGCAAGTTCGGCTCCCACGGCATTGGCCAGCGGTGTGACGTCGCCGAATTTTGCCAGCGCCGAATGCCCTGAACAGCAGATACCGTAAAGCTTGATGGTTTCGGCACCAGCAGCTTTCGCCTCGACTATCAGCTCCTCCCGACGGGAGGCTTTGACAATCGCCGCCACCAGCACCGGTGAATGGCCATGAACAGCAATGTTAACCGTGTCGAGGCGGATAGCTCCGAGATTAGTACTGATGCGGCTCCGCTTTGGCAGGCCGTAGAGACAGTCCATGGCGATGGATGAGCCGACCACGCTGCTCCAGGCAAAAGCCAGTCCGCAGCGCAGCATCTGCCGGGAAATGTTTTCCCAGTCGCCGTCGGTACCGGTTGTCGTGCGGTGCAGCGCTTCAAATACTTCGTGATAGGCTCCGATCGGGAGGATATCGAGCTCTTTCCAACGTGCCAGACGCTCCGGCGGCGCAAGCGCCTCTAACGTCCGGTACGGCCCCGGAATAGTACGGCACAGATCTTCAAGCAGAATCAGTGATATCTCACCGGCGAGCTGCTCGATTGTTTTACTATCGTCAAAGATGCCGAATGACTTTGCCGTTGCCACAACCTTTTCCGGGCCGAGGATAGGGAGGTTGAGGGTGCCGTCTGCCGCCCCCTTCAGAGCGAGCATAACCTCGCGCCCGCGTGCACCGTGGGCGGCCACACCGGCAGCGGTCCAGCGAAGAATATTCCGGGCAACGATAAGATGGGCATCGGCACCGCATACCCCCCTTGGACTTTTGGGGGTAATCCGGCACGGCCCGATATGGCAGTTCTTGCAGCAGGTGCCGTTAAGTCCGAAACCACAGTGCGGCTTTTGCGCATCGAAACGGTCAAAGGGGGTATCAATCCCGGCCTGCTCCATATATTCGATCATCTGGCGAACAGCAGGGTCAGGAGTGCGTTTTTTTACATCAGATTTATTGGGGAAACTTTTTTTCATAACGAGTCAGCACCCATAATATAATATCTACATACTTAGTAGGCTTTGTATAGCAAATGCTGACTGTTATTGTCAATAAGAAATATTTACTAATTTGGTGTGGTTCCTGCTGATATGAGCTCTTATCAGGCGGCCTTCTTATCATCAAGTATCCGAAAATCGGAAAAAATGCCTCGAAATGGTTTCTGGTAAATCTGCACCTCTTCAACCCTCCCCTTTTTGGGGCCAAAGGCACACCATGAAATCAGGGCATCTACGGCATTCTCTTCACCTTCCAGGCATGCCTCTACCGCCCCGTTATTCAAGTTCCTTACCCAACCTCGCACACCCAGATTGCTGGCAATCCTGTGAGTCTGTTTGCGATAGGAAACCCCCTGTACAAAACCTTTCACCAGAATGTTTTTACGTATCGGCATATCAGATTTTCCTCCAGGTCAGTTATTCCGATGGCCGGCGGCAATCGGCTCATGATAGCGGGTATAGACCTCCATCGCCTGTCTCATCATGTCGGATATGCTGAGTGAATAGCGGGATGCTATATCCTGGAGATCATTTCTCTCAATCTCGCTGACTCTCATTGAAATTACGTTGTAGCGAGGGTTATCCTTGTATTTAGCCATGGTTACCTGAATCACCTTTTCCAGCAGCTCCGGCATATCATAGATTGCTGTTGCGAATCGGGCTTCCGCTGATACCAAGGATTTTTATCTTTTCCGTTTGGTCAGATTGCATAAGCAAACGGCCGCTCAACGTATGCAAAGAACTCCGAAAAAATCTCCTTGCGGATCTGGACAAATTCATAACTGCTGCGGTCACGTGGCCGTGGGAGATGCACCGGGACAATTTTCTTAACCGTGCCGGGACGACTGGACATGATCACCACCCGATCTCCCAGAAATATGGCCTCATCAATGTCATGGGTTACCAACACCATGGTGGTGCGCTCCGCTTCCCAGATGCGCAGTATTTCCTGCTGCATCTGGATTCTTGTCATCGCATCCAGCGCCCCGAACGGTTCGTCCAGCAGCAGCAGTTGGGGATTGTTTACCAAGGCCCGTGCTATGGCGACCCGCTGCGACATGCCGCCGGATAGCTGATGAGGCAGCGCCTTGGCGAACCCGGCCAGCTCTACCAGCTCCAGATGTTCGCGTACTACCGTGTCACGCTGACTGTTATCCATGCCGTTAAGCCCGAAGGCCACGTTCTGTTCCACCGTCAACCAGGGGATCAGGCGGTGTTCCTGAAAGACCATTCCTCGGTCAAGTCCCGGACCGCCGATCCGCTTGCCGCCGATTTTTACTTCACCGCTGTAACCGTTTTCCAAGCCGGAGATGATCCGCAGCAACGTGCTCTTGCCACAGCCGCTGCTGCCGACGATGCTGACAAACTCACCTTCGTGGATGTCCAGGTTTATTCCCTGCAGTGCATCAACATCACCACCGGCAACCTTGTAGCATTTATTGAGATTTTCAATCGTCAGATTGCTTGCTGCTGTTGCGCTCATGATGCTCTCCTTCAGTTGCCGGAAAAGGCAACCTTCCAGCGTATAAGCCTGATCTCAAGACGTTTGATCAGGCTGTCCATCAGCTTGCCGATAATACCGATGGTAATCATCCCCACGATGACAACATCCGATTGGGAAAGCTGCCTGGCATCCATGATCAGGTAGCCGATACCGCTGCCGGCTGCTATCAGCTCTGCCGCCACCACGCACATCCAGGCCACCATCAGACCGACCCGCAGGCCGGTCATGATGGCGGGCAATGCGCCCGGCAGAACCACCTGTCGCACGAACTTGAAGCGCGGAACTGCCAGTATCCTGGCCACCTCGACAAATTTGTGGTCGGTCTGGCGGATACCGTCGATAGTATTGATGATGATCGGAAAGAAGGCCCCCAGGAAGATTATGTAGACCTTTGATTGCTCACCGATGCCGAACCAGAGAATTGCCAGAGGAATCCAGGCTATGGGAGGAATCGGTTTGACAACCTGGATGATCAGGTCGGTCCAGCGGTCCAGGGTACGCGAGAGCCCAATGGCTGTTCCAAGGACAAGGCCCAGAACGGCAGCAATGCCGAACCCTTCCAGAACCCTGAGTACACTGATGCCAATATGGCGCATCAGGTCACCGCTCTTGAATAGGTCCCAGAATGCCAGCGCGATCTGCGATGGCGCTGGCAGCAGGATCGGGTTGAGAAAACCAAGATGGTACAAACCCTGCCAGATTCCGATCAGTACAACGGTGAGTCCAAAGTATTGCAGCAGATGCTGAAATTTTTGAAGGCGTGAATTGGTGTCGTTGGCCATTGATAATTTCTCCGGAGGCATATGGGCGATCCTTTGATCGCCCGGATTAGGGCAAACACAAGGTTTGCCACTACAAAATCCGTATCATTTATTTAATTCCGGCTTCGCGTGTCAAGCTCTGGTCGACAAAAGTATCTATATTGACATGCGACTTGATGATGGCATTTTCCTTCATGAATTCTTCAGATTTTTTCAATTCAGCGATATCATCAGCCTGGATGGCCGGGTCGTAGTCAAATTTCTTGAAAACTTTCAGAAGAAGGTCTGCACTCAGACTGACGTCCTTTTCAATCAGTTTGGCCGCTTCCTTGGGGTTTGACCGGATGAATTCAGCGCCACGCTGATAGGCCTTCAGAAATGCCTTGAGCTGATCCCGATGCTTGGTGACAAATTCATTGGTGGCGATGATGACAAGCGCACCTTTTTTGATTCCGGTTCCGTCAGCCAGAACCCGTGCTGCTCCGCTGGCTTCCAGTTTTGTGATCTGAGGCTCCCAGACTGCGCCGGCATCAATGTTGCCAGATTGTATTGCCGTTGCAATATCGGCGTTGGGTAGATTGATGACTTCGACATCCTTAGATGTAAGCCCACCCTGCTTCAGTACCAGCACCAGCAGATGGTGGGCGTATGATCCCTTGGTCACGGCAACTTTTTTCCCTTTGAGGTCTTTCGGGGATTTTATGCTTGAGTTTGCAGGGACAACTACCGCCAAAGACTTGGGACCGGAAGAGGTCAGCGCGATGATGCGGGTATTTATCCCGGCCGATTTTCCGATAATGGCCGGGGTGTCACCCAGAAAGCCGATATCCTGCTGTCCGGCAGCGAATGATTCGTTAATCGGCGGTCCTGCGAGAAATGATGTCCATTTCAGGGCTGGTTTGGCGCCGATTTTGGCCAGTTCCTCATCAATCCACTTGTTGTTTTTTGCCACAAACAGCGGTGCATAGTGCGGTATTGCCTGGGTGGCAAAGCGGATCTCGTCGGCAGCGTGTGCACCTGATGCGACAAGGATGGTCAGGAGTACAACTGAAAGAATACGGGTTATGACGGTGTTCATGGTGAGTCTCCTTTTGGTTTGTTATGTTACGGTTGAATTTTTGCGAGTCGATCCAGATGTCTGAACAGCGGGTGCAAAGCCTCTTCCTCGGTATGCCGGACCTGGATGTTCTCGTTGATGACCTCTTCCGGCTCAATTACCCAGACAGCAGAGAGGTCCACGTCACCCAGACGCTTTCGCACATCGCGGTAATGATGCAGGTAGATCGGTCCGGTGATCAGCGTCTTGACCGGTCTGCCCTTGATCTGCCAGCTCTGTCCGCTTTTGTCGCTGACCGATACGGACACCTTCTGGTCAAACCAGATGCTGCGCACCAGATTTTTCTGGGTTCGCGACGACTCGACCAGTTCCAGGTAGAGCAGATTTCCGTCATCATCCACACGGATAAAAGGTTTTGCGGCAGCATGCGGATAGCCATGTTCGTTAACTGTTGCCAGCACTTTGGTGGAGTCGTCGTTGCTGAAAAGAGCTATGATTTCCTTGTTCAATTTTGTAGCCATATTCATTCTCCTTTTTAAGTGACTTACAATAAGCGCGACAGATCGCCATCAGGATGATTGCCACAACGGCGATAGTCGTTGTAATCGATCGGCAGTTTGTACTTGACCCGCAGATCGTGCAGCCCCTGCGCCAACCTAACGAAGTAGTCAAGCGACGGGTTCTTCTGATCCTTGAAATAGGAACCGGGGCGCGGCACCCAGACAATGTAGAAGGTGGTAACCCCGTTCTCTGCCAGCGATTCCGCCTCTTCCAGTGTTGATTTCAGGGCCTCTTCCTCACTGGTGAAACCATTTGGTTTTGCCAGTTCAACGCCTCCTACCAAGCCGGTCCCCACGTTACCCCTCCCGAAGATATCCACCGCCCTGACCAGGCGCTGTTTCCATTCCTGGTAACCGACATATTTGGCCTTGCCGGGACAGATCCAGTTGAACTTGTCTTCTCCCAGAACCTCCAGGTCGCTGGTATATCCGGTCAGGCCGGTCTGTTCGTACAGCCGTGCCAGCTGTTTCTCGTTGAAGGCTGAGGCGATCAGTTCACTGGGAAATTTTTTACTGGAGAAGTTCTCACCGATGGCCTGTAGGGTTTCGATGTAGAACTCAACCTCGCGGTCGAACAGCTCCTGCCCCTTGATGACCGAACCGGAGGTCAGACAGATGCCGGTGAAGCGACCCGGCTCTTTCAGCGCCTCCCCAATGGTTTCGGATATATCCTGGGGTTTTAGTCTGCTTGGCACACCCAGTTCATCCTTCTGCTGTTTGGTGTGGGTGACGATATCGCAGAACTTGCACCCCTTCTCCTCGGCCCAGAAGTAACAGTAGCTGGACTGGAAGACGTTCAGTCGCTGCGGACGGGCGCTGACGATATGGCTCATATGGATGCCGGTGCTGGTCTTTTTGTCGTAATAGAGCGGTTTCGGCCAGAAGTCGACAAACTCCACGAACTGCCCGCCATCCACCAGGGCCGGCTTGCCGTCGATCAGATCGACCAGATAGGGATTCTGTGCCAGAGGCGTCGGATCTGTCAGGATTGTTGAGCCATCTCGCAGAAGTAAAGATTCGGGGAGATCTTTAATTTCGCCGTCACGCGAGCCAAACAGATATGGACTGCGCATCTGAACGGAATCGTCAACGACCTTTAAAACCTCCTCAGTGTAATGTACCCCTCGACGTTGGGCATCAATCTTTACCGCCACCAGGCGTGGAAATTCGGGGTGCCGTTCCAGTACCTGATTCAGTTCGGATTCATTTGATTCAACCAGCTTCAATGCAACTGACATAACGTTTCTCCTCCTGTGGAGTCTTTAAAATAGTTAGCGGGAAAGATCTGCGACCCGGTCGATACGTTCCCAGGGGAGATCAAGATCAGTGCGGCCAAAGTGGCCGTATGCGGCAGTCTGGCGATAGATAGGACGGCGCAAGTCAAGTTGTTCGATGATCGCGGCCGGTCGCAGATCAAAGTGTCTGGCGATAAGGGCCGAGAGTTGTTCATCACTGATCGTGCCAGTGCCGAACGACTCAACAAATACCGCTACAGGACGTGCCACACCTATGGCGTAGGCAATCTGGATTTCGACCTTTTTGGCCAGACCGGCTGCGACAATGTTTTTGGCCACATAGCGTGCTGCGTATGCTCCGGAGCGGTCAACCTTGGTTGGATCTTTGCCGGAAAATGCACCACCACCGTGTCGCGCTACGCCGCCGTAGGTATCGACGATAATCTTGCGTCCCGTGAGTCCGGCGTCTCCGTGCGGCCCACCCACAACAAAGCGTCCGGTCGGATTGATGAAATAGCGGGTTTTATCATCCAGCAGGTTTTCTGGAATGACCGGCTTGATGATTCTGGCGATGACATCCTGTCTGATCTGCTCCAGTTCAACCTCCGGACCGTGTTGGGTTGAGATGACCACTGTATCGATCCGCTTCGGTTTTCCATCCTCGAATTCGACCGTCACCTGACTCTTGCCATCCGGACGCAGGTAAGCAATCTCACCTTGTTTACGGGCCGAGGCAAGTTTCCTCGTCAATCCATGGGCCAGCGCAATGCTGGTCGGCAGATATTCAGCCGTTTCGTCTGTGGCATAACCAAAAACCATGCCCTGATCACCGGCTCCAACCGAATCCAGGTAGCCGTCATGGTCACCGCCGCTGCGTTGCTCCAGAGCGCTGTTTACCCCTTGTGCAATATCAGCGGACTGCTGGTCCAGCGAGACCAGTACGGCGCTATGTTCGGCATCCAACCCATATTCGGTTTTGGTATAACCGACGTCTGCGATCGTATCCCGCGCTACCCTGACTGCATTGATCTGCGCCGAGGATGAAGTTTCGCCGATAATTACCACCAGGCCGGTAGTAACACTGGTTTCACAGGCCACTCTGGCTAAAGGGTCTTTTTCCAGCAATGCATCCAGAATTGAATCCGATATTTGATCGGCAAGCTTGTCCGGGTGCCCTTCAGTAACCGACTCTGAAGTAAACAGGTAATTCTTTGCGGCCATAATCTTCTCCTTCGATCTTGGTTTGTTGATGCTTGAAATGAAAAAGGCCGAAGGAAATATTCCCCCGGCCTCCAGTTTTCTGGTCAGCACAGTAATTGTTTGTCAAAAAGTCTGATATGTATTTATTGCCAGTGTATCAATCCATCTGGTAGATAGCAGCTACAGCATGACTCCGATAATAGTGGCTGATACGCCTTAAACCGTGAGGATTCAGTAACCAGTCAAGCTCCTCATGAGTCAGGGTTTTTGAACAATCACTGCAGGCAAAATAATCTTTGCAGCTGGTATCACAGCGCTCCTGTGGCTTGCGACAGCGCACCTCCATCAACAGGTATCCGCCAGGTTTCAGATTTGCAACGGCATTCGTCAAGTAGGCATGCCTTTCAGCGCTGTTCATTATTATGTTGAAGACATATGTGGACAGCACCAGATCCACATTGAGTCTGCTCTGCGGTAGTTCGTCCGAAGCCAGCAGTCGTTCCAGATGTATGAGTGCCGAGCAGCTACGAAGTTTTTCAACCTGTTCCGGAAGGTCAGCCGCATAAACATTGAACCCTTCCTGAGAAAGATACACTGCATTGCGCATGGTGCCGGTTCCGTAATCAAGGACGTCCATAGCCTGCTGTGTTTTGAAAAACCGGCTGTAACGTCTGACACTTTCAGCTACTGCTACCACTTTGTACCCCCCTTCTATTTATAGCCATATATTAACTATAAATTTTATAGATTTATATAGCAATACTTTACATCTGTCAAGTAAAAATATACTTAATACGAAGAACAAATAGACTTTATCAAAACCCCATCTTTACCATAAACACCCTTTCAAACGATGGGTTTCCGGCCAGATCCACTACAGCCACCTGCTCTACAATCCGACAACCTCAGAAATTCGGCCGGCATGCAGCATTGTACTGATATCCCTGAAAACGACATCCTTAACTGAATGGAAGATCCGCACCGCTTCGGCGGCATTACCGTTCTCTCCTCATCCATACTACTGCATCTGACAATTCTTTGAAATATCCCTTGTTAATAGCCGTTGACATCGTTATCTCCCTCAATTCAAAATCTATCAGATTGCTGCGCCATCAGTAACCAGACCATTTTCAAGCGCAAACAGACGGTCAGCCCATTCAAGAGCCCATATGCGAAGTTTTTCCTGGGATAAAGCCTGAGGCTGTTGCTTGACAGTCAACGAACGCGATTCATCTACGATATGGTTTGACAGACGTCTATAAAAGTACGATGTAGAATAAGGGGACAGGCTGCTTATTGACTAACCTCAGACTTCTTGATTCGGCAGGAATTGACCATGGCACATTATGCCAGAACGTAGACCATTTTTGCTCCAGTTTCCGGGTGCCGGAACTCCTGCTTGGTTA
>Ga0194060_10001918_pt1 | contig 14860 bp, 16 predicted proteins | sample SepL225m_MetaG_FD_163427 | JGI IMG/M metagenome (GOLD analysis project Ga0194060, IMG submission 163427) | Anoxic zone freshwater microbial communities from boreal shield lake in IISD Experimental Lakes Area, Ontario, Canada - Sep2016-L222-5m | ecosystem: Environmental > Aquatic > Freshwater >...
ATTGGCGATACCACTTAGTGTTTATGACAAAGTACCATTTTCTACTACGGATCTTTTGTATTCTATAATTGCAATTTTCTCAGTTTCTTTTTTGACAAATAAGATTTTTTCTTGGGCATTTGATGCTCCAGTCAATGTTGAATCTGTCTATATTTCAGCATTAATTTTAGTTTTGATTGTTACTCCAACGACAAACAGTGATCCAGTTTCTTATCTATCATTTGTTTGTTGGGTGTCAGCATTAACTATGGCATCAAAATATCTTTTTACCATTGGTAAAAAACATATATTTAACCCAGTTGCAATCGCAACCGTTATAACAGCTTTTACTATAAATCAATCTCCAAGTTGGTGGGTTGGTACTACATATATGGCACCACTTGTTGCCATTGTTGGATTTCTTGTTGTCAGAAAAATAAAACGCGCAGACTTAGTTTTAAGTTTCTTGGTTGTGTCTATTCTAATGACAATATTGCCTGGGATTATAAATAATAGTTCAACCCCAGTATTAACAAATCTATTTCGTGCAGTATTTCAGTCACCAATATTATTCTTGGCTGTATTCATGTTAACTGAGCCATTAACCACACCACCTACAAGGTTGATGCGAATAATTTACGGTTCTATCGTTGGATTATTATTCTTTCCAAATATACACATTGGATCTATATATTTAACTCCAGAATTTGCTCTTATTTTGGGTAATGTTTTTGCTTATATAGTTAGCCCAAAAGAAAAGCTGATTTTAGCGCTTAAAGAAAAATTAAATATTGCAAAAGATACTTATGAATTTAGTTTTGTAATGAATCAAAAAATTTCATTTCTTCCCGGGCAATATCTAGAATGGACATTAAAACACCGAGATCCAGATAGTCGTGGCAATAGAAGATATTTTACAATTTCTTCATCTCCAACTGAGGACACTTTAAAGCTTGGGATTAAATTTTATCCAGAATTAAGTAGCTTTAAAAATAAATTATTATTTTTAAATAAAGGAGACACTATTGTCGCTTCTCAATGTGCAGGGGAATTTGTTATGCCAAAAGACACCAAGACTAAATTGGTTTTCATAGCTGGAGGAATCGGTGTTACACCATTTAGAAGTATGATTAAATATTGTGTTGATAAAAATGAGAAACGTGATATAGTACTTTTATGTTCAAATAAGAAGGTGGAAGACATTGCTTATAAAAATATATTTGATGAAGCAGAAGTAAAATTAGGACTTAAAACTCTTTATATAGTAACTGATAAAGATCAAATAATTCAAAATAAAAATATGAGAAGCGGATTCATTGATATTCCATTTATTCAAAAAGAAATTCCAGATTTTAAAGAGAGAGAATTTTATATTTCTGGACCTCATTCTATGATTTCGATGTTTGAAAAAACTCTTTCTGATATAGGTATTCCAAAGAAAAATATTAAAGTAGACTTTTTCCCTGGTTTCGCTTAATTAATATTTATGAAAAAAATTTCAGAATTTATGATTGAGGATCACAGACATCTTGACAAACTTTTGTTTAATTTTTTAAATGAAAAAGATATTAATGAGTCTAGGATATTATTTCAAAGACTGAGAGATAGATTCGATAAACATTTTAGAATAGAGGATGAAATATTATTTCCTTTATTCCGTAAGTATCTTGGTGTAGAAGAAGATACTGGATTGATAACAAAAAGACATGACGAACATAATTCTATTTTAAAGTTGTTAGATATGTTATTTTATTTTTTGAATACAAAAAATAGTGAACAATTTATAGCTACTGGACATAATTTTAAAAAGTTTCTTTCAAAACATCAGGAAAGAGAAGATAAAACAGAATATTCTCTTTATAATAATTCAATCTCAATCTCCGATGAAGAATGGGAAAAAAAGATTAAAAGTATTTATGGAATGAGTCTGGATGAAATAGAGAAACTGAGAAGGATCTAAATGTTAGACGTTAGGGGTTAATACAAATTTGTACTACTGTAGGCTACTATCTGTTTGCTATTTTTATTGTCGCTAAATATAATTCCTCAACCTTTTCTCTGGCCCATGGTGTCTTTCGTAAAAATTTTAAACTAGAAGAAATGCTTGGGTCTGTAGTAAAACATTTTATTTTTATATCAGCACCAAGCTTTTCAAAACCATATTCTTTTACTAAGTATTCAACTATAAATTGAAGTGTCTTACCGTACAGCGGGTCATTTGGATGTTCTGTCATATTATTTTTTATGATGTTTTTTGATTTTATGATACTCGTGTAATGTTAGCCAAATAATTAATCCATCAAATAAAGTTAATATTAAAAGCCATATAGAAGGAGAATAAATATATTTATATATTTGATAGACAATAAATAAACTAAAGACAAAAGCTGAAAGAGGGTAAGCCCACAACTTTTTCTTAAGTAGTCCAATAACTAGAAATAGTTTTATTATTCCATGGCTAAGTAAATAAAATGCCACAAAATGTTGTGAGCTGACAGAAAAATTATTACTTAAATTAATTAAATAATGAGATATGGCGTCATTTGGATCTTGGCTTAGTTCTTCGTGTGTTAAAGAAAGTACAGTACTTACTATGAAAGATTTTGTGACAAGGAGAGCAAGAAATCCACCAATAATTTCAAAAACAGAATTGATTCCTTTTAATATAATAGAAATTTCAAAAACGAGAAATATTTTCTTTTCTTCGGTTTTAGTAATCATATTTATATCCTAACATGTATACCTTAAAAGTTCTTATTTTTTATATAAGTTTGCAATGCTTTTAAAATTTCAGGTGGTAATTCATAGCCTCTTCTGTATAGTTCATTAGCATAAGGTAATAATTCCTTATAATTATTTTGTTCATAATAGTAAAGTGTAAGAGACTTTATGGCATCTGTATAATTAGGATTAATCATTAATGTTGTCTGCCAACTTTTTTCTGCTTCTTTAAATTTACTTTCTTTAAAATATAATAATCCTAAATTGTAATATGCATTGTCATAATTTGGATTAATTTCTAATTCTTTTTTGTATTCGTCCTCAGCACTAGCGAATTTATTTTGACTAGCATAAATAAGTCCTAGATTATTGTGTGCCATTTTTTCCTCAGGATTTAATTCTAATGCTTTTTTAAATTCCATTTCAGCATTTTTAAAATCACCATTTAAATACTGCATTGCGCCTAAATTATTATGATTAAAAGCAAAGCTAGGTGATGTTTCTGTAGCGTTTTTCCAAAAATTAAATTTATCTTTATAGTATTGATTACGATAAATGGTAACAGTGGAAAGGATCAAAACTAATATTAAACTTGTGAATAAAATAATTATTTTCTTACTTTCTTTAGAGTTTATTTTTTCTTTTAAAACTAATGGGAGTTTTATCATTCCTAATCCTAAAATAACAAATATGAATCCAAACATCGGCATGTAAATTCTATTTTCAGAAAATTCTGGGACGGTGGATATTGGTTTTACAAGTGTTAAAAATATAAAAATAAAAAACCAAGATAATCCAAAACCTATTAGTTTTAAATTTTTCTTTTCGCTTAAAATAAACCAAATGGTTAAAAAGATTAAAGAAATTATTCCATAGACTAGCGACATATCTTTCATGACCGGAAAGACTGATAAATCAAAAGGTAGAAATACCTTACCTGTAGCTGGTAATAATGATGGTAGATTTTTATAAATGGAAAGAAATATATTGTATTCAGCATTTCCGATAAAACGTCCTAAAACTGACAGTCTTATTACAAACCAAAGACCGGTAATTAAAAACCAACCAGAGATAAGTTTAAGACAGAATTTATAATTTATAATTATTTGTCTAAAACCAGCAAAAATTAAAAGATATAAAGAGCAAATCACTGGAATAACCACAGCCGTTTCTTTTGTAAATAATGCTATGGCATAGAAAATAAAATGCCATATTAGGTATTTGTATTTTTGTTTTTGTAAAAAATCTATAAAAAATATTAAAGATGGAAAAACAAAAATAGCTAATAATGAATCATTACGCCCAACTAGGAAGGCAACAGTTTGGGCGGTTAAGGGGTGAACACTAAAAATAAACACAAATAAAAATGCTATTTCTTTTTTTATATTTATTTTAAGTAAAAATAAATATAAAAGTATCATAGCTAGTATGTGAAGCAATATATTACTTAAATGTGATACAAATATTAGTGCGTACTCTCCAAATTGAGCATCTAACATAAATGACAGCCTTTCTACTGGGCGGTAAAAAGTTCCACCTCCTTGAGGTGTTCTAAATATATCTTCTTTGAAAGCTTGTGAGATATTTGTTAAGTCTTGATTGAATTGATATTGTCCAGTTATTAAAACATTATCATCTAAATAAACTATATCGGATAAAAGTGTTGATGAATAGACCAAAAAAATTGCTAAAGCAATACAAAAAAGTGGATACCAAGATTTTAAAAATATTTTTTGGAATTGTTGTTCTATTTCTTTAATCATTTTTTTCTGCGTATATGGTTATAACTTCTCCATAATTAGAAAAGTATAAACAAATATTTATTAATAAGCATGGGAAAAATATAATTATAAAAAGAAAAGCGTGTAAAAATATTTTTAAATTAAAAGTTTTATTTTGCAGCCATTCAAAAAAATAAGAATCAGTATTTGTAATATAATTTACAACACTTTGAGTTGATGTAAAAGTGGAGTATTCAAGAGAAAATGTTCTGACTTTTTTTATTTTGAAATTGTATTTTTCTAATAAAGAAATTAAAGTTTTTGGTGTAAAGAAAGCTAAATGGTGTTTCAAGTCCAGTGCCAGCCAATGCTCATTTGTTAGTTTTCTTGACCAAGCATTATAGTTAGGAACTTCTATAAAAAGTAAACCTTTCTCATTTAATAAATCATGAATTTTTTCAACATATAATTCTACATTTTCTACATGTTCTAATACGTGTAATATACTTATAACATCAAATTTTGTGTCAAAAGATATTTCGAGTAGGTCCTTATTATAAATTTCCAATTTTAGTTTTTCTTTTGAAAATTCATAAGCGTTCATAGATATTTGTGTTCCCACAGTTCTCTCATGTCCAAAATATTTTCTCATGAAAAAAAGTATCCAACCACGACCACTTCCAATGTCTAAGATACTTTTACCATCTGGTTTAAAGAGATGAATTCTATAAGCACGCATAAAACGAAATACTTTTACAATCATCTCAATTGGACCACCGAAGCGAGTGGCTTTTTCTTTTTTGTAATAGTTAGTATATGTCTCTGCTTCGTTTGTATTTTGTTTTCCATCTTTGTGAGAGAAAATTATTCCACAGTCTAAACATTCATGAAGTTCATATCCTTTTGTTTCTAAAACAATTTTTGAATTTTCGTTTTGACACATCATAATTTTAAAAGAAAATATTTTTAATTTTTCTAAAACATAATCTTATGAAAAAACTTAAAGCTACAAAAACCGTCTGTATTCCATATTTTGAACTACGAAGGAAATTAATTGAAGAAGTTTCTGCTGTGTATCTAACTGGGACTGGAATATCAGCCATACGGTATCCTTTTTCTACAATTTGAAATAATACTTGAGTATCAAAAACAAAATCATCTGAGTTGCTCATAAAATCAATATTTTCTAAAACCTCTCTTTTATAGGCTCGCATACCTGTGTGCCATTCTGATAAATTTTGGCCACTTAATATATTCTCAAATGAAGTTAGGAATCTATTGGCTAAATATTTGTAAAGAGGCATGCCACCATCTAAGGCTTCTTTTCTGGTCCTTATTCTTGATCCAAGCATTACATCGCAATAATTTTCTTCAATGAAACCCACTAAATATTTAATTACTTTTGGATCATATTGATAGTCAGGATGTATCATCACGATAATATCTGCACCTTTTTCTATGGCAAGGTTATAGCAAGTCTTTTGGTTTCCACCGTAGCCCATGTTTTTTTCATGACAAAAAACAGTGAGGTTAAGTTTTCTCGCTAGTTCTACTGTTTTATCATGACTTCCATCATCAACTAAAATAATTTCATCTACTATATCTTTGGGAATGTCCGCAACCGTTCTTTCTAAAGTCTTTTCAGCATTTAGAGCAGGGAGTATTACTATGACTTTTGATTTTTTATTCATATTAATTTTTTTTGAATATAACTTTATTAAAATAATTATAATTTATAAAAGCTATCATTAATGAAGAAAGCGTTTGTCCAGCCATATACCGGATTTCCAAAATATCTACGAATAAATAAACAAGAAGAGTATTTATGCTTAGCATTACAATATTGAAAATAAAGAAAATAGTAAATTGTTTGTATATTGTTTCTTTTGAATAATCTTTGAATGTAAAATATTTTTGCAGAATATAGCTTATTATTATGCCACCGCAAAAGGCTATTATTGATCCACTTAAATACCATAAATGGAAATAGTTGACGCAAATAAAAAGAATTAAAAGATTTGATCCAGTTGCTAATCCTCCTGCAAAGATATATCTGAGTATTTTAAAGTATTTGGACATATTATTTGTTTATAAAGAATATCATAATATTTTAAGTTTGGTACAGGTTGGATTTTTATATTAAAAGGTGTAGGATTTAGTTATCGATCTATAAAGGGAGAAATTAGATGAAAAGTTCTTTATTTAAAAAGTTTCAGATTTTGTTTGCTTGGTTTTTGTCTTTGTTTTGGTTGACGCCGGAGAAGAAAAAAGAACAAGAAGAAAAGAATTTAAATCTTTTCGGTGAGGCAAAGAAACTCGAAATACTGATCGCTGTGGTCAGACTCAAAAGGAATGGAGTGGAAAATCCAGTTTTGGTTGATATACACGAGGAATTGAAAAACACCGGTCGGTATATGCATGCAACGAACATTCTTAAGTATCTTGCGATACTTATCGAAGCTGGATTCGTGGAGAGAGCTGGACACCAAAAATTCGTCCTCTCCGATAGTTATCTCAAGTCCATTGGCTTATAAATTGGAGGTCTTTATTCCATGGAAAGGCTTGGTATATAGATGATATTGTAATTACATGGACTCACATAAAAAGCCTCACGCTTCACGCAAGGCTTTTTTGTTTTTTTAATAAAAATTACCTCAAATTATTTTGAGGTAAAAATAACACGTGGTGGGCCATCAGCTTTATTTGTTTTAAAGTTATAGTCATGCAGGGAATTAATGTATAGAGAATAACTATACTCGTGATTTTTACCATCAACATCATCGCCTGAATCGTTTACAATGAAAACATTTTTAGTGTCATCATAACCAGTAACAACAGTTGAATGATATGATGTTCCTGTCGATAAAAATGGAATATTAGGATTTTTTAAATCAAAACCATAATGAAAAGTAATAACAGGGTGATTATTAGCTATTTCCTTTTTAATATCTTCAATAGTTGGGTTATTTACAACATGACCACTAAAAGAAGCGTAATTATTAATTAAATAATTACTTCTCTCTGCATTTGAATTTGCATTTGATCCATAAAGTTTATTTTGCATACTAAAAAGTATTTTCATAAAATCTTTTTGCTCGGCGACAGTGATATTATTTTTTTCATTATAATACGCGTAAACCATAGTAATAGATGCTTCCTCGCAGGCATTCATCCATGGACTTACCCAATTATGATCAGGCGCTTCACTTACGAAAGGTACGTTTAATATTTTCTTCTTTTCTAAAGAAGTTGTGATAACAGCTTTTGTTGGAGTAGAAGATGAAACAGCTACTTCAATTTTATTTTTAATAATAGGAGCGGAAATGGTTGTAACTATAGTTTGGCTTTTTGAGGCATAAAACAAAAAAGCCCACACGCTCATTATAAAAATTATTATAGAAAATAAAGTTTTCTTACTCATTTGATTAATACATTATACATTAGATTTGGTATAAATATTCAGTTTATACTGGTTTAGTATTGTGTTGGAATTTTTTAAAAAAAGGTGTAGAGTGTTTGTAACTTGTACAACTTGGAGGATTTTATGGACAAAGATGAATTAGACAGGCTGTGGCTCAACATACCTCTTTCGAGGATTGAGACCTATGTTGAAAAGCTTAAAGATGAGCTAATCAGAAGTGGTATGTACGATTCGAGAAGTCGGATCGGTGATACGATACTTTGTATCGAAGGTCAGTTAAAACAAATGAGAGAGGAGATTCCAAAGCCGCGCTGAGCGGCTTTTTTTTGTTTAAAATTTGGAGAATTTAATAACTAAACTATAATGAATATATGAATGGTAATGTTAAAAAAATAATAGAAGTAATTGGAATAATTATAGTTATATTTTTTATTTATTTTTTTATTAAAAACTATAGTTTTTTGAAAAATAAAGATTTAGAAGTTGCACCATTAACTAATAAAGTATTGGAGTCATCTACTTCTACAAATAATTCAGTAAAAGTAAATGAAGATGATGATGTTTATGGACAAAGACAGTTACGAGCTGATTTTAATAATGGATCGTCTACGGGAGGGTATTAGTTTAAGGTACTTTTTGAAGTGCTAAATAAATATATTTTTAAAAATAAAAAATATATAATTACAGATAACACTATAACAATTAGAAGATTTGGACCTTCGGAATCTTCGACAAAGAAGAACATTGCTCGAGAACAGAGAAGGGAGGTTAAGAATAATATTAGGAGAGATATATTTTTTGAGGAGAGGGGCATGAAGGAAGTATACAGGAGTGTAGGTGGAGAGGTACAAGGACTCGGTCACAAAACTACCTTGCTTCGCTCGAAGTAGTTTCGCGACCCCGTATTCGAGTCCTTACGAAAGTGACGCAGGTCACTTTCTGTACCCCAGCAACACAAAATCAAAGAACGCTAAAGCGTACTTTTAAAAATGTGTTGCTGGGAGTTATGTACGATATTCGAACGATTTTGAGTACAGAAAATGCGTATAGTTTTGCACTTTAATGCTGTACACAGAAGATTTGTATACAAAAGTGGTATTATTTATATAAGTTTATTATCAAAAACTTTTATGAAAAATATTCTACTCAAAGGGTTATTTGTATCTGCTTCTATTGTTTTTATGATACCGTCAGCTTATGCTACGACATGTACTAAACTTACAAAAACTCTTTCTAAAGGTTCAGAAAATAGTGAGGTATTAAAATTACAAGATTTCCTTTTTGATAAAGGTTATTTAACTGCAAATCCTAATGGATATTTTGGAGAGGCTACAAGAAAAGCAGTTTTAAAATTACAGAGAGATGCTGGTTTAAAGCTAGATGGGGTTGTGGGTGTAACCACAAGAAGAAATATTTTAAGTGGGACTTGTTTAAAAGAAGAATTGACTAATTCTTCGTCAGTAAAAAGTGAAAGAGTCATAACTATTGCTACTTTTCAAAAAGCTTCAGAATCTGGGTCGTATATCCTAAACTTAAACAGTACAAATGTTCCAATTGCTACATATAGATTTAAGAGTAGTAGTAAAGATGATTTACTTTTAACTAAATTAAACTTTAGAATTTTATATGTATCAAATAATGGTTATAATGTTGATCAAAGTCAAGGTGTTGTTGCTTCAAATATAAAAGTAAAAATTGGAAATACTGAGGTGCCTGTAAAAGTTACCAACAATGATAAGGGACACACTCTGGGGGAAGTTTTATTAAATGATACGATTATTCTACATAAAGATGTTACATTGGAAGCAGTTATTTATGCTGACATAAGTTCGAGTAAAGATGCTACAGGTGGTAAATTCGTACTTGATTCAAGCGAATATGATATTAATTATAAAAACATAGTATCAAAAAAAGATATTTTATCGACGCAGTATCTTACATTTAATTGGATGGTTCCAGAAAAAAAAGTTTTTAATAATATAACACGAGAGTCAATTGTTTATACTAATTCTGAAAACAATGATAGTTGTAAAGACCCATTTTTTATTTCACGGCAAATGAGTCAACAAATACCTAGCGATGTAACAATTAATGGGTCTATTACTCTTTCAGTATCTGCGTCTGCTGTAGAAAAATTAAAGATTAATCAAACTCTTAAATATGAAGGTCATCCACTTTTTTATAGTGTTTTAAGTATTAAACCACAAGGAACAGGTAGTATAGTAAAAGTTACAGCTAAACCAATTAAAATGGATAAAGGTTGTTTAGATTTAGTTAATAGTGGCCGATTTTACTAATATAATGTAATCGAAAAAATGAAAAATATTCTAATTAAATGGTTATTTGTATCTACTGCTATTATTTTAATAACGTCGTCAGCTTCAGCTACTACTTGTACAAATCTTACAAAAACTCTTTCTAAAGGTTCAGAAAATGGTGAAGTATTAAAGCTACAGCAATTTCTTTTTGATGCTGGGTATTTAACCGCAAAACCAAATGGATATTTTGGAAATGGAACCATTGATGCTGTTAAGAAATTTCAGAAGTCAAATAAAATATTAATATCTGGGTCGGTTGGACAAGCAACAAAAGGTAAAATAAAAGAGATAAGCTGTAGTATTATTTCTGAAAAAAACAAAGAACCATCTTCTGTTTCTGTTAATAAAACAAAAGAGAGTAATTTACCCATTACTCAACTCACATCATCTATGTCATCTAATGTAAAATTTATAGAAATTGGTAAAGATCATTCTGAGATAGAATGGTTTAAAATTGTTAATGGAAAACTTGTATATGAAGCATACGATATGATTAATGGTGGCATGGGTTCTAAAACTACTATTGTTTACGATGGAAAAGAAATTGGTAAGGAGTATGATTCTGTTTCTTCACCTACAGTTATTGATAATAAACTTGCTTATATTGCAGTTAAAAACCGCAAAAAATTTATTGTATATGATGGGGTAGAGATTGGTAAAGATTATGGATCTGTTAGTAGTATTGTTGGGATAAACAATAAACTTTCTTATATAGCTACTAAAAAGGAAGGATCCTCAGAGAGTAATTTTTATGCAATTTATGATGGTTCTGATTTAAATGGTGGTAAGTATGATTATGTTAGTGGTCTTAGGGAGGTAAATAAAAAACCACTATTTATTGGAGAGAAAAGTATTGTGGCAAAAAGTGAAGCGGGTGAAAAAGCTATCGTTTATGATGGTTTGAGTATAGGAAAAGGACATGTTGATTTTTCTTTTATTACCGCAGTAAATAACAAGATAGCTTATATTGCAGAAAAAAATGGTAAAAAGTTTATTGTTTACGATGGAAAAGAAATTGGTAAGGAATATGATTCTGTAAATGCTTTAACTGAAGTAAATGGAAAAGTATCTTACATTGCAGAAAAAAATGGTAAAAAGTTTATTGTTTACGATGGAAAAGAAATTGGTAAGGAGTATAATGGAACGATAAATTACCCACCAATTATGGTAGATGGTAAGTTAATTTATGAGGTTTCAAACAATGGTCACACCTTTATTGTTTCTGATGGAAAAGAAATTTGTAAAGAGTATGATAAATGTTCTATTGCTGGGAAAATTAAAGAAAAGTTGGTTTATATAGGAAACAAAAATAATAAGAGTTACCTTGTTCGAGATGGTATTGAGTATGATTTAGGCGGTAAATATGACATGTTATTTAATTTTACTGAAATAGATGGTAAGGTGTCATTTATAGCAATACAAAATAAAAAATCATTTATTGTAATGGAAAAATAGTTTTGTTTGACATCTATTTTTAAAAAGCGTACAGTTAAATTAGGTACAAGGTTATTTGATATTTCAAGCACGAAACACTTACGATACCCTTAAAGCTGGAGGCTAAAAGACCAGCACTGCGGAGCTAGTCCGCTTATTTAATTTAAATACTATAGCCGGGATACATAATACATACATATAACATAAACCTAAAGTGGGGGAATAAAATAAGGCACAGATAAAAAGAACCAAATAAACTGGTTCTTTTTGTCATGATTTTGTACTTAATTATAAAAAATTAAGTGGTTTCGACATACCCCACAACCTTAATAGAAAGAATTACTCGATACTTTAAACAAAAGTATCAGCAAGATATTTCCCATGATACAGCAATAGAGTATTTAGACTCTCTTGCTCTTCTTCATGGTTCTTTCATTGAGTTTCTACAGCCAAATGAAAATAACAGAAAAGAATTATCTGACGAGGTCAGGTAACAATTATGAAGTTAAACATAATGCAGAAAATATAAAACCAGTAGCACATAGATATGAAGCAAAATTAACAATAAAAGTATTTCCAAAGGATATACATGTTTCTAGTTATATTCCATCTGGTGTTAAAAAAAAGACCTATAAAAAAAGAGGTAAAATATCAAAATTAAGTTTTCCATCCAGCAAAAGATTAAAGATGGTATTAAGAAATGTTGCAGATAAAATGGAATATGAAGCGGGGCTTACTTATCCTAAGGGTTTTTCTAGCGATGGAATATTAGTTAAAAAACACTTTCATAAATTAAGATCGTGGTTTAATTATTATGGCTATAAATATGTTTGGATTATGGAATTTCAAGGTCGTGGTGCTCCTCATTTTCATTTGCTATTAAATAAGGAAATTAAAAAGGAAGCACTAATAAAAATTTGGTTTAAGATTGTTGGTTCAGGAGATTTAAAACATCTTAAACATGGTGTTCATGTTGGTCTGATTAGAAATAAAGGGGCTACAGCTACTTATTTTAATTCTTATGTAACTAAAAAAGACCAAAAACATGTACCAAAAGAATATCAAAATGTCGGTAGGTTTTGGGGTTATTCACACAGCTTATTAGAATGTGCTGTTAAAAATTATTATGGAAGCGTAGAAGGTGTTAACAACCTTAAAAAACAGACACGACCAATGCGAAGATGGTTTGATGGTCAAAAGCGTTCATGGCGAAAGAAAAAGAAATATACACCAAAAAAGTTTAAGAATAAATATATTCGTCGCGGACAATCTTTTAAAGTTATTAACAGCAACTTGTTTATTGAAGAATTAAAGAAAAGAGGAATAGATACTTCTCTGTATGAGGGGTAGGAGTTATGACACACTCCAGCGTAAGCGGAGTGTGTCACCCTACCACTCAAGAGGTCGTATTCCCTAACGGAGAGTGTGATTACAGGTTACTTTAGTCTACGACTAAAGTAATCACACTCGTGAGTGTACTGGCGTACTCGCCTGTGTTTGTGTCTATCAACTCCAACACTCACAATATGTAAGAATAAGTTACTCGTCTTGACAATATAATCATATCTGAAGAATTGATTAAAATACTTCTTAGGAAATATCGTCATTATTCACTACAAATACATCATTTAATTCAAAAAAATAAATAAACAAAATTATGTTAAAATAACAAACATCAACTATGAAATTCGTCATCTATTGTAGAAAATCAACAGAAAACAAAAACAGACAACAACTCTCTTTAGACGCACAAGAACGAGAGCTTCTAGAAATAGCAGAAAGAGAAAATCTAGAAATAACACAAGTCTTCAGGGAAAGCAAATCAGCAAAAGAACCCGGAAGACCTGTGTTCAATGAAATGATTAAATATATAGCTTCTGGAAAAGCAGACGCAATTTTATGTTGGAGAGTAAATCGTTTAACACGTAATCCAATTGATGGAGGACAAATACAATGGATGTTACAGAAAAACCAAATAAAATGTATTCGTACTTCTGAAAAATATTACTATCCTGGCGACAATGTTTTACTTATGGCTATTGAACAAGCAGATGCAGTAGAAACTATCCTCCTTTTAGGAAAAGATGTTAAGCGAGGTAATAGACAAAAATTAGAAAAGGGCGGATGGCCTCATCGTGCTGGTTTTGGTCTTGTTAATAATGTAGTAGATAAAACAATAGGAATTAATGAAAAGTTGCGACCTTATGTTAAAAGAACATTTGAGCTATATTTTTATATGAGATATACACTTAAACAAATCTGCGATGTTCTTTATGAAGAGGGGTTAAGAACTGGCACAGGAAATAAAGTAGGTAAAAGCCAGATACATAAAGTGCTTACAAATATTCTTTTTACTGGTCACACCATGGATGAACATGGGGTAATACGAGAAGCAGAACACGAAGCACTAATTCCGATTGCTATATTTAACAAGGTTCAAGAAATGTTACACAGCAGGTCACACCCTAGACCAAAACGACACCTGTATTCTGCTCAAGGTTTTCTTAAATGTGAAGTGTGTGGCTGTAATGTAACAGTAGACACACAAAAAGGTATTCAGTATTACTATTGTACTAATGGTAAACAAGTATGCAACCAACACAAGAATTATATGCGTTCTGAATATGTAGATAATTTGATGTCTGATCTTTTCAAAAAGCTTGAGTTTGATGAAGAATTAATTGAAATGTCTGCAGAAGCTTATAAGATTAAAAATGGTAAAGATAATCACTATACAGCAACAGCACTTGGAACACTCAACAGTGAGCTTAATTTGCTTCTAGAACGTGAGTTAACGCTCACAGATGGATATGGTTCAAAAGTTATTCGTGAAGAGGTCTACACGATGAAAATAAAGGAACTAGGAAAAAAGAGAATTGAACTTGAAGAACAGATAAAAAATATCAAAAGTAAAGTTACACCACAAATCACTCTCGAACAGATTAAAAATGTCTTTTTAGACTGTAATAGAGCCTCTAAACAGTATTTAGAAGTTGATAATCAGAAAAAGAAAGATATGCTAAAAAAGTTACTCTCGAACGCAACAGTGAAAGACAAGAAAATCGTTAGTTATCAATTCATTTCTCTCTATTCTGTCATAGCAAAAGCACCTAAAAATTGCACTATTGATGAATTGCTGGGGTACAAGGACTCGAACCTCGATACTCAGGACCAAAACCTGATGTCCTACCATTAGACGATACCCCAATATTTTGTAAGAAACATTTTATCACGTAATACTCAAACCTTTGTTCCTACTACTACGG
>Ga0194060_10001919_pt1 | contig 14860 bp, 12 predicted proteins | sample SepL225m_MetaG_FD_163427 | JGI IMG/M metagenome (GOLD analysis project Ga0194060, IMG submission 163427) | Anoxic zone freshwater microbial communities from boreal shield lake in IISD Experimental Lakes Area, Ontario, Canada - Sep2016-L222-5m | ecosystem: Environmental > Aquatic > Freshwater >...
TCCGTTCTCATCGCCACACCTCTCTTTTCAGGAATGAGCCGTGCATTGCGTAAGAAGTATAGCTCGTCAAGCCCTGAAGAAATTGTCGCTCAGGCACTACGGATGATTGGTGTTGGTGTCAAAGTCGCCATTGAGAGTGTAATTATGGCAGCTGACGCCGGTCTGGTTCGGACTGATGAAGATGTTATTGCAATTGGCGGTACTAGAAAAGGTGCTGATGCAGCTATCGTTGTTCGACCTGTAAACTCCCAGGACCTTTTCGATTTGAAGGTAAAGGAAATACTGTGCAAGCCGAGCAACTGGTAAAGCTGCCCTTTCTCCAGACCACAAATTAACTATCTGAAGGTCGCGGCATCCTAATCTGACTTCCACTCCCAATAAATATGTCCGTACCGCGCCCCAGGTAATGAACGGGCTTTATTTGTTCCAACCGGAGTTTGAAGTCATCAGTGACACATTTCTTATCTATGGTTGCGGAGACAACCTTCCCCAGAACGACATAATGGTCGCCCGCCTCTTTTATCCACTCCACACAGCACTCCAAGTGTATCTTGCATTCCTCAATCCTAACGCATTGCACTGTCTTACCTGGCAGCTCCTGAAGATCGGCTTCCACGAGTTCATTGATCTCCGGAGGATACCTTTTAGACGTTATCATCAGCTTTTTCAGGAGATTCTCACCCGGCACATTAATCACAAACTCGCCTGTTTCTTTGACATTGCGGTAGGTATCTTTTGTCTTCCCAACACCGAAAGCCATCAACGGCGGATTGTGACAGACCTCCATGCACATGGCAAAAGGTGCCGCATTGCTCTGGCCTTGACTATTCTTCGTCGTGATAATGACCACTGGATTATAATTGCCAATGACCCGATCCATGTGCTCCTGTGGAACTTCCACAAATTCTGTTATTTTTTCCTGCATACTTTACCTCTCCGAAAAGTGGTTCCAAGAAGCATATCAAGTCAGATAGGACTCCCACATGTTGGCCGTCTTTTGAATGTAGTCCGGTTCCAGATCCTCAATGATACTGTTGTGACCGGGCAATAGAATTTCCACGTCTAGCTCAGCCAGAATGGCAAGCGATTCTCCGAGTATTGGGCCACTGGCACCATGCAAGTCAAAGCGACCAATGGCGAAATCGGCGTAGACCACATCTCCCGGGATCAGGACTTTGTCCGCCTGGTTATAGAGTGCAATACTGCCCAGCGAGTGCCCAGGGATATGCAATACTTCCCAGGTCAGGCCACCTATGTGCAGTTCTTCCCCGCCCTGGAGCTTGCGGTTTACCGGGAAGCTGAAGTCGCTCGATTTTAACCGGAACTGGGCTTGACACATACTGCGGAAGGCTTCCATCCCATAGACCGTCCTTTCGTCACCCTCTTCCAGCGGTAGTGCTTCAGCTTCGTGGATCCATAATTCGATGCCGGGGATTTCCTGGCGGATCTCACCCAGGCAGCCAATATGGTCAAAGTGGGTGTGGGTCATGATCACTCTTTTTATATCAGCAAGGGACAATCCCTCCTTTTGTATTGCTCCTAATTTGTAGGCACCTTTACCCATCAAGCCTGCATCAACCAGTGTCAGGTCTTTCGAGTTATGCTGGCCAATCACGTAGGCATGGGAATCGGGAAGATCTTCGTCCTGCCCTGGAATGAAGGTGATATACTCAGTAACTTTTGGCATTTGTTACTCCTTAATCAGTCGCCGGTATGAATTCCGGGACATTTAGAAAAATGTCAGACTTTGAGATTTAACTTTACCACAAGAATAAGAAAGAGGGGGGAAATAATGGATTTGCTTCAGCCCTAACCAAGCCTCATGCTACCGTTGGTAGATTTTGCCGCTACCCCCTTTTACATGACTTGACCTAACTCTGCATTTTTGGTTATAGTCGCGTCCAGCTTTTTGCCGGCAAAAGAATCATGAAGGAGAGTTATGGCAGAACCATTAGAAATACCAAAGGAAGTTAATCTACCACAGATCGAGGAAACTGAAACACCGGCAAAAGTGAATGCCATATGGCCACCGGAGATTCAATCCCTCGTGGACTGGTTTTGCAATTTCATCCCACCAGAGGCACCGTTCTACCTTGAACCGCACCGACATGTCATAGCCCCAGAGAAATTCTTCGCTTTATTGAGAGTTGAACTCAAGGCGGGTCCCACAGGACCGCGAGCGAGAATGGGTACTCTCCAAGACGATCTTCAGAGGTTGAAAACACATTTCGGATATCTCGCATAAAACGTTTCTTCCCCTGGCCCGCTATCGCCAACATAACCTTCCATGTGTTTTTGCCGATAAAAATAATAAAGAAAGCAAAGACAGAGGACATTTGAGGGCAACATACCGGAAAACCATACCCTTGGGAATGCGGCATGATCTTCGACCGTGGCAAAAGAGAAGAAAACAAAGCGAGACATATTGAGACAAATTCTAAAGACGATAGAAATTTCTGACCCGTCAGGGAATAGGTTGCCTGGTTAGCCCATCTTCCGCAGTTTGCTTTCAGATTTGCTGAATGTGGTTGGAATTTTTCTGAATAGTTGAATGATTTCCGGCATTGTTCTTTGAAAATCGGATGTAGTGAAGACCAGCCCCTTGCCAATTGCGGTGAAATGGCAATAATGGTTGCCATGTATCTTCGTCGTGCGACAAGAAAGAAAAATGGAGCTGATTACGATTACTGGCTTTTGGTGGAGTCAGTTCGCACCGCTCGGGGGCCTCGTCAGCGAGTTGTCGCCACCATCGGTAAACTTCCGGGCCTTGATCAGGAAGAGCGGATCGGCTGGGAGGAAGTTGGCCGGATTCTGTCCGGTAAGGCACATCCAGAACCTGATCTCTTTGAGCAGTTGGGGACTCCCCCTTCATGGGCCACGGTCAACATCAGCGGTGTCAGTGTTGAGCGACTCAGAGGCTTCGGCGATGTTTACCTGGGATTGCTTTTATGGAACAAGCTTGGCTTTGCCGACTTTTGTCGGGATCATATTCCTTCCTGCCGTGAAGAGATTCCGTGGTCAGTCATGGCGGCTATTTTGGTTCTTGCACGCTTTTGTGCCCCCTCGTCGGAATTGCAGATTGCCGAGTTTTGGTACGGAAAGACTGCTCTGGAAGACCTGGTGGGTGTTCCCCCGGACAAGATCAACGACGATCGGCTATACCGTGCTCTGGATGCTCTGCTTCCCCACAAGGACGCCTTGTGCCGGCATCTGCAAACGCGTTACGGTGAGTTGTTCGGCAGCACCTTTGACTTTTTGTTCTATGACATCACCTCAACCTACTTTGAAGGAACCGCCAAAGGCAATGCCCAGGCCAAGAGGGGCTACAGCCGTGACAGCCGTCCTGATTGCCCACAGGTCTGCATCGGCTTGGTGGCAACGAGGGAAGGGTTGCCCTTGGCCTTCGAGATTTTTGACGGTAATCGGGTTGATGTCACCACCACTCGCGAGATGGTTCAGATCATGGAAGCCAAGTACGGCCAAGCCAACCGGGTCTGGGTCATGGACCGCGGCATGGTAAGCGAGAAGAATCTTGAGTTTATGCGCAAAACCGGCGCGCGCTACCTGGTTGGCACCCCCAAGGCCATGCTGAAAAAGTTTGAGCAACAGCTCCTTGAACAGAACTGGCAAGCGGTGCAGCCTGGCGTTGAGGTCAAAATCGTCCGTGCCCCGGAAGGCACTGACGATATCTTTGTTCTTTGCCGGTCTCAGGGCAGGAAGGAGAAGGAAAACGCCATCCTGAGTCGCTTTGAAACCAGACTGGAAACAAAATTGAACGATCTGGCACATCAGGCCCAGATTGGGAAGGCCCGGGACCGGCAAAAGGTCGAGCGGAGGATCGGGCGTCTGCTTGAACAGAACAGTCGGGCGGCCTCGCTGTTCAACGTCAACGTTACGGAGAGTGGCGCCGGCAAAGATTTACGGCTCTGTGTACAGATCAAGAAAAACGAAGAGCGGCGGCAGTGGGCGCTGGAGACTGGTGGCAGCTACATTCTGCGGACAAACTGGACCGAAAGTGACCCGAAAACCCTCTGGAATACCTACATCCAGCTTACGGAAGTGGAGGACTCTTTCCGGACGGAAAAGCACGACCTGGGAATGCGGCCCATCTTCCACCGCAAACAGGAGCGAACCCAGGCGCATATCCTCGTCTGCTTCCTTGCGTTGACGATGTGGCGAACCCTCCAGCAGTGGATGAAAGCATCTGGTCTCGGTACAGCGCCGAGAAAGCTCCTGGAGGAGTTGCGGGAACTCAAATCACTTGATGTGCTGTTGCCAACTCGGGAGAAAAATCTCAGACTCAGAATGGTGGCAACCCTGGAAGATGAACTCAAAGTGCTGCTTCAGAGAATGAAGATTCCACTCCCCAACAAACCAAAAATCATCGAAAATGTAGTGACCTAAATGGCCCGTTTTTTATCGTAACTACTTGATATTAGGGATTTAAAACTTTTTAACTGCGGAAGATGGGTTAGAGAACCGTATGTAAAAATACTGGTGGACTTTTTTCTTTAATTTGTTGATAACCAATTGAAGTGTTGGTTTTTTGGGGGGTGATTATTGGGGTGAGCGGGCGCAAAGGCTCCTTCCTGAAGTCAGTAAAACCTTATCTCCGAAGAGAATGCTTAATTTCAAACGGAAAGAAAGTATCTGATTACCCCAAATAATATTGATTTTGTTTATCCCGAAGAAGGCCGACAAAGTGCTTAAGTAAGGATTTCCATATGTTTGACAAGATTATCCATGCTTATAACGAGGCTATTTTCGATACGGATCGGGATAGGGCGCTGAAAGTCGTCCATGACGCTATCGCGCAAGGCATCACTCCGGAAGACATAGTCTTTAAAGTCGTTTCTCCCGCCATCGAAGCGATGATCAAATCCATCAGTGAAAACTTCGACGCCAATCTGGCTCAACACTTCATGACCTCTCAGATCGGAGCAAGTGTGGTCGAAGAAATGATCCCCCTGTTCAAAAAAACACGTCAAGCGGCCGGATGTGTGGTGATCGGAACGTCTCAGGGAGATTTTCACGGGTTGGGGAAACGTATCGTCATTGGTTGTCTTAGTGCCCTGATGGTAGATGTAACCGACTTGGGACTCAATGTCGAGCCCCAACGATTTGTTGACGAAGCGGTCGCGCATCACGCCCAGGTAATCGGAATCTCGTCCATGATGGTCCACACGGCCCGGGGGGAGAACGGCTGCCTCAGGGTCCGGCAGATTTTGAGAGAAAGAGGCCTGGAGGATCAAATCAAGATCGCCGTTGGCGGCGCCCCCTATCGATATGATAAAAATCTCTACAAGGTCGTGCAGTCCGATGCCTGGGCGGAAAACGGAATCACTGCGGGGAAAGTCATTCTGGATCTGATCAAGGAGGTGCTCCCATGATTACGGGCATGGAGAGGCTGGCCGCCGCAATTAACGGAGAACCGTCGGACCGCATTCCTGTCTTCTGTAACCTGCTGGATCAGGGCGCAAAAGAACTCGGGATGTCAATTGAAGAATACTATTCAAATGGCGATTATGTGGCCGAAGGACAGCTCCGGATGCGGAAGAAGTATGGATATGACAGCCTCTGGAGCCTTTTTTATGTAGGGAAGGAAGCAGAACTTTTAGGTTGCCGGCGCATGGTCTATTCGAATGAGGGGCCTCCTAACGTGGGAGAGATGGTGATCAGATCCTACGACGATATTCATAATTTTCAGGTACCGGAAGATATCTCCATCCATCCCGCCTTTCAGGAATCGCTGAAATGTCTGCGCATCCTCCGCGCCGAAGCAGGCGGGAAATACCCGATCTGTGCGTACCTCACCGCCTCCATGACGCTTCCCGCCATCCTGATGGGCATGGATAAGTGGATGGAATTGCTTTTCACTGGTCCGACCGATGTACGAGACGAGTTGCTCGCTAAGTGTTCCGACTTTTTTCATCGGGAGATTACCGCCTATCGCAATGCAGGAGCTGATATTCTCGTTTATGCAAATGCCTTTGGTTCCACCGACTTCATCCCCCGGAAGTTCTTTGAAGAACTTTCCCTCCCCTGGATGGAACGGGATCTTGCTCCTGGAGGGACCCAGGGGATCGTATACTATTGTGGTGGGGCCCGAATGAATACCGTGATCGACCGTATTGTAGAGAGACTGGGGATAGCGACGTACTATCTGAGTCCCTTGGATGATATTGCCGAAGGTAAGAAGATTCTTGCCGGTAGGGCTCTGTGTGCGGGGGTCATCAACGACATCCGGCTCATCGACTGGTCAAGGAGCGAAATTCGGCAGGAGGTTCGCCGGATGCTCGATGCCGGGATGCCAGGAGGGAAATTCTTCTTCGGGACACTGGTGATGCCTTACGGGATTCCAGAGGATAATATCCGTGCCATGCTCGAAGCGGTATATGAATTTGGTAGTTGTGAGAAACAGGCAGTACGATGAACGAGGACAGATTTCTTTTGATAGGATGCGGCATCCTGCGGAAGGAAATCAATTTTATCATTAAGAAAAACGATTGGCCTCTGGATACGCTTTTTCTCGATTCTGCACTGCATATCAATCTGGACAAATTGGCAAAAAGTCTGGCATCTGCCCTGAGCAGCCGCGCTGGACAAAAAAAAATCGTTTTCTTCGGTGCCTGCCATCCTCAGATGGAAAAGATGCTTGCCCACGCGGGGACGTTCCGTACTGCCGGACAGAACTGTGTGGAAATGATGCTTGGAGAGCAAGCGTTTGCTGAAGAACTGGAAACAGGTGCTTTTTTCCTACTGGAAGACTGGGCTCGACGCTGGAATGAAATTGTTACATTATCGATAGGGAAGAATCGCCAGGTGATTCGGGAGATCTTCCGTGAGGATCGGAAATATCTTCTTTGCCTTCGAACCGTTTGCTCAGGAGACTTCACAGAAGAAGCGCAGGAAGCAGGTCGCATCGTTGATCTCCCGGCTTATTGGCGTGACGTCTCTTTGGATAAACTGGAATCCGTGCTACTAACTGCACTTAGACGTAAAATGCAGGAGAAGTAATGTCGGAAATCAAACCAGAAACTAATAACGAACTATTGCAGCTCGAAGAGCGAGCCAAAAAGCTTGCCATGGAGAAGGCGCATCTAAATCTGCTCGTCCACATGATGAGCCAGTTGAGCATGGTCACCGGACTTGAGAACTCGGTCGCAAACCTACTACAGGTAATTTTGAACAATATTGGCGGTGTTCATCTTGCACTCTACTATTGGATCGACGAGGAGATCTACTACGCCGATGTATTTGGCAAAAAAGAGAAACTCGATGCCCTCGAAGACGCTTATGTCGTCCGAGTGGCTGCAACCCGTAAATTTTTTGAACAGGCACACGATTTCTGCGATACGCACATGATAACGCAGGCATTTACTAAAGCACAGACATGGATCATCCCTCTTGTTGTCGGTCCCGACCTGATCGGAGTGCTAAAGATTGAGGGGCTACACATCGGTACCGAAGCCCTGAAGCAGCAATTGCCGACTTTCTCCAACTATGTTGCACTTCTCCTGAAGAATGAGATATTGGGACACACCCAGCTACAGAAGGCATATAACCAACTGTGCGAAGCCCATGGGGAGCTCAAGATTGAAGTGGCTGAGCGCAAACAAGCACAGGCAGCACTTGAAGAAGAGCGTAGACGGCTCCAACAGGCATTAGATGAAGTTAGGACATTACAAGGTATCGTGCCGATCTGCGCATACTGTAAAAAGATCCGCGACGATAAAGGTTACTGGAACCAAGTGGAGCAGTATGTCAGCAAACACACTGATGCCAGGTTCAGCCATGGGATTTGTCCGACTTGTTTTGAAAAGGAAATGAAGGCATTGAAATCGTAAGCGGATATTCAACTGTACATTCCGTAATGCTCAGTTTTACCGAATGGTAGCCACTGAGTGTTAGTAGGTGAACACGTTGCCAGGCAAGTCAACAAATTTCACTATAGCGGACCGTTTATTTCCGATTGAAACCTTCACATGGGAGTATCAGCCGGTGCGCCCTAATATGCCCACCCAGGTTGTTCCGGGCTTAGATGTTATACCGGCCATACAGTGCCCGTGAATAACGCTTTATCCCCCAAGAATCGACGATTTACGCTTACCCCTGTGCGTTACTCGTCCTGAGGAGATCGTCGGTTTTGGCCCTTCATAATCCTTCATGTTGTCCTGGATCCAGCTATTACTACAATCGTTAAGAAAGAATGGGAGGCATACGCTTAAAGCAACGGATATCATGACAAAAGAAGTAATCACTGTTTATCCAGACACAGAAATCACTCATGCAGCGCAGTTACTCCTTGATACTCTTCAGACCGTAGAATCTAGAAGTATCACCAGTATTTGCTTGACATGCAAGGCTATTCTGCTTATATTTCGCTATCAAAAAGCAATGCCTTATCAAATTTTATTCTAGAAAAGGGGCGTGCATAATGAAGTCGGATAAGATCACCGGTGTATGGTGGCTTTTTTTTGGCCTTCTGCTCACTATCGAGAGTTACCGACTCGATCTCGGAAGTTTGCGAAGACCGGATTCCGGGTTATACCCATTTATTATTGGCATTCTCCTCGTCTCATTTTCGTTAGTCCTGCTCATTAAATCGATATTACGTGCACCGGAAGAAGCAAAAAAAACGCAAAACGTGAATTTGCGCAATATTATCCTGTGCTTGATATCTCTTTTTTTCTATGCACTGATATTTGAGTGGTTAGGGTTCATCCTTTCAACCTTTTTGTTGATATTATTTTTACTAAAAATCATCGAAAAAAAGGGATGGATCATGGTTGTCATAACTGCTCTGCTCACGTCTGTAATATCATATCTTTTTTTCGATAAATTTCTACATGCGGCATTACCCAGGGGAATTTTCGGTTTCTAAGGAGCGCAGATGGAAAACCTGTCCAACCTCATGTATGGATTATCACTTGCCTGCCAACCTATGAACTTGCTTTATTGCACATTGGGTGTTCTTATCGGAACGTTAATAGGAGTTCTGCCGGGGATTGGCCCAAACTCAGCTATCTCTCTGCTCCTTCCTTTTACTTTCAACATCCCTCCGGTTTCGGCAATTATCATGCTAGCAGGTATCTTTTACGGAGCCATGTACGGAGGTTCAACGACATCAATTTTGGTTAATATCCCTGGAGAGGCGTCTTCAGTTGTCACTTGTCTAGATGGTTACCAAATGGCAAGAAAAGGGCGGGCGGGCCCGGCTCTTGGCATCTCTGCTTTCGGGTCATTTATAGCCGGAACATTTGGCATCGTTATGCTGATGTTCATGGCCCCAACACTATCTGGGTGGGCTCTGCGGTTTGGCCCACCGGAATATTGCAGCCTAATGGTCATGTCCTTATGCCTCATTACCTTTTTGGCACAGGGTTCCATGATTAAGGCTTTAATCATGGCCGCGTTTGGTCTGTTCCTGGGAACGGTTGGTATGGATCCACAAACCGCAAAAATTCGTTTTGCATATGATATTAATTACCTGACAGATGGCATCCCTCTCGTCCCTGTCGTCATGGGACTCTTTGGCATCTCTGAGGTTTTGGTCAACCTCGGCGAAAACATAGAGCGGTCTGTCCTAGAGTCAAAAATCAAGGGGCTCTTTCCTAACCTTCAAGACTGGAAGGATTCGGCTTTTCCTATCATTCGGGGAAGTATCATTGGCTTTTTCATGGGACTCATACCAGGAATAGGCGTTGCTACCCCCACTTTCGTAGCCTATGGTATAGAAAAAAAACTGTCTAAACATCCAGAGCTATTTGGTACGGGAATCATAGAGGGGGTTGCGTCTCCCGAAGCCTGCAACAATGGAACTGCCTCAGGTCTATTTATTCCTTTACTCAGTATGGGGATCCCAGGAAGTTCCGCCATGGCCATTTTGCTAGCGGCACTGATTATTCTTGGTTTAGAACCTGGCCCCCTGCTCATAAAGAATCATCCTGATGTCTTTTGGGGCGTAGTCGCCAGTATGTATTTGGGAAACGTCCTTTTATTGATCATAAACCTCCCTCTCATACCTCTTTGGGTAAAGATTTTAAAAATACCCTATTATCTGCTCTTTTCTTTGATCCTTCTTTTTTGCATTATTGGTGCTTACACCCTTAACAATAATGCATCAGATGTCGTTGTCATGATTTGTTTCGGGGGGGTAGGATATTTGCTGAGACGATATGGTTATGAAATACCACCTCTGATACTGGCTTTTGTTTTAGGTCCCATGTTCGAGATGCATTTGAGACGATCACTGGCACTGTCACATGGAAGTTTCGCTATCTTTCTTGTCAGGCCCATTGCAGCTTTTTTCTTAATAACCGCGTTCATGATTCTCATTGCACCTCTCATACTGAGGTCACTAACGAGAAAAACTCCTGCTCAGATGAGGTAACAATTCGGATTAATTCACTCAAAGTGCTTTTTGCTTCGGCGCCGTTAGCAACAAGGAGCAAAGAGAATACATTTTATGAATCGATATTAACAACAAGGAGGAGCAAGATGAAAAAAGTTTCACTCTTGGTCATGATCACGTTTCTTTCTCTGATCTCAAGTCCAAATTTTGCCGAAGCGGAAACGTCTGGATTTCCCAACCGCCCTATAGAAATGATTGTCCCCTTCCAGATGGGAGGACTTCTAGACATTGGTGTAAGGATTACTGTTGATCAGTTGGCCAAAGAACTCAAAACACCAGTTGTGGTAGTTAACAAACCTGGAGCATCGGGATCCACGGGGACTACCTGGGCCGCCAAGGCAAAACCTGACGGATACACACTATTGGCAGGGGGTATTGCTAGCCTGGTTTCTGCGTACTTCTTTCTCAGTAAGCTCCCTTACGAAACTCATAGGGATTTTTTGCCCCTCGCCTACGTTGGAGAATCGCCGTCCCTGCTAGTGGTAAGAAGCGGAGCCTCCTGGAAGAACTTTGAAGAACTCATCGACTTTGCCAAAAAGAACCCCGGCAAATTATCCTATGGGACCTCAGGATTATCCACTACATCATCTCTGAATATGGAGCTTATTAAAAAACAGACCGGCGTTGACATAACGAGAATCATCTATGGCGGGGGTGGTGAATCCACGGTTGATATTTTGGGAGGACACGTAGATATAGGATATGCTGGTTATCCGGTTCTGCAGCCTCATATAAACGCAAAAACGCTCCGACCGTTGGCTACAAGTAAGAAAATAGATGCTCTACCTGAAGTTCCTTCTTTTATGGAAAAAGGATTTAACGAAGTAGTTGTAAATTGGAGTGGTTTTTTTGCTCCGGCAAAAATCCCCAAGGAGGTTTATAACAAGTTAACCAATGCATTTGACCGTACCTTGGCAAATCCGACAATAATCGCAAAGCTGACAAAAGTCGGTTTCATTCCAGAAAGGAAAACACGTGCCGAAATAACTACACTGCTGAAGGCCCAATATGAGTTGGTCGCCAAAATCGTCAAAGCAGAGAAAGCAGGAAAATAGGATAAACATTAAAATACCTTGACAACAGAGTAGGTTACAGTGTCCATAATTCGGGATGAACTGGCTAGAAAATAGAGGGCGGCGTATCGAAGATTACGATTGGCTATAAATGATTTTCTGATCTGCTGCCCAGTGTAGATAAGTAGGTGTTACAACTAGCCGGAACACTTTATTATTTCTTTTATTACACCTGAAGATTTCTACATTTGGAAATCAGTGCTTTGAAACTGACATTATTGCATTGAGATAAAAAAGAATCCCCCACCATATTTCGTGGCCCAAAAAATCAATGTCATAATATCCATTGACAAACAAAAACAGCCCCCATATACTTCGACCCATCAAGAAATGTTTTATCAAACAAAATAAGTATGTTGCCTTTGCGCAACTGCATTTTTTATCATAAAATCAGTGGCGAAGTTAGTTATGGGCAACTGAGTTGTGTAAAGCTCTCATAACGCCGGAATACATGCTGACGGAATTTGCCCGGTAAAATAGCTCAATCCGTTGCGAGAGCTGTTGTCCCAGTGACGGATTCAGAAATATTACACCGGCAACTAAATATAGCCATCCCAGCTATCCATTTGCTGTAAATACGGGCATTCTGTGAATTTCATTGACATGTTTAATTGCCGGAGTAATAAGAACGGAGAGGGGGGATAGAAAATGAAAATGAAAAGGCTATACGTGGTCTTGTTTCTGGTCTTGGGGATGACCATGCCGGGTTATTGCCTGACGGCCGCCAAGAAACCCGGAACGATGGCAGAACTGGCAATGTACAGAGACGCTGACCGCCAGCAAATTCTGGAAGAAGGGGCCAGGAAGGAAGGGAAACTCATGTTCTATACCACAGGGTCATTTCAAACATTTGTTGGCCCTATAATCGAGGCTTTTAAAAAAAAATACCCCTTCATCAAGGTAGATGTTTGGCGTACATCTAATGCGCCACTGATGTCTCGAGCAACGGAGGAATTCAAGGCAGGCAAGCATACGATGGATGTCGTGGAGGGTACTCAGAGCACAATGGTGGTCATGCAGCAAGTGGGAATTGTACAGCCCTTCATTTCACCTAACTTGGCTCAAATAGAGGATGAGGCAAAGACCAATGCGACTGGTGGCGGGGCTTTGGCAGTGGCATTTCGTTCCAGTGGCATAGGATTTGGTTATAATACGAAGATGCTCAGCAAAGATCAACTCCCGAAAACCTATCAGGACCTCTTGGACCCGAAATGGCGTGGGAAGCTGGCCATTGCCGGCTCTACTGGCGTCAATTGGCTGAGTGCCATCTATCGGAATCTTGGAGAGGATCTCCTGAAAAAAATCGCTGCTCAGAACTTTCCGGTACAGATGGTTTCTGCCGTGGCCCTCGTGGAAATAGTTGCAGCTGGGGAGTATGTAGCGTCTCCAACACTCATTGATGCCACCGTCTACGTTAGCAAACTGAAAGGCGCTACTGTGGCCTGGGTACCCCTCGAACCTGTTCGGGTCCTCACAGGCCAAATTGCCGTCGCAAAACATGCGCCAAACCCCCACGCAGCCTTGTTGTTTGCCGATTTTGAAATTAGCAAGGAGGGTGGAGAAATTCTCCGAGGTTTGGGTTACGGTTCCTTCCGGGAGGATGTTGCTCCTGTGGGTCAGCACTATAAAAAATATTTCGGTATTGATACCATGGAGGCAGTTAGAGAGGAACAGGATTTATTCAACAAGCTGTTTTTAAAAAAATAGCGAGGGAGAGTGAACATTTTCAAAATACTGACTTCCTCGGATTTAATCCCCACTGTCGCATTATTATGACGGGCGGCTGTATCTGTGGCAAAGCAATATCCATTATTTGAAGTGGTAATCATCACTTCAATTCCCGGCTCAAAGTTGCTGACTTGTAGGTGAAGTGGATCTTTTAACAATGCAATTTTTCTGTTAATTTGACCATTTAGTACCACTTGTAATCAAGCATAACCCGGCGGTAGATCCACCCGCTGCTCTCCCTGCCAGCTCTCGCCGCTATACCCACGAAAATAAAAATGTCATGTGAATCATAATTATTATGTCCACATGGTGGACCGGTGCCTATCTGTTACGATAAACACCGGTCCCTGTTTTGTTTTTTTTGTTATTATATATTTTCTTGAGCTAAAGCCCTTTCCCCATCATTTCATCTACAAACGATGATTTCTTTGCTGCCCTGCCCACATAGCTAAAGCTATATGACAGGTACAGAAGTTTCATCGCCCGTGATGCTCCGACGAAGGCTATACGTCGCTCTTCCTCAATTTCCCCGTTTTTATGGGGCATGAGTCCTTCAATAAGTCCTGTCAGGCAAACGACTGGGAACTCCAGCCCCTTTGCCTTGTGGATCGTCATTAGTGATACACCGTTTTTATCATTGCTGATCTCATCCTGAAATGTTTCAGTATAAGTGAGCAATGACTTGATGTCGCTGTACCGGTTGGCCGATAGTTGAAGCTGATTTATGTTGGAAATCTTCTCGTCGTCTGGACTGGGAATGTCGTCGTCCGTTATAAAACGATCGTAGTCCAGGACGGCCCGCAGAATACCGATCATCTCTGACGGCTCTATCTGCTTGGCATCTTTTATCAGGGGTTCCATGATAGTTATGAACTCCCTTACATATTTTCTAATATAGGGAATATCAATCCGCATGGTCTTCAATGCCTGATAAAGATGCATTTCCTTCAAGCCGGCATATCCTGCCAGCTCTTCGATGAAAGCCCTGCCAATATACCTGTTCGGAATATTGATGATCTGTCGTAAAGCCTCGTCGCCATCTTCGGAAACCGGGTTATCGATAAATCTTAGATAGTCGAGGAGTATTTTTACCTCTCTCCTTTGGTAAAAGCTCGTCCCGTTCTCAATATGATAAGGGATTTTGTGTTTCGAGAAGCCCTCTTCGAAGACACGACTCTGGAAGTTGGACCGATACAGGATTGCTATGTCCTTGTGCTCGTATCCCTTTGTCTGGGTCAATTCCTTGATTTCTATAACGAGTTGATTGGCCTCGTCTTCTTCCGTGGTGGCCGCTAGCACTACCACCCCCTCGCCATCGGGATTCCCGGTGGTCAGGGTCTTTTCGATCCTGCGGGTATTATGCTCAATAAGCCGCTGGCATACCTGTAGGATCTGGGGTGTCGATCGGTAATTCACGTGCAGAATAAACTGCTGGCAGCTGGGGAACACCGTATTAAAATTTATGATGTTCCCGACTGAAGCTCCCGTGAAAGCGAATATGCTCTGCCAGTCATCCCCGCATATCCAGAAGCTACGATTATGATTACCATTGCCATTTCCATTGGAATTGCCTACAAGTTGCTTCAGAATTTCCATCTGAGCCGGATTGGTGTCCTGGAATTCATCGACCAGGACGTGAGAATCC
>Ga0194060_10001920_pt1 | contig 14856 bp, 10 predicted proteins | sample SepL225m_MetaG_FD_163427 | JGI IMG/M metagenome (GOLD analysis project Ga0194060, IMG submission 163427) | Anoxic zone freshwater microbial communities from boreal shield lake in IISD Experimental Lakes Area, Ontario, Canada - Sep2016-L222-5m | ecosystem: Environmental > Aquatic > Freshwater >...
CAGCAGTATTCATGATGTTGATGTTTTTGGTATCGTGAGTGATGATAAATATGCATTTGTAAATTACCTGAAAGTTGTAAATGGAATCATTATTCAAACACAAACATTTGAAATGAAAAAGAAGTTGGATGAAACCGAAGAAATGCTTCTTGAGTATGCAATTGCAGAGGTTCGCGATCAATTTAACAGCACCTCAAAAGAAATAGTTGTGCCTTTTGAAATTGAATTGAAAGATGAAAATTTAATATTTACTGTTCCGAAAGCTGGTGATAAAAAAAATCTGCTCGAACTGTCGCTTAAAAATGCCATGTATTACAAAAAGGATAAACTCAATCAATACGAAAAAGTTAATCCTGAAATGAAAAAGGATCGCATTTTAACAACGATGATGAACGATTTACGACTCACCACTTTGCCAAAACATATTGAGTGTTTTGATAATTCAAACATCATGGGTACATATCCCGTTTCGGCATGTGTAGTGTTTAAAGATGCAAAGCCAAGCAAAAAAGATTACCGTCATTTTAACGTACAAACAGTTGTTGGTCCTGATGATTTTGCAACCATGCGCGAAGTAGTTCATCGCAGGTATAAAAGGATGTTGGAAGAAAAAGAACCATTGCCTGATTTGATTGTAATTGATGGCGGTAAAGGACAATTGAGTTCGGCAGTGGAGAGCATGAAAGAGCTTGGTATTTATGGTAAAATTCCGGTATTGGGAATTGCAAAACGATTGGAAGAGTTGTATTACCCCGAAGATGAATTTCCATTGTATATCGATAAGAAATCAGAGACGTTAAAAATCATACAACAAATACGCGATGAAGCTCATCGTTTTGGAATCACACATCACCGAAGCAGAAGAAGCAAAGGCGCACTTAAAAGTGAATTGGATGAGATAAAAGGAATAGGAGAGGAAACGAAAAAAATGTTGTTAGCCGAGTTAAAGTCGGTAAAGAAAGTAAAAGAAGCCGAGCAAAATTTGCTGCAAGAGATTGTAGGTAAGGCAAAAGCAAAACTTATTTGGGATTTTTATCACAGCAAATAATTCTTTCAGAATTAACCATTCAACCATTTTTTGATGATTAATAAATCACTTATATTTGAAGCTTAATTTTAAAATAATGGGAAAAGGCGATAAAAAAACAAAACTTGGCAAAATGAAGAATGGTTCATACGGGAAAACCCGTAGCAAAAAAGCCAACAAAAAGAAAAAGTAATATTGGCGTGGTGGTGGAATTGGTAGACACGCCACTTTGAGGGGGTGGTGCCTTTACGGGTGTAAGAGTTCGAGTCTCTTTCACGTCACTAAAGCCGAAGCGATTAGCTTCGGCTTTTTTTTATGATATAAATTAAGACTCCGAAGGAGTCAAATATGAATAGCAAGATTATTTTAAAAACATTCGACCCTGAAGGGGTCGAACAATTCCATCTGAAACATAAAGATATTTTAGGATTGAGAAATTATTATTTACTCAAGTGTGATTTTTCGCTGCACTGCTTTATTTCCCGATTTGATTTCGATAAAATAAACGCCTTTGGTAATTGTGCTTAAATCAATTTCTGTTTTAAAAATGTCTTTGTTGTTTTCGAATTGAAATGATTTTACAGAACTTCCTTCTATATCAAATACATGTATTTCAACTTGCTTTTCTAGTGAGGTTAATTCGATATTCAAAATTCCTTTTGTAGGATTTGGGAATAATTTAAAATGCTCGAAAGTGTTGGTTTCATTGATGCCAACACCATTTACCTGAATAGTTATTGAAGCTGTATCGCTCACACAAGTCGAAGAATATTCGTTAACTTTTAAATAATCTTTTCCTAAATCAACAAATACAACATCAATATTATTCGTTCCTTGCCCATTTAAAATATTCCCTTTTCCTGATAACCAATTATAAGTACTTTGTTTATTATTTGTTACACTGTAAAAATTATACGAACCTGTTATAACATTAGTATTTCCAGAAATTACTGGCAATACAGGTTTGTGATAAATCCAAATGGACGAATCATAAAAACGACAACCAAAAGTATCTCGTACTTGTAAAATATATTGTGTGGTTTTATTTACTCCAGTTACAAAATAATTATTGATATTAAAGTTAGAATTAATTGGTGTAATTGTATCGGGTGCTATAAAAAAGCGATACGAATAGGGTGGATGCCCCCAGCTAGCATTAAAGTTGATCATAACTGATGAGGTGTTGCAAATTGCTGTATCTTTAACATTAATAACAATTCCTGTGTCAGCATATAACGTGTCAAAATATTGTTTCGTTAAATATCCAACACCATATGGACCAATTGAATGAACATCTAGTTCAACTAAATATCTTCCACCAATTTTAAAATGTTGAATGGGAAGTGTTGAAGTATTTAAATAAGTATTCATATTCGTTCCCGAAAAATCGTTTGGAATTTTTGCAATCTGAAAATCTGAAAAAATAATTGGTACTGCTGGATTGTTGTTTGTGTAACTTAAACTCCATTGGTTGCAACCCAAATATGTTTTATGAATTGTAGCACTTGGATACGCAAGAACTTTAATGGCAATTGATCTTGTTACTTTTCCAGGATTTGGACATCGTCTGTCTTTTTCGGTTACTGTAAAGTAATATGGAAGACTACTTGCTTGAGCATTTGTTGGTGTCCAGCAAAACTGCCAAATGTCTTCTCTTGGGCCGTTCACTCTTCGTTGTGCAACATTGTATTTAGGTAAAAATGTTGCACCTTTTGAAGCGAGCGCAGCATTCCATGTCATATCAGTTGTATCAGAAATTGGAGGAGTATTATTAGGATAGAAATCAGTGTCTTTTGCTATCACATCAAAACATAAAGTATTCCCTGATTCAATTTCCCAATAAGTTTTAGGTTGGTTTCCGTTTGATGGATTTGTCATTAAACGTGGAGGATTATTAGGCGGGCATTGTACTAACCACATTTGTATATCTCTGTGAGTAATACCAAGCAATATCGGGTTATTAATTACATCATATCCCCATTGTTTTATTTCGATAGCCATAACTCCAACAAAAGTAGACCCTGCTACACCGTAAACAGGTGTAAACATTATATCGCCAGAAAGTGGATCACAACTTATACCTGTTGGAAACGGACCATTTTTATTACCTGTATAGGGCATTGGTGCATCAAATGAGAACGGTAAATTGTAAGTTACAGATTGCCCTAGTGCTTGCAGTGCAGGTGTGAATGAAAATGTTAATGAATCATGGTCGGGGTCTATCATCCCGTTATTAAACACGAATGGTTGTCCACTACAAATTTTTGCAAATGCACTGTTAGAAATAATAGGAGAACTATTGCAGGGTGACATGGATGCACAGCGGTTAATTGTGCAGTCGATGTAAAAATTTTGCCATGTTGATCCCGTAGAAATTGTAGCACTTCGAAGGCCTTCTGAATAAGATATTTTTACATTACAACAATTGGCAGGAATGCCGGCACTATTTCTCAAATCAGCATCTCCTTCAAAGGTGTATTTTTCAATTCCAGCTTCTGTACCTGGTGTTACACAACCCATATTGTTACAATTACTTTTTGCTATAGGGCAAGATGGATCCATGTTTACATCAATAATATTTGTTAAGCTTACTGATACAGTACCTAATAAAATACCATTAAAGTTTGGGTCAGCTCCTGTAATATTTAATGAATATGAACAGGTAGACCCGCATGCACCCGTGCAATTGCCAAGTTTACCATTACTACTGCAATCAGTGTAAACAGCAAGTGTAATATGCCAGATTCCAGGAGTAGAAGTACAAGTGTAACTTATTTCACCTCCTGCTTTTTCGACAGCTGCAAATGAAGAATTTGTACAAACAGAAAAAAGACTAATGATGATAAAATAGAGGAGCAATTTTTTCATAAGAGTATGTATTATCTAACTGCAAGTCATTGATAATTTATATTGAGTTGCATTCATTCCAATTAGTTTAATTAATAATGACTTTTGTTAACGATGATTTATTTCCCGACAACACTTTCATAAAATATATTCCGGCATTTAATGAGCTTAAATCAAGTGAAGTATTAAAATCATTTTTTGAATTGTTGTATTGCGTGTGGCTCACTTCTTTACCAATAATATCAAACACTTCAATGGTTATTAGTTTTTCATTTGTTCGAAGTTCAATATTGATAAATCCATTGGTTGGGTTTGGATAAATGTAAAAGTAGTCGAACGAATTTTGTTCTTTAAATGATGTAAAATTTGCAATGGTTATGGTATCAATATCAAAACTTGTACAAGTTGTAGTTGATGAAGGAACAGTTGTGGTGTAAGCATATTTCAAAGCATAAACACCTCTGTTCAATCCACTATAATTGGTATTGAAATTTGCTTTTGTTGGGTCAATTGCATTTATCGAAAATGCAGGAGTTGATGGGGTACTGGTAAATGCACCAACTCCACCTGATGGATTTGCTAATGAAGTTAAATTTACATTTCCCGAATTTAAAAAAGTAGTAAATGTGTGGCTGCTGTTCGCATCAAAAAGCATGTTTACTGTTGGCGATTTTGCAACGGTAATAGTCAAACTGTCTTTTATAGGACATCCTGTTGAAATATCATTGTAATACAATTTCCATGACGATTGTGAACCTGAACTGATTGTAACTTTTGATGGATCGAAAGTTTGCGAATCATTGATGGCAAGATTAATTCCGTTAAGCTGGAAGAGAAGTGCATATGTCCAAAATCCACCTGAACCTGATGATGTGGTTGCTCCCGAGCGTATACTCATACTAAATGGTGCATCCTTACTGCACACAGGATTAAGTGTTCCCGGATTGACTGTTGGTACCGGCATTACTTCAAATGTTGTGGTGTCTTGTCCCGAACATGATGGTGCACTTACTCCACTATATTGTTTTGTAAACTTATAAGTTAAAATATTTATTGAAGGTGATGTTAACACTCCTGATTTATTACGGTCGAATTCAAAATATGTACTTGTGCCAACAACAATTTTATTTACGCCATTTCCACTCCAATCTTCATTTGCACCATATCCGCTAGGGTCATATGGACTTCGATTCCATAATGTGTATGGCATTGGTCGTGTTCCATCATAAGCCAGTTTAAAAATTCCAGCATTTTGGCACCATTTTACATCAAAACCTGCGTCTACATAGGGGTTGCCAAATACTCTTACAATTGCCGAATCAATATTACTGCAACCTCCAAATGAAATTGGTGCTGTGTAAGTATATTTTATCCAGTTATCGAAATAAGTTGTGTTGTTATAATTGAGAGTATCATTAGGAAGATTTTGTAAGTTGTCGGTTTTTACTTGTGCTGGTGTACCAGCAACAATTGCAGCAGGTGAATAGGCATAACTCCAAACACTTGCTCCACCCGGTTGATCTGCTGTAACATTATTTAATGAAGATAGTTTTGTGCTCTTGCAAATTTGTAATGGTTGTGGTCTTGTAAGAATAGGTATGTTGTTTACAGTTGCATAAAATGAATCGTATAAAATACAACCCGAGTTACTCGTAACAGTTAAATAATATTTTGATTTACCGGTATAATTATTCAAGAAAATTGAATCGGAAGTTGAACGGATAACATTGCTTGCCGAATCTTTCCAACTAAAAGTATATGGTGATATTCCACCTTGAACATTCGATTTAACTTTTGTAGGAGTGTTTGCACAAGCTGTGATGTTGCTGTGTGAGCTACTTAATTTTGTTGTTGCATAAATAACATTCACCGTATCGTATGCAATACTTTGTAATGATGTGCCTGAATTTAAAGTTAACCGTATTACAAATTTTCCTGTATCAGTAAATGAAAAATCAGAAATTGAATTGGTAGTAAACGTTGTAATATTTCCTGCATTAAAAGTTCCTTTCGTATTTGATACGTCCCACTTGGTTGACATAACACCTGAGTTATTCGATAAATAATATCCAATATTCCACTTTGTACAATGGTTTATTTGATTAATAAAGTTTACTGTGCCCGGTGTGTCGCAAACCAATATTTTTATAGCTCTTGTAATTCTTCCCGAATTAGGGCAACGTTTATCAACAGCTGTAACTGTTAAGAAATATGGAACACTGTTAACGGAACTTAAAGTTGGTGTCCAACAAAATTTCATGTTGTCTTCACGTGGTCCGGTAAATCGTCTTAACGAATCAACATAATTTTTTGTAAAGCTTGCTCCCAATCCTGTTAATGCATTGTTCCAATTTAAGTTTGTTGTATCCGAAATTGGTGGAGTATTGAAAGGATAGAAATCGGTATCTTTTGCAACAACATCAAAACAAAGTTGAACACCCTTTTGAGCATTGAAAAAATAATTTTGAGAGTAACTTAAACTGCCTGTTGCTTTGGTTAAAATAGTTGGAGGATTATTTGGCGGACAAGTGATAAGAAATAATTGTACGTCTCTTCTCGTAATTCCAATACATGTGGGTACACCTGCAATTGTTTTCCATTGTTTCACTTCAACAACAACAACGCCAACCAATTGTCCTCCTGCGCCATATTGAGGAGTAAACATAATATCGCCTGTTATTGGGTCGCAACTAATTCCTGTTGGGAAAGGTCCGTTTTTAGCTCCTGTATATGGCATTGGTGCATCATATGCATAAGGTGCATTGTATGCAATAGAAACGCCTGCACCTTGCAGTCCGGGTGCGAAAGCAAAAGATAATGAATCATTATCAGGATCTATAGCTCCCATGTTTTGAATAAATGGTTGACCACCACAAATTACAGTTGGAAAATCATTTGTATAATACGGAGAGCTGTTACATGGTGAAGCGGATAGACATCTGTTGATGATTGCTTCGGTATAAAAATTATTACCAGCCGAGCCCGTTGTAATTGAACCATTACGACAACATTGATCCCACCAAATTCTTACATTGCAACATGAAGAAGGTATAGTAGATGTTGCTCCTAAATTAACAGTTCCTTGAAAAGTATATTTCTCCATTCCAGGTGTAAATGAACCAGGGTTTACACAGCCCATGTTGGTACAAATATTTTTTGCAGAGATGCATGTTGTATAGGTTGAAGCATCTGTAACATTCACTAAATTTACTCCAAAAGTTCCGAAAGACGTTCCATTACAAGATGCATCTGCTCCTTGTAAATTCATTGTAAATCCACAGGCTGCACCACATCCTCCGGAGCAAATTGGTATGCCCTGACAATCTCTGTATACAATAAATGTAACTTGCCAAACTCCTGGTGTTGATGTACACGAATAGGATATTTCGGAACCAGCCATGTGTGAAGCTAAAGCCGAAAATGAAAGTATAGAAAGTAAAGATGATATGAATATGGAGAGTATAATTTTTTTCATAACAGAGATATTATGGTGTGAAATTAATAAGAAGTGTTTGTAAATTAAACAATTGTTGTAATTATTAAGAAATATTTATGAATTACAGAGTTAGTCAGGTGTTTCCACCTGATTTTATTTTAACAATTTATCACTAAAATTGAAAATGAATTTTCTGGAGAACGAACAGCTTAAAGTTTCGATAAGTTCAAAAGGAGCTGAGCTAAAAAGTATCATACATAAGCAAAGTAACTTTGAATTTTTGTGGCAAGCCGATGCAAATGTTTGGGGAAGAACAGCACCCATTTTGTTTCCTGTTGTTGGAAAACCATTCAATAACCAATTGCTTGTTGACGGTAATTTATATGAAATGCCGCAACATGGCTTTGCCCGCGATTGGCATTTTGAAGTGAGAGAAAATACAGGAACTAAAATTGTTTTTAGTTTAACTTCAACAACCGAAACGCTTAACATTTATCCTTTTCATTTTGATTTACGATTGAGTTATACACTCACTGCAAATACTGTTGAATGTGGCTACGAAGTAATTAACTGCGGAACGGATAAAATGTTTTTTTCTATTGGTGCACACCCGGGATTTAACTTGCCTTCTAAAAATCTAAGCGATTATTTTATTGAGTTTGAAGCAGAAGAAAATGACCAAAGATATTTACTAACCGATGGTTTGCTAAATGGAATTTCTGAAACTATTTTACTTCAATCAAACAAGCTCCAATTGGATAAATCTTTATTTGATAAAGATGCCATTGTGTTAAAAAACCTGAAGTCGAAAAAAATAAAATTGTGCTCAAAAACATCGCACCATAAAATAGAAATGACTTGGAATGATTTTGCTTATTTAGGAATTTGGAGCAAGAAAGATTGCGAGCATTTTATTTGTCTCGAACCTTGGTGCGGCATTGCCGGAAGTGTTGGTGAGCAAATTGAAATGGAAGCCAAAGAAGGCACGAATACCATTTTGCCAAACCAAAAATTTGAACGGAAATACACAATGTCGTTTTATATTTGATGTCTCGACTCAGCTCGACATGACAACAATCAATATTTGTCACTTCGAGTTTATCGAGAACAAGTAGTGAGGTTGGAAGATAGAAGTAGGATGTTAGAAAACTGAATATATAAATTGTCAAATCATCAAATCAACGAATCATCAAATCAACAAAAAAAGTATGCAAGCAACCAATAATATTCTCATGATTCGTCCGGTAAGGTTTTCGTTTAACGAAGAAACATCGGGCAGTAATGCTTTTCAAAATGCTGCGGCAAAAGCAGAAGATACACAGCAAAAAGCACTCGATGAGTTTAACAAGATGGTTACTTTGCTCGAAGAAAATGGTATTGATGTGATGGTAGTTGACGATACCACGGAACCTCATAAACCCGATTCGATTTTTCCGAACAACTGGATTTCATTTCACGATGATGGCTTGGTTGGCTTGTATCCAATGCAGGCTGTAAACCGCAGACTGGAAAGAAGAGCCGACATTGTTGAAATGATTTCGGAGAAGTTTGAATTGAAAGATATTATTGATTTTACCGAATCGGAAAAGGAAAATAAATTTTTGGAAGGAACAGGCAGCATGGTGCTCGATCGCGAAAATAAAATTTGTTATGCTTGTCTTTCGCCTCGCACACATGCCGATATGCTCAATCAGTTTTGTAACGCATTTGGTTATACATTGGTTTCGTTTACTGCACACGATAACGGAGGATTGCTCATCTATCACACCAATGTAGTGATGTGTGTAGGAACAAAATTTATGGTTATTTGTATGGAAGCCATTGCCGATGAAAATGAAAAGAAATGGATACGCGAATCAACCAATAAAACCATTATCGAAATTACACTCGAGCAATTGCATCATTTTGCAGGCAACATGCTCGAGCTGGTAAACAAGCAAGGCGAACATATTTTAGTAATGAGCGAACAGGCATACTCATCATTGCTGCCTGCTCAAATTGCAACACTCAATGCATTTGCCCGAATTTTACCTGTGCAATTGTACACCATCGAATCGAACGGTGGAGGAAGCGCAAGGTGTATGATGGCAGAGATATTTTTAACTCCCGAATCGAAGTAAAAATTCGTGCGTAAAAAACTTATGCACCTTCATTATTTTTTAACATAGAAATTCATTCTGTTTTTCTAAACTTGCATCCGATAAAAATTTATTTTTCAACACAAATAATTTACTATAGAATTGGCAGCATTACCGGTTAAAAACAAGTACATCGATCTAATCAATCAAACGTTCTATTTCCCTCGTCACGGATTTGAAGTTCGCAACAATCAATTATTTTTTCAGGATGTAGATCTGATGGAACTAATTGAAAAATATGACACTCCACTTAAGTTTACCTATTTGCCAAAAATTGGTTCGCAAATAGAAAAGGCGCGTACCTTGTTTAATCAGGCAATTGAGCGGTACAATTACGAAGGCAAATATAATTATTGTTATTGTACCAAAAGCTCTCATTTCTCATTTGTGATTGAAGAGATTTTAAAAAATGGATGTGATATCGAAACTTCATCAGCTTTTGATTTAGATCTATTGAGAAAAATGTATGCCGATAAAAAATTAGACAAACAAAAATATATAATCTGCAACGGATATAAAACCGATAAGTATGCAGAAAATATGATCGATTTTGTGAATGGAGGTTTTGAAAATCTGATATGTGTACTTGATAATCCCGAGGAATTGGAGTTGATGAATAAGTACGCCAAGAAGCCTATGAAATTAGGTATTCGCATCGCTACCGAAGAAGAACCCGGATTTTTTGTTTACACATCTCGACTCGGAATGAGCTCGAAACATGTTGTTGATTTTTATAAAAATAAATTAAAGCAAAACGAAAAGTTTAAATTGAAAATGGTTCACTTTTTTGTGAACTCGGGAATAAAAGATACCACTTATTATTGGAGCGAATTAACTCGTTTGGTAAATGTGTATTGCGATTTGAAAGAAGTTTGTCCTGATCTTGATACGCTTGATATTGGCGGTGGTATGCCTATTTATACTTCGCTAGGTGTGGAGCACGATTATGCTTACATGATTGATCAAATTGTGTATTACATCAAAACCATTTGCGATTCGAGAAGCATTGCAGTGCCACATATTTTTACCGAATTTGGTTCGTTTACTGTTGGCGAAAGTGGTGGTGTTTTATATTCTATTATTGGCGAAAAGCAACAAAACGATAAAGAGTTTTGGTACATGATCGACAGTTCGTTTATCACTACATTACCTGATACTTGGGGTATCGGACAAAAATTTATTTTGCTTGCAATTAATAACTGGGATAAAGAATTTCAACGAATCAATTTAGGAGGACTTACTTGTGATAGTCAGGATTTTTATAACAGTGATACCAATACCAATCAGGTGTTTTTGCCAAAATTAAATGGCGAAAAATTATACATGGGATTTTTTCATACCGGTGCTTATCAAGAGTCGCTGGGCGGTTACGGAGGTATTCAGCATTGTTTAGTGCCGGCACCAAAGCATATCATTATTGATAAAAACGAAGACGGAACATTGAATTATAAAGTTTTTGCAACAGAGCAAACTGCCGATTCGATGATGAAAGTACTTGGATATTGAAAAATCAAAAAAACATACGTGGTTGGGTTATATTAGTTTCTTCTTTTGTAATTGTATTTATTGTTATGCCTTATGCTTTGTGGAAAGGTTATAGTGATGAAAAAAATATTGAAATACGTGGTAAGTATGGAATAGGGCGAGTTATTGAAGTAAGCGGGTTTACAAAAGATCAAACAAGGATTGAATATTATATTAACGAGAAAAAATTTATTGTTGTCAGAGATGCACCATCTCTTTTTAGAAGAAATGTGGGAGATAGTGTAAGTCTAATTTATGACTCGATAGATTTTGAAAATGTTAAGATAAATTGGTAGTCTCTATCATTCGAATATTTTAGGAAAAGCCCTCTACCTATAATATAAATTAGCACTCCCAAAAAAAGATTTTCGGATATTTTTAGTATAAGTTTCTTAAAAACAGAACTTAAAATTTATCATTTCCTTTTCAGGAAAGCTTCGCACACTTCATCAAGTTCGTTGTACCATGCTTCGCCATATTTTCTAATCAATGCATCTTTTAAAAATTTATAGATAGGCATTTTGTGTTTGTTGCCAAGTTTGCAAGCTGGTTTGCACACATCCCATTTATGATAATTAAGTGCATCATAATCGGCAAGCTCGGTAATACGAATAGGATAGAGGTGACATGAAATAGGTTTGCGGAAGGTTGTGTTTCCTGCTTTCCAGGCTTTTTCAATGGCACAGCCCAATGTTCCTTTTTCATCATACGAACTAAAATTACACTCGCCACTTTTGCGACAAGTAGTAACTATATCACCATCACGATCTTTTTCCCAAATGCCATTTTTCTCAATTTCTTTTAATCCTTTATCACTCAAAAAAGGTTTGATATTATCAAATTCGGCTTCAATTATTTTTATTTCTTCTTCGGTAATTGGTGCACCAAATTCGCCTTCAACACAGCATGCTCCTTTGCATTTTTCGATGTCGCAAATAAAATTTTTCTCAATTACGTCTTCCGATATTAATGTCTTATGATGAATGATCATGGGTCAAATATAAAATATCATTTGGCTAAAAATGGAAGATTTGTTGTTATAAATAAAATCGGTTTTGGATTAAAATAGATAAAACGTGTCGCTCCTACGGAGCTTATTAAGATTGGCTAGCAAACTAATGCTATTAATATTATGCTCCTACGGAGCAATATAGTTCGCTAGAAGCGAAATAGTAATAGAAGAATGATTGGGAAATATAAAAGCTCTGTAAGGGCGACACCTTATATGATAACACATCCAGCGTGTTAAAATAATGGACCATCAATTTTATTATGGTTTAATTATTTCCCATTTATCTGAAAGGGTTGAAATTTTTAAAATACCAACTGATTTATTGAAACATAATGTATCGGTCTTATTACTATGTGTGTAAAAATGACAGGCATTATAAAAAGTCTGGTTGAAAGTCTTAATTGTGTCTTTCCCCCATAATATTCCTGTAAGCGAATACCCAAAACTTGCATCGTTAAAATCAACTGTTACTTCGCTTACACCCGATAAATATAGATGATGACTAAAGTATAACTTACTTGTGTATTGACTGCTTACGTAGGTTATATTATAACCTTCATAATTTTTATTTCCCCCAGGGCAATCACCGCCCGTACCAGATTCAACATCTAAATAGGGTTGCTTGCCATGGCCTATAAACACTACCGTGTCAATTGAGTTGTGTAAAAACTTAAGTGTGTCTTTACCTGTATATACTATTTGAGCTTTATCAGACGAACTCAAAAGAAAAGTTTCATCAGGTTGTGTAGTGCATTCACTTTTACAAGAAGGAAATGATGAAATAAAAATTAGAAAAATAAATGCTATTAAAAATGTCGAATAATTTTTGGGTTTCATATTCTTGTTTTTTATAAAGCAAGTTAATTTTTATTTATTCAACAACGATGTCATATTTATTGAGTAATCCTAAAGCACCATTAACCGAAAATTTTGCCTTCTTTATTTGATTGGTTTCGGGATTGATATTGATGTTGAAAGCACTTGAAAAATCAACTTCTTTCAGGTTTGTTGAATTGAATACAGTGTTGAGTAAATCGGTATTTGTAAATATTGATTTGCTTAAATCGCACGAAGTAAAATCAACATGGGTAAGTGATGAGTTGATGAATGCCGTTTTATGCATTTTCTTTTTACTGAATATTGAATAATTGAGAATGCAGTTTTCAAATTTTACCGTAAACAAAAAGTCGATACAATCGCTAAAATTAACTCCCAGTATTTTGCAATCTTTAAATGCCACATCGTTTAATTGGCAATTTTTTAATTTTACCATCGATAGGTTACAACCTTTAAAAACACAATCAATAAATTTACTCGATGCAAATACAGTATTCGAAAAATCGCAATTGGTAAAAACACATTTTTCAAATTCGCGTTGCGTACTTTCTTGTTCGATAAAGTTAATGCTGTTAAAATTTTTATCGATGTGAACGGTTGATTCCATTGCTGTTTGCGATATCTATTTAATGATAACTGTTCCTGATTTATGAGATAGCTCCTGACGAAGTTCAATTAAATGTTTATGAACTTTTTGCAGCATATCAAACTCATCATCGGTTTTTGCTTTGTTAAATTCCTCCTGATTACTGAGGATCATTTTTTCGATTTGTTTTAAATGCAAACGCGTTATTGCCGATTCGATATCGGAAATATAATTCTCTCCAGGAGCATCCATTATAATATCAAAACGCTTTTCCCAATGCGGAGATATTTCTTGTTGCTCACTTAAAATAGTTGCAATAAAAGTAGTAATGATGGTGTTTGTGTGATTCACAAATGCCATCATATTCAACTCATCTTTCTCAAGTTGGTCGGCCGTTTCGTGAATAATATCGGCAATCACCGGATGGTCGATATCAATTTCTTTAACATGCAATTCGTTTAAAATAAAATGGGCCGCATTTTTAAAACCTTCAACCGGTTTATCGCCATACTCAATTAATAAACGAATAATATCTTTTTCCTGATGATCGTGTAATTGTAAATCTAATATTTCTTTTATCTCATCGCGGTAATTAGATTCTTTGGGAACTTCGGCAATTACATTTTTTGTTTGAAGATTTTTGTTTCGTAAAATCTTATTCGTTTCGTTGATGAGCAAATTTTCATCAGCTTTTAAAATCTTAGCCGACTCTTTTATAAACCCTGAACGTTTGATGGCATCAGGCACTTTGGCAATACTCTCAACAATATCTCTGATAAGCTGAGCTTTTTTTACCGGGTCGTTTCCGGCATCTTCCAACAGCAATGCAGTTTTAAAAAGAATAAAATCTTTTTTGTTTTTATCGAGATATTCTGCAAACTCAACCGGACCGCTTTTTTTGCAATAACTGTCAGGGTCCTCGCCATCCGGAAACGAAATTACCTTTACATTCAATCCACCTTCGAGCAACATGTCAATTCCTCGAAGCGAAGCTTTTATACCAGCAGCATCGCCATCATACAGCACACACACATTTTCGGTAAATCGCCTGATGAGTTTAATTTGATTTTCGGTAAGCGATGTTCCCGATGAGGCAACCGTATTTTCGATACCTGCCTGATGCAATGAAATAACATCGGTGTAACCTTCCACCAAATAAACGTATCCAGTTTTTGAAATAGATTGTTTGGCAAAATACAATCCGTAAAGCTCGTTGCTTTTGTGATATAGCTCGGTTTCGGGAGAGTTTACATACTTAGGACTTTTAGGATCTTTCTTTAAAAAACGCCCGGCAAAAGCAATTGGTTTTCCGCTCAGCGAATGAATCGTAAACATTACCCGTCCGCGGTATGCATCAAAAATTTTCCCTTGTTCGTTTTCTTTTATCAGCCCCGATTTTTTTAATAACTCAGCATTAAAACCATTGCTGATGGCTGTATCGTAAAAATG
>Ga0194060_10001923_pt1 | contig 14843 bp, 7 predicted proteins | sample SepL225m_MetaG_FD_163427 | JGI IMG/M metagenome (GOLD analysis project Ga0194060, IMG submission 163427) | Anoxic zone freshwater microbial communities from boreal shield lake in IISD Experimental Lakes Area, Ontario, Canada - Sep2016-L222-5m | ecosystem: Environmental > Aquatic > Freshwater >...
ACCTACTGCAGTTCGGCGCAAAAGGAATGAGCGTATCGCCATCGCGCCGCCTCAAGACCCTGAGCGGTGCGATGACTGGCGTGCGTACGCTGATCGTCACCAATGCCGACGGGATGGCGCTGGATTCAAATCGGGACGTACTGATCGGTCAGAATTTCAGCGAACGGGAGTGGTACAAAACCCCGCGGGAGCGCCCGAACCTGGCCATGCTCTATGTTTCCGCGCCTTTCGAGACTGTTCTGGGTGTGGTTGCGGTCAACGTGACACGCGCAGTGGTCGATCCGAGGGGAGAGTTTGCCGGAGTCGTCTCCGCGTCCCTGGACCCGGAATATTTCAACGTCCTGCTGCGCTCGGTGCTGTATGCACCCGACATGCGCGTGGCAGTGGTTCACGGGGAGGGCAAGGCATTTATCTTCATGCCCCCGCGGGAGGGTATGGTAGGAATGAATCTCGCCAACCCCGGATCCTTTTTTGTCAGGCATCGGGACAGCGGGCAGATTGCGACGCTGCTCTCCGGCACTGCCGCAGTCTCAAGCGATGCACGCTTGATGGCATCGCGCACTATCAGTCGCGCTGGCGTCCACATGGACAAACCGTTGGTTGTACATGTCAGCCGGAGCTTGGCAGCCATGTATCTTCCCTGGCGCGAGCAGTCGATTGCCTACGGCACGCTGTTCGGTTTGTTCGCTCTGATTGCGGGCATAGTGCTGTATCCGCTTCAGCGGCGGCGGCAGATGGCGGATCGCCTCGCGGTCACGCGCGAAGCGGAGCGGCGCGAAAGCGCCGAGCGGCTGGAACTCGCGCTCGCCGGCGCCAATCTCGGCTTGTGGGACTGGCACGTGCCCAGCGGCAAGATGCAGCTGAACGAGCGCTGGTTCTCGATGCTGGGTTATCGGAGGGATGAAGTCGAACCCGACATCGGCAGTTGGGAAAAGCTGGTGCATCCCGAAGACGCGCCGTTCGTTCACGCGGCGCTGGAGCGGCACTTCAAAGGCGAGATGCCGGGCTACGAGACAGAGCACAGGCTGCGCCACAAGGAAGGCCGCTGGGTCTGGATCCTGGACCGCGGCCGCGTGGTGGAGCGCGACGCCGCCGGAGCGCCCGCGCGCATGGTCGGAACCTACATGGATGTCACCGAGCGCAGGCGGGTGGACGATGAGAGGAAGCAGTTCCTGCGGTTTTTCGAGCTTTCCCTGGATCCGATGTGCATCGCTGATCCGTTCGGCTGTTTCAAGCAGGTGAACCCCGCGTTTCTGAAGCTGACCGGCTATGGCGAAAGCGACCTTCTGGCCAGGCCTTTCATGGAGTTCATCGCGCCCGAAGACCGGGAGAGGACCGCGGAGGAGATGAAATTGCAGGTCGCGGTCCGGCCGTCGATGTATTTCGAAAATCGCTACGTCTGCAAAGACGGCAGGAACGTAAGCCTGACGTGGATGGCGTACTTCGACAAGAGCGACGGTGTCACCTATGCCATAGCGCGCGACATCACCGAGCAGAAACGCAAGGAGGCGGAATATCACACGGTCATCCAGGCGTCGACCGACGGTTTCTGGATCGTCGATGGCGACGGCCGGTTTCTGGAAGTGAACCAGGCCGTATGCCGGATGATGGGCTATTCCAGGGAGGAGTTTCTGCGCCTGACTCTCGCGGACATCGTGATCGGGGCGTCGCCCGCGGAAATTGCGGCCCGCACGCAAGAGGTGAGGGAGGCCGGAAGCATGCTGTTCGCGGCGCGGCACCGGCGCAAGGACGGGGCGATCATCGACGTGGAGGTCAGCATCCAGTACGTTCCGGCACTGGGCGAGCGCTTGTTCGTGTTCGTGCGCGACATCACCGAACGCAAAATTGCCGAGGAGGAACTGAAAAAGAGCGTGGCCCTGCGCGAACTGTTGTCCGAGGCGATGCCGCTGCCGGTATTTCACAAGGACGCCGCGGGACGTTACGTCGGTTGCAACAGCGCGTTCAGCCGCTTCATCGGCAGGACGAGAGAAGACATCATCGGCAAGACGGTGTTCGACCTGGCGCCGCACAACTTCGCCGAGAATTACAGGGACAGGGATCTCGATCTGCTCAACGATCCCGCCGGCATGCAGACCTACGAGGGCACTGTACCGCACGCCGACGGCACGGACCACAGCGTGATCTTTCACAAGGCGCGCATAACGGACCAGAACGGAACGCCGACCGGTATCGTCGGCGTCATTACGGATATCACCGAACTCAAGTTGGTGCAGGTGAAGCGCGACCAGCTCGAAGGCCAGCTGCGCGAGTCGCAGAAAATGGAGGCGCTGGGCACGCTCGCCGGAGGCGTGGCGCACGATTTCAACAATATCATCGCCGCCATCATGGGCAACGTGGAGCTGGCGCGGCAGGATGTCGGGCCCGGCCACTTGGCGCTGGAGAGCCTGGAGGAGATCAGCAAGGCGAGCCTCAGGGCGAAGGACCTGGTGCAGCAGATTCTTGCCTTCGGCCGGCGGCAACCGGCTTCGCGCAAGGTCATATCGCTTGCTCCGGTGGTGGAGGAATCCGCGCGGCTGCTGCGTACCACCCTGCCAGCGGGGGTGGAACTCAAGGTGGAATGCGAGTCGGAAGCGCCGGCCGTTCTGGCCGATGCGACGCAGGTGGAACAGGTGCTGCTGAATTTGTGCAACAACGCCTGGCACGCGATTCAGACCCAGGCGCGTACGGGGAGAATAGACGTGCGACTGCGGGCGCACGAGAGGGGCGCTGTGCCGGCGCAATCCGCGCAGATTGCGTTCGCATCCGGCGAAATGCAGCCGGGCAGGTACGCCTGCCTCGAGGTGCAGGACAACGGCTCGGGCATGGACAGGGAGACCGTGGCGCGTATATTCGAGCCGTTTTTCACCACCAAACCAGTGGACAAGGGTACGGGGCTCGGTCTCGCGGTCGTGCATGGCATTGTGCAGGATCACGGCGCATGCATCGAAGTCCAAAGTGTCCCGGGCGAGGGCAGTACGTTTTGCGTGTATTTTCCGGCGACGCAGGAATCCGGACAGGCCGTGCAGGTTCGCGCTCCGGGCGCCGTCCCGGCGCACGGCGAGGGCAAGCACGTGCTTTTCGTGGATGACGATGAATCGATCGTGTTCCTGATGACGCGCCTGCTCGAGCGGCAGGGCTATCGCGTAAGCGGTTTTACCGATGCGCGCGAGGCGCTCGCAGCGGCGCGCGCCAACCCGGAGCAATTCGATCTGGCGGTGACGGATTTCAACATGCCGGGCATGTCGGGTCTGGATGTGGCGCGGGAATTGCGCGAAATCCGTCCGGGTCTTCCGGTCGCCGTTGCGTCGGGCTATATCACCGACGAGTTGCGCGCGCAGGCGCCTGCGGTGGGAGTCAGAGAGCTGGTGTACAAGCCCAATACGGTGGACGAACTGTGCGAGGTGGTATCGCGGCTTGCGCGCGAGCTTCGCGACTGAAACAGTATTGCACCACGCCCATGCCTGTCGTCAGGGGGCTCGCCTGCAGTCGGCAGGGCGATCGCGCAGACTTGAACGAGGCCGCGGCCGTCATCGCGGTCGAACTGCGCAGTCCTGAAATCAGCCGGCGCCGGCCGCGGCGAGCAGCGCGTCGATTTCGGCGAGTACCTGTTCGGGCGCAAGATCGTTCATGCACTTGAAATGCGCGAGCGGGCATTCGCGCGCGTAGCAGGGGCTGCATTCGATTTCTATCCTGGCGATGCGCGCCGATCCGGGTTGCGAGGACAGCGAAAGCGGGGGCGTGTGCTCGGGACTGGAGGATCCGTACAGCGCGACCAGCGGCCTGCCCAGCGCGGCGGCGACGTGCATCAGTCCGGAATCGTTGCTCACCACAATCCTGGCGCAGGCGATGAGATCGATCGCCGCCGCGAGGTCGGTCTTCCCGCACAGGTTCTCGCAGGCGCCGCCCGATTGTGCGCGGATCTCCTCGCCCGTTGGCGCGTCCTTGTCCGAACCGATGAGCCATACGGCATAACCGCGCCGCGCCAGTTCGCGCGCGAGCGCGGCGAAGTGCCGCACCGGCCAGCGCTTCGCCGGGCCGTACTCGGCGCCGGGGCAGAATGCGGCGACCGGTCGCGAGCGGTCCAGGGCCAGCCGCGCCGTGGTGCGCGCGGTGTTGACGGGGTCGGTTTCCAGCCGCACCCGGGGCAGGGGGCGCTGCAGTTCAGCGCCGGGCTTTTCCGCCAGTTGGGCGTAGCGCTCGGACATCAGCGGCACCTTCGCCTGGTCCAGCTTGTGCGCCAGATTCAGCAGGCCGTAGCGCGACTCGCCGACGTAACCCGCGCGCAGCGGAATGTCGGCGAAAAAAGGTATCAGCGCGGACTTGAAACTGTTGGGAAGGACGATGGCTTTGTCGTATTTTCTCCGTGCCAGTTCGCGTCCAAGCTGCCAGCGTGCACGCAGCTTCAGTTCGCCGTGCGCGAACGGCGACGCGATGACTTCGTTGATTTCCGGCATGCGCGCCAGCAGCGGGCCGCACCAGGGCGGGGCCAGCGCGTCTATGCTTGCGCTGCCCAGCCTGTCATGCAGGCGTCGAAGCAGGGGTTGGGCCAGCAGCGTGTCGCCGATCCAGGACGGGGCGACGATGAGGATGCGCGGCATGGGATGGGGCGCAAGGAGCAGGAACGGGGAGGGGCGCCGCCCCTCACGGCTCATTCCCTGCGCGGTTCAATGCCCCTTGGGCGCTGCGCCTTTATATACGTAGCGCGTGCCGCAGTAGGGGCAGAGCAGATTGCCCGACTTCGCCACGTCCAGAAACACGCGCGGGTGCATGTTCCAAACCGGGGTCGAGGGCGTAGGGCAGTGCAGCGGCAGATCGTGCTCCGTGACGTCGACGGTGAGTTGCTGTGCGGCGGCAGACATTAGCGTTTCCCCTTTCTTGCCGGCTTGGTAGCGACGGGTTTGGCTTTGACGGCCGCGCCTTTGGATTTGGCCGCAACAGGCTTCGCCTTGGCCGCTTGTGCCTTGCCTTTGGCAACGGGGGCGAGCCAGCCGCTGTGGCGCGCATCGCGGCCGTTGACCACTTCGAAGAACGCCTTTTGCAGCCTCTTCGTGACCGGGCCGCGTCGGCCGGCGCCGATCTTGCGGCCGTCGACTTCGCGTATGGGCGTCACTTCGGCGGCGGTGCCGGTGAAGAAGGCTTCGTCGGCTATGTAGAGGTCGTCGCGGGTGATGCGCCGGGGCGTGACCGTGTAGCCGAGGTCGGAGGCAAGCGTGATCACGCTGTCGCGCGTGATGCCCATCAGCGCCGAGGTCAGTTCCGGTTCGTAGATCTTGCCGTTCTTGACCATGAACAGGTTCTCGCCCGCGCCTTCGGCGACGAAGCCGTCGACGTCAAGCAGCAGCCCTTCGTCGTAGCCGTGGTCGAGCGCCTCCTGGCTTGCCAGTATGGAATTGGCGTAGGTGCCGGAGTACTTGGCGCGGCACATCGACACGTTCACGTGGTGGCGGGCGAAGGACGAGGTCTTGACGCGTATGCCTTTCTCGATCGCTTCGGCGCCGAGATAGGCGCCCCAGGGCCAGGCGGCGATGGCGACGTGCACCGTCGCGCCCTTGGGCGACACGCCCATCTTTTCCGAGCCGTAGAAGGCGATCGGACGCAGATAGCATTCCTTGAGTTTGTTCGCGCGCACCACTTCCTTGTGCGCCTCGATGAGCACCTCCTTGCTGTAGGGGATTTTCATCATGTAGATGTGCGCCGAGTTGTACAGGCGGTCGACGTGCTCCTGCAGGCGGAACACCGCTGTACCGTCGACGGTGTTGTACGCGCGTATGCCCTCGAATACCGCCAGCCCGTAGTGCAGCGAGTGGGTGAGCACGTGGGTGGTTGCGGAGCGCCAGGGAACCAGCTTGCCGTCATACCAGATGTATCCGTTGCGGTCGGCCATCGACATTGTTTCCAACTCCTTGTTCAAATCAGTTGAAGGCGCAAAATGGTATTTTAGCGGAAAGCGGCTGGCTTGAGCAGCGCCTGACGGCGCAGTGCGGCAGAATTGAGAGCGAAAGCGGAGAGCGACGGCGGATGTTTTCGAATTGCCCAAAATGCAATACCAAGCTGACTCCCGGCGAAGCCGGTTCGGGCGAGCGCTGTCCGGTCTGCGGTCTGGTGTTTGCGAAGTACCTGCGGGCGCAGGCGGGCATCCCGGCGCGTGCGGCGCCGGTCACCGATGCGCTGCAAAGCGAACCGGCGCAGCCAGGCGAGCCGATGCAGCGATGGCTGGAGCATCTGCTGTATGTGCCGTCGCGGGTCGGTGGCCTTGCGCTCTTCGGCCGCTGCGCCGCGTTTGCGTGCTGCTTCGTCTGGGGTTGGCGCCTGTACGCCATGGACGTCAGCACCGGCGAGATGGGAGGCTCCTTCATGCATCTGGTCGTGCTGCCCATCCACGAAGCGGGACACGTGCTGTTCATTCCCTTCGGCCGTTTCATGACCGTGCTCGGTGGCAGCCTGTTGCAGGTGCTGTTGCCGCTGGTGCTGATGGCTTCGTTCGTGTTCGGCTTCGGCGGCAGCCGGCGCGACAATTTCGCCGCCTCGCTCATGCTGTGGTGGGCGGCTGCGGCCATCATCGACGTCGCGCCTTACATCTGGGACGCGTTCGACCCGAAGCTGATGCTGCTGGGCGGGAAGACCGGCGCCGAGTCCGACGGTCACGACTGGCAGAACATCCTCGGCGACCTGGGAATGATCAGGCGCGCGCACCTGATCGCGGGCATCGCGCACAAGCTTGGGCTTGCCGTGATGCTGGCCGCATGGGCCTGGGGCGCGGCGCTGCTCTATTTTCAGCTCCGCCATCGCGGCAGCGGTGCTTTCGAGGCAGAGGAATAGGCCGGCTGCCATCGAAGCGAGTCAGGCTTCTGCCCGGACAGGACCGGGCGTTTCACGCATCGACGCGATAAGGATCATAATTTTGCATGGCTCAAACCAAAGCGCCGCAGACGGTATTCGCTGACACCGGCAACCGGGTGTTCGCGCTGCTGCTGGACCTGATCCTGGTCGGCTTCGTTGCAGGCTCCTTGTCCGGCACCGTGCTCTCGGGCGCGCCCGCCTTCCTGTCGCTCGTTTTTCTCTACTTCGCCGGCATGCCCCTGAGTCCGCTGCAGGGCACGCTCGGAAAGTGGATATGCCGGATCAAACTCTGCGACCGGCTCGGCCGGCGCCTGGCCTGGCGTTCGTCGATGCTGCGCGCGGGCGCGATGTTATGCTGGTTCGGGCTGCCCGCCCTCATTGGTTCGAACGCCCTGTCCAATGCATTGGGAAACATCGCGCTGACGCTGGTCTGGCTGCTGTTTTTATTGCCCTGGGCCAGCATCGGTTTCCTGCCGCGCCGGGAATCCCTGTTCGATCTGTTGGCGGGTTCGCTGGTGGTGCGGTACCGGAGCGAAGCGCAGACTATCTTCGATGCGGAGCCAGCGCAGAAGCCCGGCATCCTCAACGTGGGCGGGGCAGTATTTTTGTGCCTGTCGTGCGGTGCGATTTTCAGCGTAGCGGCGACCACACAACTTGACAGGGACCGGCGAGCCCGAATCGGCTACGCTCTCACGCAGGTGGCGCCCGTCCGGCAGAAGATCGAGGCCTTCCACGAGCGCGAACAGCGCTGGCCTGCGGCGCACGAATTGGGCGTTGCAGATTGGACGCCCTATCCCGACGGCGGCGGCTATCGGCTGCAGGCGGATGGAAGCGTTCTGATCACGTTTACGGTATTGCCGGAATTAAAGGGGCACAGCATCACCCTGCGTCCGGCACGGGCCGCGGACGGCAAGGCTGTCAACTGGAAGTGCAGCGCAGACGCGGGATTGAATAGCGGGTTTCTGCCGGCGAACTGCCGCTAGCAGGTTCGTTCCTGCGCACCGGCCCGGAAACGCCGGTTATTAGGGCGGGCGGCCTGTATGCACGTGGGGCGTGCCCCCACGTGCATACGCTCCGCTAACTCTTGGTCGCGCCTTTCTTCGGGTTCAGATTAGTCAGGCGGCCGCTCTCGGTGCCCGCGCTCTCGTCGATGACGGCGTTGATCAGCGCAGGCTTGCCCGCAGCGATCGCTTCGGTCAGCGCTTTGCTCAGTTCCGCCGGCGTGGTGACGTGATAGCCGACGCCGCCGAAGGCTTCGATCATTTTGTCGTAGCGGGCGCCCTTGACGAAAGCGGAAACCGCGACATCGTTCTTCAGCTTCGGATTGAGGTTGGGATCCGAGCCCTTGTAGATGCCGTTGTTGTTGAAAATGATGGTGGTGATCGGCAGCTGGTAGCGGCAGACGGTTTCGAGTTCCATGCCGCTGAAACCGAAGGCGCTGTCGCCCTCGATGGCGACCACAGGCAGGCCGCTCACGACCGCCGCGCCGACCGAATAGCCCATGCCTATCCCCATGATGCCCCAGGTGCCGGAGTCGAAGCGCTTGCGCGGCTGGTACTGGTCGACGATGCTGCGCGTGAAATCGAGGGCATTGGCGCCTTCGTTGACGAGATTGATGTCCGGGCGCGTTTTCAGCACATCGCGGATCGCGCGCAATGCGCTGTGGTAGTTCATCGGCGACGGATTCTTCTCCAGGGTCGCCGCCATCTTCGCCATGTTCTTCTCTCTGCGCTCGGCGATCGCGCCGGTCCATTCGGCGCCTGGCTTGGCAAAGCCGGAAGCGATGCCCGCCAGCATGGCCGACATGCAGGAGCCGATGTCGCCGATCACGGGCGCTGCGATCGCCACGTTGCTGTCGGCTTCCGTGGGCGAGATGTCAACCTGGATGAACTGCTTCGGCCCGCCCCAGGTCTTGCCCTTGCCGTGCGAGAGCAGCCAGTTCAGGCGGGCGCCGATGATCATCACCACGTCGGCCTCCGCCAGGACGAAGGAGCGGCAGGCCGAGGCCGATTGAGCATGGGTGTCGGGCAGCAGGCCTTTGGCCATGGACATGGGCAGATAGGGGATGCCGGTCTTTTCCACGAACGCGCGAATATCGGCATCGGCCTGGGCGTAAGCGGCGCCTTTGCCCAGCAGGATCAGAGGACGCTTGGCGCCTTTGAGCAGGTCGAGCGCGCGTTGGACCGAGTCCGGAGCCGGGATCTGGCGCGGAACAGGATCAACCACGCGTACCAGGGATTTTTTGCCTTGTTCCGCGGTCAGCGTCTGGCTGAGCAATTTCGCCGGCAGGTCCAGATAGACACCGCCCGGGCGGCCTGACACGGCCGAGCGAATCGCGCGTGCAATGCCGATGCCGATATCCTCGGCTTTGTTGATTCGGTAGGAGGCCTTGGCGAACGGTTTTGCCGCATTGACCTGATCCATCTCCTCGTAATCGCCTTGCTGCAGGTCGACGATTTCGCGTTCGCTCGAGCCGCTGATCAAGATCATCGGGAAGCAATTGGTGGTCGCATTCGCCAGTGCCGTCAGTCCGTTCAAAAATCCCGGGGCGGACACGGTCAGGCAGATGCCCGGTTTTTGGGTCATGTAGCCGGCGATCGCGGCCGCATTGCCTGCGTGCTGTTCATGCCGAAAGCTGATGAAGCGCATGCCTTCTGATTGTGCCAGGCGCGCCAGGTCGGTGATGGGAATGCCGATCAGGCCAAAGATGGTGTCGATGTCGTTGAGTTTAAGGGCGTCGATGACAAGATGAAATCCATCGGTCATTTCCACGGCGTCGTTAGCGGTGGCGGTCGCGGCTTGTTCCAATCCTGCGGACATGGTCTCTCCTGTGTATCTGGTCATCAAAGGGGTTCACGGGCGAAATTGCTGCATTTCCCGGTGAGCCGGCCATTCGCCTGGCGGCCGGTCGGGTCGGTGAGACATGCTAGCGAGCCGGGCCCGCATTCATCATTGACCACGGTCAATTTTTGCCGCAACACCGTATTTGCCGCGCAGGGCGGCGGAAGGCCGGGAATGGCAGGCGCGTCAGCCCGGCGTTTGCTCAGGCCCGCTCGCGTCGGGGACGAACACGGCCTTCCACAGCTTCGCTGTGGCCTCGATGTAAGGCGCGAGCGGCCCGGGGGCTACGCGCGCGTACTGCCCGCCGTTCAGCCTTTCGGCGTGCTGCAGCTTGCGGTATTCGCGGTATCCGTCGCGCACCGCCATGGCGGTGGCCAGCGGTATCAGGCCGAGTTCCCCGGCCATCTTCAGCAGTGCGATATTGCCCAGGTTGCCGGTCAACTGAGGATGGAGATGCGCATGCGCGAGCACCAGGTACTGCACGATGAACTCGATGTCTATCATGCCGCCGCGATCGTGCTTCAGGTCGAACAGTTCGCTGCGGTTGGGGTGGGCTTCGGCCATCTTTTCGCGCATGGCGACCACCTCGCGCCGCAATACCCCCGGGTCGCGGCTGCGGCGCAGGATGGCGATGCGTTCGGCTTCGAATGCGGCACCCACTTTCGGGTCGCCGGCGCAGAAACGCGCCCGCGTCAACGCCTGGTGTTCCCATACCCAGGCGTCCTTTTCCTGGTATTCGCGAAAGGCTTCGATCGAACTCACCATGAGGCCGCTCGCGCCGTTGGGCCGCAAGCGCAGGTCGGTTTCGAACAGCACACCGGAAGGGGTGGCGCTGGTGATCCAGGTATTCATTCGCTGCGCCAGGCGCGAGTACAGCTGCGGCGCATTCGCGTCGGCGTCATCGTACAGAAAAATAATGTCCAGGTCCGAGACGTAGCCCAGTTCCTTTCCGCCCAGCTTGCCGTAGGCGATGATGGCGAAGCGCGGTGCCTCGCGGTGACGCGTGTGCATCTGCGACCAGCACAGCTCCAGCGTGATCGCGAGCATCAAGTCGGCGAGCGCCGACAGATGGTCGGCCAGCACTTCCACCGTGAGCTGGCCCGCCAGGTCCTGCGCCAGCAGGCGGAACACCTGGGCATGATGCGCTTCGCGCAGCACATCCATCAGCCGTTCCGCATCGCCTTCGTGGCGCGCCGCCTGCGCGCGCAGCGCGGCGGCGAACTCCTTCCAGTCGGGAGCGGCGTAAAGCGTGCGCGCATCCAGCAGTTCATCGAGCAGCAGCGGATGGCGCGTGACGTAGGCTGCGGCCCAGCCCGATGCCGCCAGCAGCTGCACCACCTTCTCCAGCGCCTGGGGGTATTCGTACAAGAGCGCCAGATAGGAGCTGCGCCGGCTGATCGCGTCGAGCAGGTCGAGCGTGCGTGCCAGCGCCGCCTGCGGCGCGCCCGCCTTGGCGGCAAGCTCGATGATGCGCGGCAGCAGGGCGTCGTAGCGCTCGCGGCTCGCGTCCGGCAGTTGCAGGTAGCGCGGCGAGGCGCGGGCACCATCGAGCCTGGAACGGGCGGCGGCGGTATCGGTAAAGCCCAGGGCGGAGAGCCGGTCGTGCGCCGCTTCCGTGTCGAGTTCTCCGCTCCAGAGGGGCGCGCAGGCGTGCCGGTCCTGCACCGGTCCGGCAAACACGCCGTCGAAATGGCGTGATACCTGCTCGCGATGGGCGTCCAGCTTTTTCATGAACTGCGCGTAATCGTCAAAGCCCATCTCGGCAGCGATGCGGGCCTGATCTTCGCTGCCTTGCGGCAGATCGTGGGTCTGGGCATCGTCCAGGTACTGCAGTCGATGCTCCACGCGGCGCAGGAAATCGTAGGCGGTGCACAACTCCGCCACCGCTTCCGCCGGCAGCAGTCCCTTCTTCTGCAGCAGTGCCAGCACTTCCAATGTGGGGCGGGTCTGCAGTTCCTGATCGCGCCCGCCGCGAATCAGCTGGAATGCCTGGGCGATGAACTCGATCTCGCGTATCCCGCCCGGGCCCAGCTTGACGTGCCCGGTCAGGTCGCGCCGCGCGACTTCGGCGCGGATCTGGGCGTGCAGCGAGCGCATCGCCGCAAACGCGCCGAAATCGAGGTACTTGCGGAACACGAAAGGCCGGGCGATGGCGGCGATCTCTCCCGGGATTTTGCTTTGTTCCGCGGCGACGGCGGTCATGCCGCGGTCGGCGGGGCCTGCACTGCGGCCGACGGCCACGACGCGCGCCTTGATCCAGGCGTAGCGCTCCCATTCGCGCCCCTCGGCGACAAAGTAATTTTCCAGCGCATCGTAGCTGCAGGCGAGCGGCCCCGAATCGCCGTTCGGTCGCAGGCGCATGTCGACGCGGAACACCTGGCCGTCCTCGGTCACGTCGGCAAGCGCGTTGATCAGCCTGCGTCCGAGGCGGGTGAAATATTCGTGATTGGACAACAGCCGCAGACCGTCGCCTGCACCTTCGGTTTCCCCTTCCTCCGGATAAACGAAAATCAGGTCGATGTCGGAGGAGACGTTGAGTTCGCGCCCGCCCAGTTTGCCCATGCCGATAACGATCAGTTCCTGCGCTTTACCCTGCGCCACGGGTCTGCCGTGCTGCGCCTCTGTCCATGCGCACAGATGCCCTAGCGCAAACGCGAGGCTCGCTTCGGCCAGATCGGTCATGCTCGCGACCACTTCGGCCAGCGGCGCGCGGCCGCTCAAATCGCGCAATAGCACGCGCAACATCACGTTCTGGCGCAGCAGGCGCAACGCGCGCTTCAGCGCCCCTTCGTCGCCGACCGGCTGCGCTTCCAGGAACGTGCGCATGGCGCCGGCGTCAAACGGATGTTCGATCGCGGCGCACGCGGCATGGAACATCTCCGGCCGCGCCTGGGCCAGGCGTTGGGCATAACGCGATCCGGTCGGTGCACCTGTGGGAACGCCCGGCGGTAAACCCTGATCTGAAGGCATTTATGGATATTTTGCAGGTAAAATGTAGCCCGACATTGTCGCTTTTTTATTCACTTCGCGCGTTTATTGTAGGACTTTGACCAAAACGCGCTCAACCTGCATGGGAAATACGCCTCCGGATGGTGCAGCCCGACCAAACCGAAAGTAGCGCTGCGCCGACGGCTGAAGAGGATTTTTCTCCGCTGGCGGAGCTGGGGCTCGCGCCGGAGCCGCGCAGCATCGTGCGCAAGCTGCTGCGCTTTTTCGGTATTGCCGCGCTGGTTCTCTATTTCGGCTTCGCGGCCGTGGTACTGGCGCTGCGCTTCTGGATCCTGCCCGAGATCGAGGAGCATCCGGAGGCAGTCGCCGAAATCATCTCGCGCAATATCGGCCAGCGCATCAGCATCGGCAGTGCGGACTCAGGGTGGCAGCGCCTGCGGCCCTATCTCGCGCTGACCGACGTGCGCCTGTACGACACGGACGGCAAGGTCGCCCTGTCCCTGCCCTCGGTATCCTGCACGCTGGCGTGGGACTCGATCGCCTTCGGCACCCTGCGCTTCGATTCCCTGTCCCTGGACAAGCCGCAGCTCGCGATTCGGCGCGACCAGGCCGGAACGCTGCACGTGGCCGGTATCCGGCTGGACCCCGAGGTCGGAGGAGGCGGGTTCGCAAACTGGGTGCTGGCGCAGCGCGAAGTGATCATTCGCGATGCCTTCGTCAGCTGGGAGGATCAGTTGCGCCAGGCGCCGCTGCTGTCTCTCACCAACCTCGATTTTGTCATGCGCAACCGCGGCAGCCATCATCGATTCGCGTTGCGCGCCCTGCCGCCGCGCGAGTTTTCGAGCGCGCTCGACCTGCGCGGTGACCTCGAGGGCAGGACGATCGAGCAGCTGCAGGCCTGGAACGGCAAGTTGTATGCAGAGCTTGCCCATGCAGACCTTGCGGTCTGGCGCAACTGGGTCGATTACCCGCTGGAAATCAGGAGCGGCCAGGGCGGTCTGAGGTTGTGGCTGAGTATCGCCGACAAGCATCTGGATGACGCCGCTGTCGACGTCTCGCTTGCGAACATAGGCGCGCGTCTTGCGGCCGATCTGCCCTTGCTGGAGATGAACTCGCTGCAGGGACGCTTGTCGGCAAAACGCTCCGCAGGCGGCTACGAAGTGGCGGGCAGGCAGGTAACGCTGGCACTGCAAACCGGAGAGCGGCTGCCGCCAACGCAGTTTTCGGTGAAATGGCAGCCCGGCGAAGAGAAGCGCGCGGAGTTGGGCGAGGTGAAAATCGATGCGCTTGAGCTGCAACCGCTGGCGATTCTGGGCGAGTACCTGCCGCTGCCGCCGCAGGTGCGAAAAATTCTGGCCGAGGCCGCGCCTCAGGGCAGCGTCGCCGACATGAATCTTAGCTGGGAAGGGGAGCTCCCCAATCCAAAGCGCTACAGCGTGCGCGGTCGTTTCGACCAGCTGAGCATGCGGGCCTATGCCCGGCTGCCGGGATTCACGGGGGTCAGCGGCAATATCGACGGCAACGAAAAGGGCGGCAGCGTGCTGCTCAATGCGACCAAGTCGAGCGTGGAACTGCCGCATGTGTTCGTCGATCCGGAGCGCAAATTCGACTCGCTCACGGCGCAGCTCGCCTGGAGCCATGCTCAGGGAGATCTGCAGCTGAAGCTGTCGAATATCGCGTTTTCCAACGCCGATCTTGCGGGAACGGCTTTCGGCACTTACACCACGGCAGCCGAAGGTCCCGGGCTCATCGATTTCACGGCGCGATTGAATCGCAGCGACGCCCGCACCACCGCGCGCTACATTCCGTTTCTCAGGCAGAATTTGCTCGATTGGCTGGATCGCTCCCTGCTCGCCGGCCGCACGAGCGAGGTGAGCCTGCGGCTGAAGGGCAATCTCAAGGATTTCCCGTTCCAGAACGTGAAAGGCGGCGTATTCCAGATTTCCGCCAAAGTCGTCGACGGCACGCTCAATTACGCGCAGGGATGGCCCGTGATCGAAGGAGTCAATGCGGAATTGCATTTTGACGGCAAGCGCATGGAGGTGATCAGCAACAAGGCGACCATACTCGGGGCGAAGGTGGCTCATGCGCATGTGATCATGCCGGACCTTTTCACCCCGGAGCGGGTGCTCGATATTTCGGGCAGCGTCGAAGGTCCGTCCTCCGAATTCCTGAATTTCATCAGGCAAAGCCCGGTCAACAGGCTCACTGGC
>Ga0194060_10001924_pt1 | contig 14842 bp, 12 predicted proteins | sample SepL225m_MetaG_FD_163427 | JGI IMG/M metagenome (GOLD analysis project Ga0194060, IMG submission 163427) | Anoxic zone freshwater microbial communities from boreal shield lake in IISD Experimental Lakes Area, Ontario, Canada - Sep2016-L222-5m | ecosystem: Environmental > Aquatic > Freshwater >...
GGCCATGTTGGATCTGTATATAATAAAGTCCATTGTCCATTTTTTTGAATAAATAAGGAATCATTTTTTTGAATCACTAAGTTTTTATTCAAAACCAATACTTGCTGAACAACTCCCATACTTAATCCGCCAATTCCATTCATTAATTGCCAACTACTATAATTTGATATTGTTGCTGATTTTACATCCGCTTTTTTTAGTCCTTCTGTTGTAGCCGCATAAAAAAAACTACCATCGCTAGTAAAAGCATTTACATTAATCTGAGCGCCATTGTTTCCAATAAACCAGGTGTCTTTAATTTCATACTTATTTAAGTCTGCAACAATTACGCCCAATCCTGTAGACAGATAGGCAAAGCCATTGGCGCAATAAATTTGGTTGATGGTTTTATTTCCAGCTATCCCCGATCTTTTTATATCCCCTATATTTTTTACTAGACCATCCTTAAGTACATCAAGATTGGCATTATTGTAGCCAATAACTAGTTGTTGTGTAGTAGCGTCATAGTCAAGTGCTTTTACGCCAATATCATTTAACCCAGTTATTTTACTGTAACGCGTAATTCCATCAGTAGCATCCACCGAAAAAATAGCATTCTGGCTTGCACAGTAGATTTTATTTCCCTTAACTACTTGAATAGCTTGTTGATAAGAAAGGTGTTCTCTCCAGCTTCCTATGGGTGTTAAAGGATTTTGAGCAACTACACTGGTAATAATTAGGCAAAAACCCAACAATAGGCCTATATTAAGGCCTGAATAGTTGAAAAATCGCCAAAAATGAACAGTAATTTGCGGTAATCTGACACGGAACATTCAATAAAGTTAGTGATTACCACAAAATCTTGTAGGGATTTTCGCCTTATCCCTACAAAAAATGTATGAAAGTTGTTACAAGGTTCAATTGTAGAATTTTTATCTTTGTTCTATAAATCGATTAGAAAAGTATTTAATATAAAACAAAAGATAATATCCCCCCGGATGTTATTTTTAACGCTTTACTAGTCAGATGGCCTATAATAAAAGTCTTTTTTTAGGAAGCTAACCAAAAAATTGATTAGGTCAGAAACTAGTGAATTGATGGAAAAGCAATTAGGGGTGCTCTCCATCAATAAATTAATCCTCTCCTTTCTAGGATAGGATTTTTTATGTCTATACTTTAAGGCATTCTAGCAATAGATTAATTCCCAACTCCGCTGACTTTTAAATTTCAATCAATTTGTTGCGAATAGCAAACATGGCTAATCCAGTTCTGGTTTTAATGAGTAGTTTTTTAAACAAGTTGTCTCTATAAGTATCAATGGTCCTTGGACTTAAATTCATTTCCTCTGCAATTTCTTTATACGTTTTGTCGGTACACACATGGTGAAGAAAACTGAGTTCATTAATAGAGAGTTGGTGAATAGGAGAAATTGAAATATCAGCACTATCAGACTTATTAATATAGTGAATCATTCTATTACTCACTAGTTCGTTAATAAAGTAACCTTTGTCTCTAATGGCATTCAATGCTCTTTTAAAATCTTTTGGATTACTGTCTTTTAAAATATATCCGCGTGCGCCATTTTTTAACATCCTAATAATGGCACCATCATTTTCAAGCATTGATAATACAAGCACTTTTGTGTCGAGTAAATTTAATTTAACCCAAGCTGCAGTTTCGTAACCGTCCATAATTGGCATGGTAATATCCAATAGTAGAATATCTGGAGGTGGATTTGATCTTAAATAATTGGTTAATGATTTTCCATTATCTAATGCTGCTATTACTTGGTATTCTTCAAACCCATTAATAATAGCGCATAGCCCAGTGCGGAGTAGTTCGTGGTCGTCAACAATTGCAATAGTGGTCATAATATTGGGGTTATTTTTTTATTTCAATAAGAATATTAGTGCCTGTTGGTTTATTTGAGTGTATAGTTACAGTAGCATTAATCATTTTGGCACGTGAAAAAATATGACGTAACCCAATACCTTTTTTTTGGTGTAATACCGCTGAAATATCAAATCCTTTGCCATCATCTGATACAGTTAACAAACATATTTTAGGGTCAATCATTTTTATTGAAATGGTTATTTGTGTTGCATTTGCATGTTTGATAATGTTATTTAATAATTCTTGAATCATTCTATAAAGAATTAAACTATTATCTGTAGAAATAAAATCTAGTATTGATTGATTTGCTATTAATTCGGTTTTAAATTTGCCTGTTTTTTCAATTTGTTGCAATAGTTGACTTAATGCTTCAATAATACCTAGGTCTAATAGAATTGAGCTATTTAAATTATGACTTAAATGGCGTAAATCTCGAATAGCTTTTCCAAGCAAGTTGTCTATTTTATTTAATGTTTCTGATGGAGTTGACTCAGCTAAAATGTTTAAATTAATTCGAGTTAAACTTAAGATTTGCCCAATATTATCGTGAATCTCGCCGCTGATATAATTCAATGTATTTTCTTGAATTTCCAATTGCGCTTGTAACATTGTTTGTTCAAACTGGTGTTTCATTTCTTCTTTTTCTAACTTATTTTTTCTTTGCTTTTGATAAAACATAAAAACGAGTAGCAAATAAAAAATGCCAATCAGTAAAAAGAAAAGCGTTGCAATAACAATGGTTAGTAATAGGTCTTCTTGTTTCTGTTGCATAAAATAAATGAAATACTAAATGATGTGTATAATACCATATTCAATCCTCTTGTGATTAATAAGTAAAGATTATTGCCTCTAGATAATAATTCATTACTCAACATATATTCAAATAGCGAATTAATTATTACTGATCCTAAATAGAAAAGGAAAATGCCAATACAAATCCAAAAAAATGGTTGATTAAAAAGGTTTTCATAATGCGTATCGTTTATTATTAGTTCATAGAGATAAACACAACAGAAAATCACCATAAAAAAGGAACCGAATAAAAGTGTATAGGTATGAAAATGATCTGTTCCTTGCAGATAGGTATAGTTAAGTATTGATATAAGCATCAATAAAGGGATAAAGTAAAAAGCAATTTTTTTTAAAATGGCATGTTTAAAATGTATTGAAAATAAATAGGCATAGAAAATAAGTTCAAAGCTTGTAAAGAGATTAAATAGCCAGTAGTTTTTATTTGCTATTTGAAAGAAATGGTAACACCACCCAATAAACTCAATCAATACAGTTAAAAATAAGAATGGCACGAATATTACAATGGCTGCATTTTTTAGTTGCTTAAAAAATAATATAGATAATGCAAAACTTAAAAATTCAAAGTAAAAATCTAGTGACATAATTTTTTAATTAGGGATACAGTTGGCCATGATTTAAATACTCTAAACAATCAGTTGTTGATTTTGAATGAATCATTGCTGTTGAATGGTTGTTTTGAAAAGAAAGGTCCCCGCTAAAAAAAATAGTGTTTCTACCTATTTTATTAGGGTCTGTACTTGTTTGTTCTGAATATTGGCCAAAGTTTACATAAACTTCTTCTTGCTGGTTGTTACTAGAAAGCATGTTTAAATAGGCCGATAGGTCCTTGATTTTAAAACTTACAAATTGTGTTTGTGTTTGATTTGGTTGGCTTTGTTGATAGGCCTCAAATAAAGCTGCTGCATCTGATTGATTAATCAGCCCAAATGGTTTAAGTGCCGCTTCGTAAGTAGTGGAATTTTTAGCGGCTTTTAATGATTGTTTTGCAAAAGGAATTTCTGGTGTTTTTTGACAAGCGTTTATACCCAATGAAAGACTAATCACTACCATAAATTGCCAACTATTGTTGTTGTTCTTGACCATCTTAGTTTTAATTTATCTTCTAAGATATTAGTTTATTACATATTTAAATTAATCTAATTTGATTAATTAGGAAAATAAACCGACAAAAAAATTATATTAAATTGATTTACAACTAGTTTTAACTAAAAATAATTTAATTAAATCGTGAAAATGACGAATTAGAGTTATTTAGGCTTTTTCTACTAATTAGAGGATGCTTGTTGTTTGAGGTAACTAGTAATGGTTTTGAAGTTAACTATAGCTATAACCAATAGCAATAATAGGGCTGTAAATAAGGTATAAAACGAAGGGAATGAGCCAATAAATATCTGCTTTTGCGCTAACCAATTTCCTAGAAAAAATTGAGCAATGCCTATAGCAATAAAAGCAATAAAAACAATGATAATATTGGGCGGAAAAAATCGCTTCATTAAAAAAACACGTAATTGTTTTGGCGAAGCTCCTAACACCACCAATAATTGAATTTCATCTTTACAAGAAGCGATGGTTAATTGAATGAATAGGGTAAATATTAGAAGTGCAAATGCTAATAAAAGCACCCCCGTTATAGCAGAAATATTTACCACATATCCTACAATTTGGCGGTACCTACTAAAGCGCGTTTTTTCGGCATCTGTAATTAATCCGTTTGACTGAAGGTATTTTTTTAGTTCTGGATTGCCTGGGTCTTTTGTACGCACAACAACCCTTGAAGGTTTGTTGTTGCCATCCATTGGGGCAAAGTGTTTATTCGCCCAGTCCATAAAGTTCTGGGGTACCATCATTGATGAAATGCGATTGCTTAAACCAACAACCCTACCTTTCATTTCATAAGGAGTTCCATTGCCTTGTAGTGTTACTTTAAATACTACCATCTTAACCACCTGTGGTGTTAATTGTGGTAAGTTTTGCGAAAAAGAAAATTGAAAATTATAAAAATCTAAAAATTGATTGGGAACAATAATTGGAAGAAATGCCGATGATTCATCCCATTGCCAATCTTTATTATTAATGTCAATGAATTCTGCTGGAACACTCTCAAAAGCAATATCTGTATAAAAAGGAAATCGCTCACTATTGCTTTGAATAGATGCTTTGAACCTACTAGGCGTTAAACTTCCAACGGATTCAAAAAAAGGTTGTGCTTTAATATTGGCAATTTCTTTTTCCGACAAACTACTTGCGCCTACTGTTTCTTTGGTCAGTTCTTTATTTAGTACCAAAAAATTAGCAACACTATCTTGGTTGTTTTTGCCGTTTAATAATTGGTAATAATTTACTTGCAATTGAACTGCCATCAATAATAAAACAATGGCTACCGATAAACCCACCAATGCCATTACAAATCGTGCTTGACCTGCACTATTGTGAATGAGTTTATGGAGTAATCGGTTTAGTTGATTCATTTAAAGAAAATATTGATGGGAATAAATAAAGTGGTTGTCTGCTTCTAAGTCTGCAATAATTAATCCAGCTTTTTGTGCCTTACATTCACTATCAATCAATGCTACAGCTTTTGCAATATTGCTATCGTCTAAATGACTAAATGGCTCGTCCATTATTAACCACTTAAAAGGTTGTACCAATGCCCTTAATATAGCTATTCTTTGTTGTTCTCCAAAACTGCAAGTGCCTGTTTTTTGTTGTAATAATTGCGTAATACCAAGTGCCTCAGCCATCCATTCAATTTTTTCTTTTGAACAGTAATTAGGAGATAGCAAACGTTTCAGCTCAATATTTTCAAAAGCCGATAAATTAGGAAACAAACGTAAGTTTTGAAATACCACACTTAATTTATGTTGCCGCATTTTGGCTAATTCGTCTACAGAAATATTTTGTAATGATTTTTCATCCATTAAAATACTGCCAGTATAGTCTTTTCTAATGCTATACAATGTATTTAATAAAGTAGTTTTTCCTGTTCCGCTTGGGGCTTGAATTTTAATGTATTCGCCAGGCAATAAAGTTAAATTTGTATTCCACACGTTGGATGTTTTGTGCAGCAAACGGTCTTTTAGCACAAAGGGAACAACTTGCTTTAACTCAATACGCATGGCTATAAATTGTATCCAATTAATTGGTTCTAATAATGGATGGAGCTCCTGAAATAAATTTATCTTCTAAGGCCCGGTCTGCTTTTGCCGCTTCACGCATATCTGTTACTATATCAGAAAATAATGCAGCAAGTGTTACCAGGCTATTTTGTTTTTGATTATTTAATCGAATTTCTAATTTGCCATTTACAGATTTGCCATCGAAATTTTCAGAACTAGCCATCATGTCTTTGAAAGTGGTTTTAGCAGTAATCATAGAGTTTTTAAATCCGCCATTTGCCCTAGGTAAATAACTAGCAATGGTATTAGCAATATCAAAATAAGCTAGGGTTGATTTTCCTTTAAATTGATTGAGTGCGTCATTACTAATAACAGCTTTGTTTTTATTAGATACATACTGTGTATACGTTAATGAGTCACTAGCAATTATAAAATTCTTTTCATCTGCCACTAAATACATGCCCAAAAACGATAATAATTTGCCGGCTTTAAAACTGTTACCATTTTTAGTAACATAACCAAGTTCGGTGGCTTTTTTCATAATTTTTGTAAAACTTATAGCATCTCCAACTGGGGCATTAAAAACCATTTTTCCAAATGAACTGATATTAAATTGGCCGGTATTTTTTAAATCTGTTTTATGATTTTCTGCTTTGCCTAAATCGGAAATTACAACTGCAATATCTCCTTTTAAACATTTGTATAATTCTTGTGCGCTAAATCCTGTTTTTTCCATCAATCCATTCACCAAATTGTCTACTTCTAATTCTTTTAATAGGCCGCCAAATATTTGTGGATTAAAAGAAGCGAGCATAATCAGATTAATATTCTCAGAAGGGTAGTGGTCAATTAAAGAAAGGTTTACAGTTGGTCCTGCATATTTTTTTAAAATAGAACTTAATAATGGATTGGTATAAGTACGTGTAGTAGCCACTATTTTACCATCATCAAAATTTAAAGAAGCAGCTAGGTAATTGTCTTTTAATAGTTCTTCTAATTTAGGCAATTGCAATGGCATGCCACTTAACAAATTTAAAGTGTTGTTTGAGGTAGTAAAAGCAAAACCATCTGATTTTGTATTAATCAAATCAACAAAAGCGCTAACACTTACAATTGATTCAGATTCTTTTAAATGATAATAACGATTAACTTCTTTTTTTAACTCAGCCGCAACACTTATTTTTTCTGGCACAATAAACTTCATGGCAACTGTATCATAAACAGGAACAATATTGCGTTCATACCTGGTGGCAATAACCGTTTTTTCGTCCCAAGAAATCATACTACCATCACTATTCATTAAATAGGAGTAATTTGATTCGCGTTCTATTTTTTTATTCGAGAAATCAGCTTGTTTAATCAAATATGCTTCAAATGTTTTGGCATCTTTTAAACGCCCCATCACATTAAATACATTTGCTTGACTGGTATTTGGTAGTATTTTATTCAGTACAAAAATGTAAAGTTTTTCATTCCAATTAAATCCAGAACTATCCCTTAATGAAAAGAACTTTGTTTTATTTACCAAATCTTCAGCATCTGTTTTAAAAAGTTTATTAATTAAGGTGTCTACATTAATGCCTGCTTTCTCTAATTTATCAGCCATATTCTTTGGATCTACTGCAATTACAGCAGTAATATCTTTAGGAATATATTTTGTGTTTTTCACACTATTATTTGAGCAAGCGCTCAATAGAATTGCTACGAGTACGATGCTAATAAATTGACTAAAGTTGGTTTTCATACAAATACTTTAACAGGTTAATGCTTCTAAGATACCTGATACACAAACGTTTCAAGCAATAATGGTACTTACTTCTGTATAGACTGATAAACGGCTTCCTGGATGGTTGGTCGAACGTTCATGGTACTAATTTTGTTATTATTTCTAGTAGGCGTAACTCTATTGGAAAGAAAAATATAAATCAATTTATCTTTTGGATCAACCCAAACACAGGTGCCAGTAAAACCAGTATGGCCAAATGTTTCTGCCGACACACTCGCACTAGGATAGGGTTCTTTTCTTGTTGCATTGTCTTTTTCTGGCTTGTCGAATCCTAGTCCTCTTCTGCTAATATCACTATTGTAAGCCGTGAATTGGTCAACGGTTGATTTTTTTAACAATCGTATACCATTTAAGGTTCCGCCGTTTAAAAGCATTTGATACAATTTTGCTAGGTCATAGGCATTGCTAAATAATCCTGCATGACCTGCTACACCACCAAACATAGCAGCACCTTCGTCGTGTACGTCTCCACGAAGTAATTGTTGTCTAAAATGTTTTTCATCTTCTGTTGGAACAATATTTCCCAATGCCATTCTTTCTCTTGGTTTAAATCCAGTTGTGGTCATTTGAAGTGGTTCGTAAAAATTAACGCGCGCATAATCATTCAAAGGCAATCCACTAACAGCTTCTACTATTTTTCCAAGAAAAATAAAATCATTATCACTATACACATAATGTCCTGCTGGGGTTAGCTTGCTTTTAAGAATGCGTTGATACAAACTGTCTTGCCAATCGTTGCGTACATAAATATCTTCGGCAACTCTAAATTGATGGGTAGCATCTTTTTGTTTGCTAAAGTATTCGGGTTTTGGTAATCCAGTTGCAGTATCAATTACTTCTCTGTAAAAAGGAATAAAAGGATTTAATCCAGCTTGGTGTAATAAAATATCTTTTAATTTTAAACCTGCTTTATCAGAACCTTTAACCCAAGGCAAATAATCGCCCAAAGTTTTTTGTAAATCTATTTTTCCTTCCTCCAATAATTTCATAATAGAAACGGTTGTAGCGGATACTTTTGTAACCGATGCAAGGTCATAAACCATATCAATACTAATGGGTTCTTTTCTGTCGAAATTGGTATAACCAAATGCTTTGTTGTAGGCTATTTTTCCATCTTTTGCAACTAATACAACACAACCAGGTATGGCTCCTTTGGCAATTGCATTAATGGCAATGGCTTCAATTTTATTTAAACCTTCTGTGCTTAATCCAATCGTTTCTGGAACTGCTTTAGGAAAGAAATTATTGTAAACAATGCCATCTCCAAATTGAAAATTATCACATACTGTTACAGGTAGTTTTCCTTTGGCACTTATTTTACCTTGCAATAAATCTGCAGCTGCTAATTGGGTGGTATTATCGTCTTCATAACAGGCTACTAAATTTGTAGCAGCACACAAATATTTTATAGCATAAGGGTTACCAAATACAAAATTGATGACGGGTAATTGTTGCATTTTTTCCAACAAATCAATGGTTGATTCAGAAAGGCCATAATTACCTGCAGGTCTTCTGCTAAAATTGTGAAGCCCTAGTACGATTGCATCATAGCCAGCCAATGCTTTAATAATACTATCTTTTTTTGCTTGCGTATCTTTATTGTTCCAAAAAATAACAGTTGCTTGAAAATCTTGTACAAGCCTATCTGCAAATGCATTTTTTTTATCAATACCAATTCCTACATAAGCTATTTTTTTTGCTTGTAGGGGTAGCAAGTTTTTATTAGATTGTTTGAGTAGTGTTAGTGCGTTTTTTGAAAGTGTTTCATTTATTTCATTAGTTTTTGCATTTAAATCTGCTACCAAATTATTAGTATCAATTGGCGTAATGGTATGAAGCCCTAAATGGTATTTAACCAGTAATACTTTTTTTACACGTTCATTAATTATATCCCAACTTAATTTTCCTTCTTTTATAGCTTGCTTAATAGCGGCAATACTTCCAGGGATATCACCAGGCAAACACAATAAATCATTGCCTGCAATTAAAGACTGTGCAGAAGCAGCTCCTTTTGGAAAAAATTTCGCAACACCTTGCATTTCTAGTGCATCAGTAAAAGAAATACCAGTATAACCAAGTTCGCCTTTAAGTAGTCCATTGATGGCTTTACTAGACAATGATGTTGGCATATTTGGCGTGCTATCAATGGCTGGGATAGCTAAATGCGCTACCATTATACTACCTACTCCTGCTTTAATCATTTCACGAAAAGGATAGAGTTCTAATTCGTCTAATTGCGCCCGAGTTTTATTGATTACAGGAAGGTCTTTATGTGAATCTACTGTGACATCTCCATGACCTGGAAAATGCTTTGCAGAGGCCATTACCCTTGCTGCTTCCATTCCTTTCATGTATTGAATTCCGTATAGTGCTACTTTATATTTATCCTCTCCAAAACTTCGATCATTAATTACCGGATTCATTGGGTTATTATTGATATCTACATCGGGTGCAAAATTCACTTGTATACCCAATCTCTTACACTGTTCACCTACTGCTTTTCCAAATGCATAAATAATTGTTGCATCTGGTACTGCACCCATCATTAATTGTCTTGGAAAATTTATTACACTGTCTAAACGCATCCCCAAACCCCACTCTCCATCAATAGAAATCATGAGGGGTGTTTTTGCAATTGACTGATAATAATTAGTTAGATTGGCTTGACGCACAGGACCTCCTTGAAAAAAACAGAGTCCGCCTATATTGTATTTTTGTATCAGGTCTGTTACTTCTGCAATATGCTCTGGGCCTAAATTACTATGTGCCCGAATAATCATTAATTGGGCAATCCGTTGGTCTTTAGATAACTTACGAAACTTCTTTTTTACCCAACGTTCTGCCGCAGGTGTTTTATCGTAGAAGCTTTGTGCATAGCTTGTTGTTTGTGCCAAAACACTTATAATCAAAAAACATATAATCAACCGCATTTTCATATACAAACTTTTTAAGTTGAAACCTCAAGGTAATAATATTCAAAATAAAAACAGCCGGAACACTTGCAATGTTCCGGCTGTTTAATAAATGTATTTATGTGTTATGCTTCTGTTTCGTTTTCTTCAGCAGCATCTTCTGCTACTTCGGTTAAAATAGGAACAATATCATTGGCTTGTAAAATGGCAAACCATTTAATCATTTTCTTCATATCGCTAGCGTAAACTCTGTCAAAATCAATATCTGCATACACTTTCAAAAAATAAGCTTTTACAGCTGCAGCGTCTTTGTCTGAAGGAAGCGCTTCGGAACTTTGTTTCATTGCTTGAAACACTTCTACTAAGTTTACATTGTCACGAACGGTATATACCTCAATGCTTTCTAGGTGCGAGAAATTATGAACACGACTGCTCACAAATTTTGTGATTTTATCGTCTAGTGATTTTACAATTGCACCGTCTGTTTTGCTGCCAACTAGTTCAAACAAACCAGTCATTCCAGTTATTGATATCAGTTTACTATACTCCATTAGTCTTTATTTAAGAGTTGCAAAGTAAAGGCAAATTGCCCTATCTACCACTATGCAATGTTTATTTATGCCTTTTATCCTGCTATTTTTATCCTTCAATTTCTTTTAAAACCAAGTCTAATCGGGCTTTCAGGTCTTCGTAAGGGGTATAACCTCTGGCCAATAAATGAAACTTTGTTTCTGCCACTTGAATCAATACACATGGGTATCCAGTAACCTGTAATTGCTTACATAGTTGAAATTCATAGTGCGCTTGGTCTTTATAGGTGTCGCTGCCTAGTTTTTCGTAAAAAGCAGTTTCATTCAAGCCATATTGCTCAATTAAATGTCTATATGCTTCTTTATCAGTTAGGTCTCTGCCTTCAAAATGTAGCGCGTATTGTAGGTCTGCCGCAAATTCAACTTGTTTTTCAGGATAGATTTCTTTAAAAATGCATAGCGCAATCGCCGACATTTCTGAATTTGGATACCAATCACTCAAATCAGGGTTTTCTACATGCCATAAATAGTCGGCGCCAAATTTTACACCCGTGTATTCTTCTACAGTAGGATAGGCTTTTTGAATAAATCCTGCAGTAACGCCAATATGTACTGGATTTTCAGGTACAATCATCCCACCAGATAACACTTCAATATTTAGTTTCGTATTGTAGGTTGCTGCAATTTGTTTGATTACAGGGCTAAAACCATAGCACCAGCCACAATAGGCATCATAGCAATAAAAAAGGGTTGGCTTCATTTGGTGAAGGTAGTTATTTGCAAGATTTTATTCGATTTTTTGATGGATAGTATTTGATTGATTTAACTTTTCAAAAATCATCAAATCGTATTTACAATTAATATTTTTCTAACTTTACGCTCTTGAAATTAAATAGACCAAATAGGCCTATTCTATCATTCACAATACAAACGCTACTTATGCCAGGTTTTGAATTTTTTGGTGCCGAAGAAAGAAAAGAAGTTAACGACGTACTTGAAACAGGTATTTTAATGCGTTATGGCTTTGATGGGCCACGCAAAGGAATCTGGAAAGCGCTAGAATTAGAAAAAGCTATCACAGAAGTTTTTGGTTGTAAATATGCGCAATTAACTAGTAGTGGAACGGCTGCGCTTACAACTGCAATGAGTGCTTTGGGAATAGGTGTTGGCGATGAAATCATTATGCCAGCATTTACTTTTGTGGCCAGTTTTGAAGCAGTGTTAAGCGTTGGCGCTATTCCGGTTTTAGTGGATATAGATGAAACACTTACCTTAAGCCCTGCAGCAGTAAAAGCGGCTATTACACCAAAAACAAAATGTATCATGCCGGTTCATATGTGCGGAAGTATGGCGGATATGGATGCTTTAGTTGCCATTTGCGCAGCGCATAAATTAATATTAATAGAAGATGCTTGCCAAAGCATTGGCGGAACTTATAAAGGACAAGCACTAGGAACCATTGGTGATGCAGGAACTTTTTCGTTTGATTTTGTAAAAACAATTACCTGCGCAGAAGGCGGCGTAGTGATGACCAATAACAAAGACGTATTTGTAAAAAGCGATGGCTATACCGATCATGGACACGACCATTTAGGAGTTGATCGTGGTGCAGATTTACATCCATTTATTGGGTATAATTTTCGCATAAGTGAATTGCATGCAGCAGTAGGTTTGGCGCAAATAAGAAAACTAGAAACCTTCTTAACCATCCAAAGAAAAAACAACAAAGCTTTACGTGCACATTTAGAAACCATACCAGAAATTAGTTATAGAGTAGTACCAGATGAAGTTGGAGATAGTTGTTCTTTTTTAAGTTGGTTTTTACCAACAGAAGCCATTACCAAAGCAGTTGTTGCTGAATTTAAAGCACAAGGAATTCTTGCTGGTAATTTTTATTGGTTTGTAAATAACTGGCATTATATAAGCAAGTGGGATCATTTAAAACATGCCACTACTTTAAATGGAATAGGCGTGCAACAAAAAGCGAGTTTATTGGCTTTGCAAGAAACACAGTTTCCGGCAAGTGATGCCATTATGGGTCGATGTATTTCAACGGCCATTAGTTTATTATGGACCGATGAGCAGATAAAAGAAAAAGGCGAAAAAATGGCTGCTGCTATTCAAAAAGTGCTGAAGCATTCTTATGCAAATTCAATTTAATTTTTTTCGATAATAATGTCATTAAGCCAATCCTTTCAACAAAAACTTTTACAAAAACTGTCTCCCCAACAGATACAGTTAATGAAATTGTTGCAGGTACCTACGGCTAATTTAGAAGAGCGAATAAAAGAGGAGTTAGAAGAAAATCCGGCATTGGAAATGGATGACAAAGGGCCAGAAGACGAATATTCTGAAGACCAAGAATCATACGAAGACGACGACGATGCTGCACACGATGGAAGCGAAGAAGAATACGATAATGCCGATACTACAGAGTACTTAGTAGACGACGATGGAGAAATAGCCGACTACAAAACCCGCGATGATAACTACCCAGAAATGGATGACCAAAAAACCATTCCTATTCGTGTAGAAATTTCCTTTCATGAATTAGTAATTAACCAATTAGGAATGTTGGAGCTCGATGAGCGTAGTTATAAAATTGCCGAACAAATTGTTGGCAGTTTAGACGACGATGGCTATTTGCGCAGAGAATTATCTTCTATTGCCGATGATCTAGCATTTAGACAAAGCATGATTGTAGAAGAACAAGAAATAAAATTATTGGTTGAGCAAATCCAACAATTTGATCCACCAGGTATAGGCGCAAAAGATTTACAAGAATGTTTGTTATTACAACTAAAACGCAAAATAGGAGATGGCGTAAGTGTTGGTTTGGCTATGCAAGTGTTAAGTAAGTATTTTGAGGAATTCACCAAAAAACACTACGAAAAAATTCAAAAAAGTCTGAACCTCACAGATGAGCAAATTAAAGAAGTCATTAATCAGATTATAAAGCTCAATCCTAGGCCAGGAGGCAATATTGGAGAAATCAATAAAGCAGAAACCTATATTATTCCCGATTTTTTTATACTTAATAACAATGGTCGATTAGAACTTACGCTCAATGCCCGAAATGCCCCAGATTTACGCGTTAGCGAAGGCTATCGTGATATGCTAAGAGACTATGAAAAAGGCAGTAAGCAAGACAAACGTCAAAAAGAAGCCGTGCTTTTTATTAAGCAAAAAATTGATTCTGCTAAGTGGTTTATTGATATGATAAAACAAAGGCAAGAAACCTTAATTAATACCATGAGTGCCATCATAAGCATTCAACAAGCGTTTTTTTTAACGGGTGATGAAACCAATATGCGCCCGATGATTTTAAAAGATATTGCAGAAATAACAGGCTTAGATATTTCAACAGTTAGTCGGGTTGCCAATAGTAAGTTTGTACAAACTGAATTTGGAACGTATCGATTAAAATTCTTTTTTAGTGAATCACTAAGCACAGATAGTGGCGAAGAAGTGAGTACCAGAGAAGTGAAAAAAATATTGAGTGAAATGATTGAATCAGAAGATAAACGCAAACCACTCAGCGACGAAATATTAACCGATATGTTACAAGAAAAAGGCTACAATATTGCACGCAGAACGGTGGCAAAATATCGTGAGCAATTAAATGTACCTGTTGCCAGACTGCGCAAAGAACTTTAAATACCAATCCAAAAGATGCATACGAATTCCATTGATTCAAAAACTTCCAATAATTTTTTTACGCTCGTATTAAAATTTACAGCAAAAATTATATCTTATCTTTTTCATCCGCTGTTTATACCAACCTATGTGTTTCTATTTTTAATGAAAACATTT
>Ga0194060_10001925_pt1 | contig 14840 bp, 11 predicted proteins | sample SepL225m_MetaG_FD_163427 | JGI IMG/M metagenome (GOLD analysis project Ga0194060, IMG submission 163427) | Anoxic zone freshwater microbial communities from boreal shield lake in IISD Experimental Lakes Area, Ontario, Canada - Sep2016-L222-5m | ecosystem: Environmental > Aquatic > Freshwater >...
AGTATTATCAGCATGTGGTATGGTGTAACCGTCAAATAATTTAAAATCAATGGCACAAGTAGGTCGCGCCATCACATCAATTCCACTGAACTTTACTCCGTTATTCTTTTTTTCTGCACTCAGTTTGCTGATGGTTCCGTCTCCGCAACCAATATCCAAAACCGATTTAGTATCATTCAGAACTGCTGCAACTTCATCAGATAAAACCTGAATACGTCTCTGAAAAACGTATTTATTATGAATTGCTTTAAATATTTCCGACATGTTATTTTATTTTAAAACCATCTTCCATTTTTGCACCTCTCCATGTTAATGCAGTATCAAGCGCAGATGTGCAAGGTATTGGCGAATCCCAACATTGCTCATATTTTGCCGGAACATTAACAAATCCTTCTTCTAATTTTACTTGTGTTGCATTAACCAAAGTATAATTTTTGGGAAGAACTATTTGGTTGACAAAGCTACTCGTTGTAAAGTACTTTGGCAAAAACGGAACGCATGATACGAAAAAAATCGCAGTGGTTAGTAAAAAAATAGATTTACCGACCCATTTTGCCTGTTTTTGCAGTGTTAATGATACTTGCACAAAGAGCCACATTTGAAAACCTATAAAAAAGACGAGGTATCCGAAAACAAATCTGGGTGTTGGACCATGAGTAAACCATAAATAAAGCGCAATGACAACGGTTACGAAAATGTAAAGTATGTCGGCTGTAAGATGTTTTTTCAGTTCATTTCTGTACTTTTTTACTGAGCATAATATGGCTGTAATAAACATAGATGCAATTGACCCCAGCATTAAAAATATACTGAATCCATCTAAACTTTTTAACCACAATGGGAACCACTGAGCAAATACATATTGTTTGGTTATTTCTACATCGGCAAAAGGAACTCTTGCCCAAGCAAGATTTGCCATTACTTCCCAATCTAAAACCGACTTTCTCATTTTCCAGTCGACTGCAAAAAAATCGGGATTGCTAATAGGAAAAACGATGTATCCGCAATGCATTACATTGGTATAAACCCAAGGAACAAAAAGCGTAACAAACAATGCCGAAAAAACAATAATTAATCGACTGTTTAACTTTTCGAAAACACTCATACCAACAAGCCCTGCAAATACAATCATTGGCAATGCCGAAAGTTTAAACGTAATCATCACAGCCACAAAAAAGATAATCATCATTCGCTTAAAAACATCTTCGCGGTTTGTTTCCAATAACAAACTAAACACATAAAGTGTGAGCACTGTAATCGGAAAATCATTTGTAACTGCTCCTACATATTTTCTAAAAACAGTTAACATCAGATAAAACAAAATGAGTGATTTGATGATGAAATATTTTTCGAAATTTCCATTCAATATTTTTTCAAATGCCGATGAGAAATAAAAACAAGCCATCATGAGCAACGAAGCATTTAAAACATAAACCGAACGCAATCCGGTAAACGAAAAACCAAAAAACGCATTGAGCAAAAACCAGTTCGAATTATTACCAAGTTGCCTTCTTATATTTCCGATACCGGGAACAACCTGATATTCTTCCATCCACCTGATGGCTTGAAAATGATAGTCGGCAGCATCACCTGTTGCGGGGCGTGCCATAATATTGACAATTGCACCGATTAAAAATAATGCATAAATTAAAATAATTTTTAGTGGCTTGCTTTTAAGATTTTGCCATTGAGTAAAAATACTCGCTGAAAATATTTTTGCATTGCTGCTCCAAACTAATCCATTAAAAACCCAAATGATTGCATGAGAAACAATTCCTACTTTGTAAAAAATATGTTGAATAGAAATGACAATCGCGATGAAACACAAGCCTGCAATTGCATTGAAAGTAAAGTCGTAAAAGCCGTTGTTAATTTTTAATAGTTTTGATAGAATGTATAAAAACATCATTCCCGTTATGAAAGCGGTAAACAATGTATAACATATCAAAACAAAACTGACAAGCATAAAAATGGAAGATTAGAAATTTGTCATTTCGAGTGTATAGAGAAAAATTTTTACTACACTCAAAGTAACAATCGTAATTTATATTTCTTTGTTTTCGTCTTCTGATTTTTTTCTTCGAATAAAAACTAGAGCGCCAATTGAAATGATTCCACCATACAATAGTATTGATGAATACAATGCAACATTTTCTCCGGTTTTAACAATTTCGGGTTCAAATTTAAATTCGATGTTATGTTTTCCTGCAGGTATAATCAGTCCACGTAAAACATAATCGCAACGGAAATATGGAGTAAGTTTTCCATCAACATATGCGTTCCAACCTTTGTCGTAATATATTTCGGAGAACACTGCCAATTGTGCTTTCGCAGCATCCGAAGTGTAAACCAATTTATTTGGCACATATGATACTTCCGTAATTTTTGCCATCAAATCTCCATCAGCTGTAAATCCTTTTAACTGATCAGCAAAACGTTTATCAACTACAGCTGTTTCTTTCGATTTAAAATTAGTTAATGAGTCTAATTCGGCATCAGCATTCTCAACCAACAAATAGTTTTTTACAAACCAAGCATTGCCATTTGCAAACGGATTTCGCTGCGGATAAACTTGTCCTGTGCTATCGCCAACAATAAAATATTTTACATTCAGCATGTTGTAAATTTCATTGTTTCCTTTGCTCATTTGAAACTCAATTAACTCTTGATACCTGCGCATTTTAGCACCATGATATCCGCCAATTGACTTGTGCCAGTAAGAAGTGAGCGCATCCTGATCTAATCGTTGTGTAGTATTATAAACACGATAATTTGGATCTTTATCTTGAAGAATCAATTCGTCAGCTTGTGTTTTTGTAAACGAGTCGGCTTCATTTTTTTTCTTCACTTCAAAATCTTTATCATTTAAATAACGTTTGTCTACTTGCCACAAATCAAACAAAATCAAAACTGTTAATGCTCCGATAAAATATTCTTTCTTGAGTTTTTTATTTAATGCAAAAAACCAAATTAAGCCACCTGTTAAACCAATAAATAACAGCGAACGCAATGCATCCATTCGCATCACATCTTCTCTGTCGGCCATCATTGCAGGCTTTAGCCACTCCGGTAATTGCTTATCTGTTTCGGTCGTAAAATCAAAAAACATACTTGGCACCAAAGCAAAAATTAAACACAAACCACCAACGATGTATAAACTGTAAAGTAATTTTTTCTTCAGCTCATCGGTTTTTATTTCTCCTTTAATAATATCACGTAATGCCAACATTGCCAAAAGTGGAAATGTAGCCTGAGTAATGGAAAGAATAAAAGTTACTGAACGGAATTTGTTGTATAGTGGGAAATAATAAAAAAACACATCGGTTAACGTCATGAAATTTTTTCCCATTGATAAGAAAATGGCTAACAATGAAATGGCAAAAATCCACCATTTAGCTTTGTCTTTGATGATAAACAATCCGAGAACAAACAGAAAACAAATGATGGCTCCATAATAAATAGGGCCGGCTGTAAATGGCTGAGTGCCCCAGTAAATTGGTAATTGCTGAACAACCTGTTTTGGATTTGGAACATTGTTTTGCTTAAGCAATTTGTAAGTTTCTGAACTTGTTGAAAGTTCGCCCATGCTTGATCCTCCGTAAAAATTCGGAATCAATAAGGTAAATGGTTCGCTCACTCCGTTGCTCCATTGCAATGCATAATCTTTATCTAATCCCGATGAAGAATTTGACGCATTGCTTTCTCCGGCAGCATTTTTTGTTAACTCTGATTTTCCGCGAATACTATATTTTCCATATTCTTCGGTGGTAATTAATCCTGTAATATTTGTTCCCACACCTAGCAATGCTGCAACACCTAAGTACACTCCACAAATTAGCAAGTGTGCAATTTTCTTTTCTTTCACAGCAAAAATTACTTCTGCAATCATCCATACCATAATTAATATGGCGAGATAATAAGTGATTTGAACGTGGCCCGCAGCAAGCTCAAACGAAACGGCAATACCGGTTAATAATGCGCCAAGTAATTTATTTTTCCTCAATGTTAAATTGATACCGGCTAGCACAAGCGGTATAAAAGCAATGGCATTTCCTTTACCAACATGCCCTGCATCTATATTGATAAAGTTGAACGTTGAGAACATAAATGCCAGCGATCCGATAATGGCAATCCAAGGACTGACCTCAAATGTGAGCAACAAAATATAAAAACAAATGAATAGTAAAAAGAGTGTATCAATTGGGTTTGGCAATATTTTACTGATATAATAATTGATCGTATTGGTGAAATTATTTTTGTACGATGCACCAATTAAATATGTTGGCATTCCGCTAAAAATACTGTTTGTCCAGAATGTACGTTCTCCAGATTTTTCAAATTCGGCAATCTCGTGATATGTTGCACGCCATTGCTGAACATCATGCTGCTTCAAAACTTTGCCACCCATTATCGGATTGAAATAAGCAAAGATTACAACAAACACGACCACAATTGCCACAATGTGTGGAAGGTATTTCTTCAAAATTGGATTATTCATTTTGTACTGATTAGTTAATATTTAAGGGCATAAAAATAGAATAAAAATCAGGTTTCACAATAGTAAAGGCATAATGAGTTAAACATTTGCTTTGCGAGTTCCTAAAATGTGATGTTCCGAATAAATAAATCAGCATCAAACTGTTTCTGAATTATGATGAAAATCATGTTTAGGCAAGGCTTTTCGGGCTTTATGTCATAAAAGTGTCATAAAGAAATATATCATTGTTTGGTGTATAGTATGCAGTGTTTCTTTGTGCCTGAAATTATAAAAATTACACATGAAAAAAATATTACTATCCATTATCGCCTTGACAATAATTTTAGGTTTAAAGGCTCAAGTTGTTACCGATTCGGTTATGATGAATACAAGCAAAACAAGCGATGTATTTTATAATATGAAAACCGGATTTGTTGATAGCACGAGCAACACTAACTGGCATTTTGCATTTGCTGTTCGTCCTTCATTGTTTCCAAACAACACACTTCAATCAACCACAATCCGTATTAATGAGGCTCGTGGCGTAAATGTTTTCAAATCAACTTTTACTAATTCACAATGGAAATCATTTGACAGTGCAGGTTTTAGCGCATGGACAAGCTTACACGATAACGACAGCAGTTGGGATTTAGGAGCATTAAATACAGGTGCAAACCCCGGAGCATTTAACTACGGTTGGGGTTCTTACGATATGACCAGTCATGATGTGTTGCCAACAAATATTTATCTCATAAAAATAAAAACCGGAACAACATACAATTTCAGAAAATTTATGATTCAGCGTTTGGTTTACGATTCGCAATGGATTTTTACATTTGCTAATCTTGACGGAACAGACAGCAATACAGTAAAAATTACCAAATCGGCATACGCCAATAAATTATTTGCTTATTATAATTTTAACAACAAAACACAATTTAACCGTGAGCCTAATGCCAATACATGGGATATGGTATTTACCTACTTCAACACACCTGTTTTGTTAGGTCCGCCACCAGCAGTGCAATACAATGTTGCAGGAGTTTTATGTAACCCCATGTCGCCATCATACCGTATTAGTCATGTAAATAAAAATACAGTTTCACCACTTATTAGTTCATTTAATACACAAGCAAATAATATTAGCTGGGATTGGGCAACACCTCCAATGGGCCCGCCACCGGCTGATTATGCAATCACCGACTCGATGGCATTTTTCGTTCGTTGTCAAACAGACACTCGTCCGTATCGTTTAGTATTTACTAAATTTACAGTAAACGATCCAGGTAAATTTGTTTTCGCAAAACAATGGTTCCCGGCTGTGGGCATTGCCGAAACACAATCTGCAAAAAATGAATTTACGATTTACCCTAATCCTGCAACATCATCCATTACAATATCTGCAAATACTTTAACTCCTGCTACAGTTCATATTTTCGATTTAACAGGAAGAACAATTTTATCGAAACTAATAAGCAACGCAACTGAATCAACAATTGATTTAAGTTCGATGAATAAAGGACTTTATATTATTTCAATTGAAACTGAAGGGTCAAAAATTTCGAAAAAATTAATCGTTGAATAAATACGTTTTACATATAATAAAAACAGCTCACACTCCAATTATTGGGGTGTTTGCTGTTTTATTACAATTTAGTGTTGTAGCACAAACACGCGATACAGTTACCAATAAAACACAAGAATTAAATGATGTTGTTGTTACCGGACAGTATGGTGAAAACTCGCTGAGTAAATCGGTTTATAAAATGCGTGTGATTGATACAAAACGAATTCAGGCACAAGGCGCATTTAATTTACGCGATGTATTAACCAACGAATTAAACATGCGCGTTTCGCAAGATCCAGTGCTTGGCAGCAGTTTATCAGTTCAAGGTGCAGGCGGGCAAAATATCAAATTTTTAATTGACGGAGTTCCGATTGTGGGTCGCGAAAATGGAAACATCGACCTTTCGCATATCAATATCAATACCGTTGAACGTGTTGAAATAGTTGAAGGTCCAATGAGTGTAATTTACGGAACAGATGCATTGGGTGGTGTAATCAATATCATTTCAAAAAAGAATTTTAGAAGTCCGTTGCAAGTTGGATTAAACTCCTCGGTTGAATCGATAGGAAATTATAACAACGATATATTTCTCAATTCAAATTACAAAAACTGGAACATATCCGTTAGTGGTGGAAGAAACTTTTTTGAAGGATTTAACAACAACTCATCTTCGCGTTTTATGTTATGGAAACCACGCGAACAATATTTTGCAAATGCCACCATCGGAAAAAGTTTTAAGCGTGCAACACTTCGTTTAACAAATAGTTATTTCAACGAAAAAATTACCGACCGCGATTCAGGAACCATCACTCCTTATTTTGCTTATGGCTCCGATCATTACTATTACACACAACGCATGTCGAGCACACTTTTTTACGATTTCAAAATAAGTAATATTCGACAAATAAGCATGGTGTTTTCTTACTCTGATTACAGAAGAATTAACAATGCTGTAAGAAAAGATTTGGTGACATTGCAAGAACAACTTGTGCCTGATGCAAGTCAACAAGACACAATGCATTTTACTGAATGGTTAACTCGCGGAACGTATGCAAAACGTGTTAAAAAAATCTCTTATCAAATGGGATATGAAGTTACATTGGATAACATCAGTGGAAATCAGATTAGCGATAAAGCCCGTCAAAACGGTGATTACAGTATTTTTGGAAGTACAGAAATGCGATTGATGGATAGAATTTTAATTCGTCCCGGATTGCGTTACACCTACAACACACAATTTGCTGCACCACTTATTCCATCTTTAAATTTAAAATATGATTTTACCGAAAACCTTTCGATGCGCGCATCTTATGGAAAAGGTTTTCGTGCACCATCGATGAAAGAGTTGTATTTAAATTTTGTGAACCCAACACATTTTGTTCAGGGAAATCCAAATCTTAATTCGGAAAACGGAGACAATATTCAGTTGAGTTTTCTTTACGAAAATCGTTTTCCAGAAAGAGTATTCAGAATTGAGCCTTCATTTTTTTACAACAAAATTAATGATATGATTGATTTAAAAATCAACACCAGTACATCAAACATATCGGGACCATTGAGTGCAACTTATTTTAACGTAAATAAATTTCAAAGTACCGGTACAGGAGTAAACATGGAATACCGCGCACCACATTACTCGTTGGTTTTTGGTTATAGTTACACAGGTACCAATCGCGAGTTGCAAAATATTTCGGACAAAACATTTTTCTTTTCGAATGAAGTACGTACCAATTTTAATTATGTATTTAAAAAACCTGACGTAAACTTTTCGGTGTTTTATAAATACAATGGAAAAATGCAGAATTACCAATTTGATGTAGTGTCGCAACAAATTACTTTGGGATATATCGATCCGTTTAGTTTGCTTGATGTAAGTATTGGAAAAGGATTCTTCAAACACGCACTCAATATTACAGCAGGAGTAAAAAATATTTTAAATGTAACCAACGTAGCTGCCAGTCTTTCTGCAGGTATTCACTCATCTGGAAGCAATACGGCACAAGCTGCAATGGGACGAATTTTATTTATCGGTGTACATTATACGTTTGAAAAAAGTAAACGATGAAAATGTTAAATAGAAATAAATTCTTATTCGTAATGATGGCAGTTTTTGCTTTCATTTTTTCATCATGCGAAAAAAAAGAACAACCTATTGAGTTACCAAAAGGTAACGATTCCATTCAATTAGAATCGGTTTCACTGGGAGCTAATTACGACAAACAAATTTTTGTCAATCTCGAAACAAAACAAACAACTGTAATCGAAAACAATTCGTGGGATTTGTATTTTGATTCGAGTCCGCAGGGATTTATGATATACATGAATGGCGGAAAAGGCGTGCTGGTTGCAAAAACCAATTCAATCAATTTTACGGATTGTTCCATCACCACAAATTACAAATGGCAATGGGATGCGGCAGATGGATTAACTGATTCGGTGGTGCTTAGCAATTGGTGTAACAAAACATCGTTATCAACAAACGACAGTGTTTATATAATCGACCGCGGAGCAAGTATTACCGACCCTTCAAGGTTTATGCAATTTAAAATTGTTTCGGTTAATGCAACAAAATACGTTTTACAAATTGCCGATATTAACGGAGGCAACATGCATTATTTTACAGTATCAAAAGATCCTTTAAAAACGAATGTTTACTTATCGTTTGATAATGGTGGAACCTATTTAAATTTTGAACCCAATAAAAATAATTGGCAAGTTTGTTTCCTACGTTACCGTTGGGTTTATTATCAGTTTAATCCACCATTATTATACACCGTTACGGGTGCTTATTTAAACACTGCGAATTACGAAGCTGCGATTGACAGCTCTATGAAATTTGAAAATATTACATACAACAATAGCATGCCATTACAGTATAATTCGAATCGTGATGCTGTGGGTTTCGACTGGAAAGTTTACAACTTTACAACTGGACGATATACTGCAAGAAATTATGTGAATTATATTTTACGTCCTAAAACTCCGGGTAAATTATTTAAGTTTCGTTTTATTGATTATTACGATGAAATGGGATTGAAAGGAACACCAAAATTTGAAGTACAGGGAATGTGAAAAAGTGTTTAAGTGTGTAAGTGTTTAAGATTAAATTATTTTCATTCGTACTTCGTTAATCTTTGTTTTATCGGTTGAAAGTATGGTAAACTGAAACTTTCCAATCTCAATGGTTTCAGTACGTGCCGGAATATTTTCGTGAAGCGCAACAATAAATCCCCCAAGTGTCTGATACTCGCCAACCGGAATATTCAATTCATATTTATCGTTGAGGTAATCAATTTCTAAACGTGCATTAAATAAAAATTCATTTTCGCTCAGTTGCTTTTCGGTAAGCTGTTCCACATCATGTTCATCTTCAATCTCACCAAAAATTTCTTCCATAATATCTTCAATGGTAACGATGCCTGCAGTTACACCAAGCTCGTCAACCACCAGTGCAATGCTCTTATGTGTTTTGGTAAATGTATTGAGCAACTCATTAGCAGGCATTGCCTCGGTAGCTACTTCAATTGGAATTAAAACCGAACGAATATTTTTTGGTTTTTTAAACATTTCTTTTTGATGAACATAACCGATAATATGATCTACCGTTTCGTGATGAACAAGAATTTTAGACATGCCGGTTTCAACAAATTTCTGATACAACTCATCCACATCCGACATTACATTTACACTCACTAACTCGGTTCGGGGAGTCATACACTCGCGCACTTTTACGTTTGCAAAATCGAGTGCATTTTTAAAAATCTCGGTGTCTACATCGCCTTCGTCATGCACATCTTCGGCACTTTCGGTAACATACTGATCTAAATCAACACGACTAAAAACAGGCGACACTTCGGTAAAGTTTAACCTGAATAAATTATTTAAAATAAATTTTGCAAGCCACATGATAAAATGCACCAATGGCCAAAAAATATAATACGTGATCAAAAAAGGAAAAGCAAAAACAGCCAGAATAATATCGGGATTAATGCGAAACAAAACCTTAGGAATAAACTCGGCAGTTACCAAAACAATTGCCGTTGAAATAATGGTTGAAATAAGCAACAGTAAAAATGTGCTATGCTGCTGATATGGAATTAAATTTAGAACAACAGGTTTTAAAAAATCGGCCATGTAAATACCATAAATAACCAAACCTAAATTATTGCCAACAAGCGTGGTGCTAATAAATTTTGAAGGATTGCTGACAAATGGAGAAAGTATTTTTGCCGAAAAACTTCCTTGTTTATTTTTTAGTTCGATGAGTAATTTATTTGCCGAGATAAAAGCAATTTCGATTCCCGAAAAAAATGCCGAGATCAAAATGCTGATAACGATGATGGGTATTAACGTGGTGTCCATGTGGTGCGAAGATAGGTTTTTTTTTGAAGGGATGAAGGGATTAGGTGATGAAGATATGAGGGAGATGATGGTTAAAAAATGCTGAGGGATTTTTGAAAATATAATTTTAAATTGCTGTGGATTCTAACTTCGAAAAGAAACAATTAAGCCTGATTGAAAATGATAAAAAACACGAGATATATAAAAACTAAAACCTACGCAATATGTTCTGATTTGGAAGTATTACCTAAAGTTTTGGGAGATTTGTTTCGGGTATAAACAAGTTATGCGTCATGCTTTGGCGACAGTGCAACATCGAACAATTCTGCATAAAAGTAGCAATCAAAACCAATAATTTAAACACAATTTCTGTATCTTTGACACATGACTTTTGAACTGAAAATCATAAATCAAGATTACTTTGATGATTATAAAACGCAACTAAAAGTTGATGTTGAATCTGCATTTGCGAAATTGGAAAATGAACAGCAAAGTTTGGAAGACTTCAAATTTTATCTTGCTAATTCTGCTGTGCATTCTTCAAACATTGAAGGAAATACAGTAAGTTTTGACACGTATTTGAAGTCAAGTGAATTCAACCTACATCTTAAGACAAAAGAAATTAAAGAAATTGAGGAATTGATTGCCGCATACCAATTCGCAAGAGTAAATGATTTGACGCTTGACAACATTTTGAAAGCTCACGAAATTTTAACTCAATCCATCTTGATAAAAAAGGAACGAGGTAAAATCAGAAAAGTAAAAGTTGGTGTAAGAAGCGAAGGACGACTAATTTATTTAGCGGTAGAACCCGAGTTCATAAAACAGGAATTGGAAAAACTTTTTTCAGACATTTCAATTTTGCTTAAAACTAAACTGACGACAACAGAAGTTTTTTATTATGCTTCGTACATTCATTTGGTGTTTGTAAACATTCATCCATTTGTTGACGGCAACGGTAGAGTAACACGATTAATTGAAAAATGGTTTTTAGCAAAGTTGCTTGGTGACAATGCTTGGTGCATCACTTCAGAAAAAAACTACTGGGACAACCGACCGACCTACTATAAAAATTTGCAGATAGGTGCAAACTATTACGAAGTGAAATATGAGAAGAGCGTACCGTTTTTATTGATGCTTCCTAACTCATTAACAAACGCTTTATGACATTATCAGCAAATTTTCACGCAGACCTCAAACTTTTGATAATTGACGAGGAAGAAGCACGAACGCATCCGTTCCCGCGCATCTGTGATGCGTGGATTTCATCACTTCTTTTTCTTCTGCTGAAAATAAAATATCACACCAAATAAAATGGCTATTACGAAATAGAGGTACGCTTTATCGTTTAAAAAATTTTCGAATATGCTGATGTAAACACCTACCAGCAGTGCTGCAATTGCTATAATGAGCCAGTTAAGTAAAATCCACTTTTGCATTATCTTTTTACGCTAATGGTTCCTTTAATTTTAAAAATACGATAACGTGTAAACTCAGTATTCGATTCAAAACCTTCGCCCATAATAATTTGTTCGGGTGTAGTAATGCGCACAAACTGATCGGAAGAAATACGTTGTGTCGACTCATCCCAATTAAGCAATTCGGTGTTTAATGTATCGCCTTTATTGTTTACCAGCACCACATCATTTTTTGCAACCATTCGCTTTTCGCGGTCGTATCGTATGGCATATTTTGCTTTGAGGTAACTATCAATTTTTCTGTTTTTATTAAAAAAATAGGCGGTAATACCTTTACGCATTTCGGTGTAATTTTTTTCTTCGTTGCTGTAGCGTTCCAGCAGTGGCGCAAACATGCGTGCTTTGGTAACTCCTGAGTCGGTAAAATTGATCTGAACATTTTGCCCGGTTTCGATGGGCATTGTATTTTTTTCGGTAACAATACGAACCTTTTCTATTTCGTCATTGCACGAAGCAAAAACAAACAAAAGAAAAGCTATTTGAAAAAACGTTTTCACACGTTAATTATATTTATATCGTAGAAACCATTTATCGCTAAACGTAATGCCAAAAACAATACGCCAGTATTCTTCTTTAATGAGGTTATTATCAGTAGTTCCACGAACAAAATACTCGCCTGTAATATTTAATTTAGATTTATTACGACCAAGCGGAAAGCCCATGCCTGCTGATATTCCGTAGGTTGCAATATCGGTTCCGGTGATATTTAAATAACCATTATCGTATCGGGCACCAACACGGTATTCTATTCTTTTTAAATAATTTTTATAATCGAAATTTGAAGGAATATAACTTGCGCCAACTGATACACCCAACATGTTTTTTAACGAATCTGATTGTCCGAAAAAATTATATGCCGACCAGTTCGAATAATTTACATCGGCACAAATCAACCACTCATCAACTTTCTCAAATGAGATTCCTGTTTTAATAATGAGCGGAAGATTAACAGTTCCGTGATTGCTACCTTCAAAAACAACAGTGTCTTTTGATGATTGTAAACCACCAACGCCCATCGTACGAGCTGTGTATGTTTGTGTACCAATCATTGATGATGGCAGGTTAACTGTGCTGCCAACTACCAATCGGTATTTATCTTTAAATGTTTTATGATATTGTAGTCCGAAATCAAAATAAATATCGCCAATGTATGAGCTGCGCGTTTCCTGAATATTATATTTATTAAGTGAAGGGTCAACCAACATTGTTTTTGTTTGATAAATCTGACCCCACACATATGAAAAGTTAAAACCAAGAGAAAGATCGGGTAGCACTGCAATGCCCGAACCAAAATAAAAACGTGATAAACCTCCGCTTCCTAATGATTGGTAACCGATAGGAAATCCTCCTGGAATTGACGAATAATCGACAGTTGAAACAATATTATAACCAACACTGCTAACAGGTTGCAAGCCAAACGACATTCCCCATCGCAATTTTTTTGATAACGGAACAGCCACTCCTAAATATCCGTACGAATAATTTTTAATAAAACTGCTGCTGTTGGTACTCGATAAAGTTCCTTCGCTGTATTTAAAACCTGCTTCGACAACAGTATATCCAAGTGCGCTGTATGATGCAGGATTTGAAACATTGATTGCTGCAATTTTGCGTAAACCGATGGCTGTTTGCCCCAATGCAGTTTGCTCGGCAGTACCACCAAATTGCAAATCGCCAATACCAACTGCCGAATAAGGCGATTTGGTAAGGTTTTGAGCATGAGCCACAACAACCAACACAATCGTAAAATAAATAAAGCTCAGGGCTTTGTTAAACATTGATAGATGAAATTTTATTTAGTCCGTATAGTACCAAAAAAGGCGCTGCAAATATGTCTCTTTTTATGTGTTTATCAAATAAAGCTGAATCGCCACCACAAGTAATAACCTGAATTGGGCCAAATTGTTCTTCATAACGCTCTATGGTTTGGTTTATTTCTCCAACTATACCGAAGAAAGCACCTGATAATATTGATGTTTCGGTAGTGTTGCCAATAAACTCCGAAATGAGACGAAAAGAAACCAACGGCAATTTTTTTGTAAACTGATGCATGGCTTGCAAACGCATATTTAATCCTGGCGAAATGGCTCCACCAAAATATTCACTATTATCCGAAACAAAATCGAATGTGATGCAAGTACCCATATCAATAACCAAACAATTTTTATCGGAAAATAAACCAACAGCACCTGCAACTGCAGCAATCCTATCAACTCCTAGTGTTTGTGGAGTTTGGTATGTTGATGTAAAAGGTAATTTGGTTTGATGAGAGAGTTTGATAAATTTTGATTTTTCGGCAAGCATGTTTTCGAGCCCTACAAAAGTTTCGCCCACACTGCTTAAAACGGTATGTGTTGGTAAAAATTTACGAACCAGACTTTCTGTTTTTCCGATTTCATTCTTATCAAACACAAAAGTTTCGGTAAGTTTATTTTCGATAAAAATACCGGCTTTTATTTTTGTGTTTCCAATATCAATTGATAACGTTACCACTATATTTTAACGATAAGAAGTTATTGCAGCAAAAATAAGAACTACTGTAAGTCCAAGTGATGTGGCTACCCCGTACCCAAAATTACTCCAGGCTTTATTACTTTTTATACTTTGTGCAGTTTTAGTATAAGACTTAGCATAAGTAGGGTGTTGCATTAATTTTGGATTTGTATTTCCAAGATTAAAATCGCTTGGTGGTGTACTTGAAATAGAAATAGGAACAAGAATAGGAACAAAGTAAAACCACACCATCATGCCCGAAAGGAAAGATCCTACGGCAGCAGCGTGATATCCATCATAATTTTGAAAAGCATCTGCTCTAGCTTTAGATGTAAGTTCCAAATCCGAAAGATTATCTTCTGATGATTGCCCTTTCAAAATTTCTCTGTATGTGATTTGAGCTATATCTGTTTTACTAATAAAATAGATAGAAGTATCTGTTGAGTTCGCTAACTTGAATCGAACTTGATCAGCAGTAAGCGTA
>Ga0194060_10001926_pt1 | contig 14836 bp, 14 predicted proteins | sample SepL225m_MetaG_FD_163427 | JGI IMG/M metagenome (GOLD analysis project Ga0194060, IMG submission 163427) | Anoxic zone freshwater microbial communities from boreal shield lake in IISD Experimental Lakes Area, Ontario, Canada - Sep2016-L222-5m | ecosystem: Environmental > Aquatic > Freshwater >...
CCATCAGATCTACCGGCAGTGGCGGAAGATTTTGGATTCCTACGACGGTGATCGGATGAGCGTTGCCGAAATTCTAGTCTTTCCTACGATTCGCGGAACCAGGTATGTAAGACCAGATGAATTACACCAGATTTTCAATTTTGATTTCTTGGTAATGCCATGGGATGCCACTTTAATCAAAGAGTCGATTGACCGGACTTTAAGGGAAGTTGCCACCGTAGGAGCACCCGCGACCTGGGTCCTCTGTAATCACGACTCTTCCAGGATTGTCTCCCGGCTAGGTGACTGGGAGCGCGCCAAAGCGCTTTCGATGATCCTGCACGCATTGCCAGGCGGTATCTATATCTACCAGGGCGAAGAGCTTGGTCTGCCCGACGTGGATGTACCAGCGGAATTTCGACAAGATCCAGTTTTCTTTCGAAGCAATGGCATGGATAAAGGGCGTGATGGTTGTCGGGTTCCACTTCCGTGGCTCTCCAAGAGCGAAAATTATGGGTTTTCAACGGGAAGCCCTTGGTTACCACAACCTAAAACTTGGGCAGATTATGCCGTAGATGTTGAATCAACAGATCCCGACAGTTTCTTGAATTTCTATCGAAAAAACTTGGCGCTTCGAAAAAGCCATCCGGCGTTAGGCGGCGAAGAGAGCATTCAATGGATTGAGTCACCAGAATCTGTTCTGCATTTCCGACGCAGCCTGGGCTTGCAGGTCATCTCCAATCTAGGTGCTGAAACCTATTCGCTCAATTTCAATAGTGAAGTCGAAATTTTGCATAGTTCCCGTGCAGGGGTCGTAGTGCAAGGTGAGGTTATTGAAATTCCTTCGAACACAACGGTCTGGCTCCAGGTTTAGGATTTCTTTCGATTCTGGAGAATTGCCCGAATGAATTCCGCGCTCGCCTTGGGGGTGCGGATTTGGGTTTCCAGGTCCACATGAACAATCCCAAATCGCTTTGTCCAACCTTCGGCCCATTCGATGTTGTCTAGAAGTGACCAGGCAAAATAACCTTGCAAATTAACGCCCTGATCTTTTGCGTCCAAAGCTGCATTTATATGCTGGGCGAAATAGTCGATCCGATCCGCATCATTGATCTTCCCATCCGCATCAACATCTGGAAATGCGCCGCCATTTTCGGTGATGAATAACGGGGCATCTGGAAAACTCTTTGCGGTGGCCAAGAGAGTTGCCATCAAGCTACATGCGGCGATCTCCCAACCCATTTGGGTTTGAGGCATCCTCGGTACAAAACTGATTGGTGGCGTACCAGGATAAGCATTATTGGAATCTCCGATAACTTCACCATCACCACTCATCAATGGTTTCCCAATGCGCTGCGGTGTGTAGTAATTGATTCCTAGCCAATCTATTGGGATAGATATTTCGCGCAGTTCTGATTGCTTAACAAAAGACCAATCCACAAAATTGCTCGTGCGATCCATAACATCTTGGGGGATTCCCTTGCCGCTGAGCGGATCCAGCCATAAGCGATTTTGAATTCCATCGATATGTTTGACCGCATCTGCGATTTCTGGATCCTCACCAATAACTTCAGTGAGGTTTAGAACAATTCCCAACTCTTTCGCGCCATGAGATCTGAGGACCTCAACGCTTCGGCCATGCGCTAGCAGGAGACGGTAAGCCGCTTCAAAGCCTTGTGCGGCATTTCCAGCACCTGGCGCGTGAACCGTGTCAGCGTATCCTAGAAATGCCGAACACCAAGGTTCGTTCAAAGTTGCCCAACGTGAAATTCGGTCACTGAACTTACTTGCCAATATCTCTGTGTATTGGGAAAAGGCATCGGCGATTCCGTCCCACACCCAACCGCCTTTGGCTCCAAGTTCGCTAGGTAAATCCCAGTGATAAATGGTGGCATTAGGCTCAATCTGACGGGCAAGAAGTTCATCAATTAATTGGTCATAGAAAGCTAAACCTTGCCGGGATACTTCACCTTGACCACCTGGTTGAATGCGCGGCCACGAGAAAGAAAATCTATAAGAATCCACGCCTAACCATGAAAGTAGGTCTACATCTTCACGCCATTTATTGATGTGATCACAGGCAGGGTCTGAGGTAGCACCATCCTTTATTTTTCCGGGAAGGCTAGCAAAATCATCCCATATCGAAGCGCCGCGACTGTGGCTATTTCCTTCGATCTGCCATGAAGAAGTGGCAGTACCGAAGATGAAGTCCGTCTCTAAACGCCGTGCGATATCAGCAGCAGCGCTTTCCATAAACATATTTCGCTTACTTAACTGAGCCGGCAAGTAACCCACGAACGAAAAAACGTTGCAGCGAGAAGAAGACGGCCAGTGGAATTGCGATTGATACAAAGGCGCCCGCGGTCAAGAACTGCCATCCAGACCCATATTGACCGACCAAGGATGCCAGCTTGGCATTGATAGGAGCGATCTCTTCAGTTCCCGAAGCAAATGTTAATGCGATGAGCAAGTCATTCCACACCCAGAGGAATTGGAAAATCGCGAACGCCGCGATCGCAGGGATTGAAAGTGGAAGAACAATCTGACGGAAGACCTTGAAATGATTTGCCCCATCCATGTGAGCAGCCTCCATCAAATCCCGAGGCAAAGATGAAATAAAATTATGTAATAGATAGATTGCAAGTGGAAGCGCAAACATTGTGTGTGGCAACCAAATTCCAGCAAAGTGTCCGGCAATTCCAAATGCCGGGATTAATGTGATGTGCCCAATGTGAGCGCCACCAGTGAATAATTGCAACAGTGGAATCAGCGACATTTGCAAAGGAACGATCTGCAACGCAAAGATAAAGAAGAATAGAAAATCGCTCCCCTTGAATTTAATCCATGCCAGAGAGTAAGCCGCCAAAGTTGCGACTGCAATTGGGATGATGACCGAGGGGATTGTTATCACGATGGAATTGACTAAATACGGAAGAACTCCGTTACCTAAACTAAGAGCGCCGCCACCGAAAAGAACTTCGCGATAATTGGCAAAGGTAAAAGATGGATGAGTAAATACGTGCCACCAGCCAGTGTTGTAGATATCGGTCTTAGAGCGAAATGAACTTACGAAAAGTCCGAAGGTAGGAACGGTCCAAGCGACCGTAATGATCCATACAACAATCGTTGCGAATCGCGTCGAATAAATGCGACGCCCAGGGGAATGGTTAGCTACCTTGCTCATCGGTGGGACCTTTCTAAGCGAAGGTTTCTCATGTTGTAGAAAAGAACTGGAAGGACGCACATGAAGAGTGCAATAGCCAGCGCCGAGCCCTTTCCTTGGTTAAATTGAACGAATACCTGGGCATACATTTCGTTAGCAATAACGTTCGTTCCAAAATTACCGCCGGTCATTGTGCGCACAATGTCAAAGAGTTTGAGCGCTCCAACCACCTGGGTAGCTAAAACCACAATAAAAGTTGAGCGAACCGAAGGGAAGGTAATGAATCGGAATAGTCGCCACCCGTATGCCCCATCCAGGGCAGATGCTTCGACTATATCGGCCGGAACCGCCTTGATGGCTGCAGAAAGAATCACCATAGAGAATCCGGTTTGCACCCATACGAAAATAATCATCAAGAGAAATGTGTTGAGCGGTTTTACCAAGAGCCAGTTTTGCGGCTGTCCGCCGAATAATTTAACGATCGCACTTAACAAACCAACCTGTGGTTGGTTGCGAGTCGAATAGTTATAAACAAAGCGCCAAATAATCGAAGCGCCAACAAATGAAATTGCCATCGGCATGAAAATCAACGATTTAGGAATGGATTCGTTCTTCATTCGATCCATCAAGACAGCAAGTCCTAGGCCTATTCCGGTCGTAACCACGGGGACTACTAAAATCCATAACAAGGTATTAAAAAGAACTAAGTGAATATCGGGATCGGTAAAAATCCATTTGTAGTTGGCCAGACCGACCCATTTTTGGGAAGTATCGTTTTTGAAGCTGAACATAATGGTTTGAAAGGTGGGGACAATCAGACCAGCTCCTAAAAGCAGAACTGCCGGGCCCAGAAAGACTATATTCGCAATCGGTTTGGACTTTTTGCCATTGGCTTTTCCTGCGATAAAAAATATGGCGCTCATTATTGCTAGAAAGCCAAAGACGGCAATAAATACCTGCCCGAACTTTGGCGCATTATCACTAATGAAAGTTCCCATAGTGCGCCTTTCTAAGTGACGAATGAAGGAAAAGAAGAAGAAGAATTATGAAAAGAGTTTCGGGGAATGGAAAGAATTAACTTTCCAAACCCCGAACTCTCCGATCTTTACGACTTGGTTTGCTTACTAATTACTTAGCAGGCCAAGCTGCATCGATAGCTTTTACAACATCTGCAACAGACTTTCCTTCACCAAACCATGCTGTGAACTCGGTCCACTCCTTGCCGGCACCAACTGCTGCTGGCATTGCATCCGATGCGTCGAACACGAAGGTTGACTTTGGATCCGCAAGGTATTGAGCAGATAGACGATCGATTGGATCCTTGTATGCAGCTAGTGGAACACCACTATTTGCAGAGACCCAGTGATCGAGGTTTACGCGAGAAGTTGCATAAGTTGCTGAAGCCAAGAAGGCCTGAACTTGTTGTACTTCTGGACGGGAGGAGAAAGCAGTGGTGAATTCTCCACCACCTTCCACAGGAGTTGTTACTGCAGGATTAATTCCTGGAAGGTAGAAGGCAAATACGTCACCGGTTGGGGAAACGTTTGTGCCAGCAGGGAATTGGCTTCCGTAGAACGATGCTTGTTGCAACATGTTGCAACCACCAGATGGAATGCCTTGTCCTGCATCCTGGAATGAGGTTGTAGCGATGGCCTTAGGATCTCCAACCCACTTTGGATTTTGCATCCAGCCAGCGACGGTATTCATTGCTGCAACGATCTTTGGATCTGAGAATTTGATCTTATGAGAGATCCAGTCGTTGTAAATCTTCTGTCCGTACATACGAACTACAACTTCTTCTAACCAGTCAGTTGCTGGCCAGCCAGTTGCGCCGCCGGATCCGATACCACCACAGAAAGCTGTTTGACCAGCTGCAGCCATCTTGTCTGCAAGTGCGGTCATTTCAGTCCATGTTGTTGGAACGGTGTAGCCATTCTTCTTGAATTGTGTTGGTGAGTACCAAACAAGTGACTTCATGTTTGATCCGAGTGGAGCGGCATAGAACTTGCCGTTGACCGAACCAAGTGCCTTCCATGATGGGCTGTAATACTTGTTGACGTTAGCAATTACTCCAGCTGGAGCAGGCTTTACCTTGCCAGTTGCAACCATGGCTGCAAGCAGACCTGGTTGTGGGATAAGGGCTAGATCAGGAGCGTTTCCACCCTTAACGCGAACTGGAAGAAGTGCTTCGAATTGGTTAGATCCTTCGATTTTGATCTTGACACCTGTGCAAGATTCAAAATCTTTCCAGGCTGCCTTCATTGTTCCCAACTCTGGCTCAAGAATTGAAGTAAAGATTGTTACGGTCTTGCCCTTGAGTCCGTGGTAACCGGCGAATGGATCACAGTTAGCAGCAGCAGATGCTGAACCTACTGATGTGACCATTGTTGCAACAAGAGAAAGTACGGCAACACCGGCAGCGGTGAGCAAACTCTTTCTACGAATCGACATATGTGTATTCCTTCGGGGGGTAAGCGGTCCGAGCTTCCTGTAAAGCTCGATACCCGCTAGGCGAAGTCTCAGCACAAGCGCACGAAAGTGCAAGCAAAAATGGCACTTTCTATACAAATTGTTTATAACGATCTTATAACAGGACCTTCAAAAACCCCTTAATGAAAGCGCTTTCACTACAATTCCCGCCTGTATGCGCGAGTTATTTGATCGGCGTGATCGTATGGATGAGCCACGTAACTGTTGAACCAATTTGCCAAGGTGTACTGACCAATCTCTGAATGCACTCCAGTTTTCTTCAAATCTGCTTCAGTAATTCGCGGCAATATTTCTGCTGATGCCATTCTTACTGACATGAAGAGTGTGTAAGAGCGGTCAATAGGTAGAACTTCATAACCCAGAGTTGAATTAGTTGCCCAGGCGCCTTCGTCGTAACCAGAAAGAAGGGTGCCATTTTCTTCGCCGATTAAACGACGCAGGCGAATATAAGAATTGGTCTCGCTATCAGCAAGGTGATGCATAATCTGACGAGGGCTCCAACCTTCTGGATGTTTTGCATCAATATCTAATCCTTCATAGTCGCCGATCGCATCGATCACTACTTGGGTTCCAAGTTCATACTTGGCAATCAATTCTGTGAGATCTTTCATATCCATTTTTAACCTCCTAGGTACGAGTTCAGTAACTTTATCGATAAGAAATTAGAAGCGGTCCCTGATTGCCCAGAGATCCGGAAAAGTTGGATGGAAAAGGGTAGAACTCAAATAGCCCACACCGGATGAACCACCAGTCCCAACCTTATGACCAATTGTTCGTTCTACCATCTTGACGTGGCGATAACGCCATTCTTGCAAGCCTTCGTCAATATCGACTAAGCGCTCACAGATCATTGAGCTTTCTGGATCATTGCGATGCACGGTGAGAAGAATTTCTTGTATTTCTGGATTTGGCTCATAAGCTAGATTGAAATCCCGTTCCAAGTATTCGGTCGGGATTTCATAGCCACGCTGTGATAGATATTTTAAGGTGGAATCCCAAACCGATCGAGAACTGGTGATCTCCTTTATCCGCACTTGGGCTGACGCAGACAGATGCCCGGCCATTTTTGAATCCCTGCGGCCAAAGAGCGCTTCAACTTCTCGGAACTGTGCCGATTGGAAACCACTAGAAGAGGAAAGACGACCTCTAAAGGAATTGAATTGAAGGGGCGTCATCGTTTCCAAAATATCGATCTGAGAAACGCACACTTTCAGTATGGTGCGAATTCGGCCCAACAATCCCAGAGAATAAAAGGTATTTCCACTCTCTAAAGAACGCTGTGCCGCTTGAATTTCGTGAATAACCTGTTTGAACCACAGTTCGTAGGTTTGGTGAATAACAATGAAAAGGAGTTCGTCATGCTCCGGGCCATCTGAAAGCGGGCGTTGCAGCGTCAATAGTTCATCTATTGCTAGATAAGAGGAGTAAGTAAGCGCTGGGTCTTGTGAATTGCTCATGTTACGCGCGACCCTTCTACCGATACTTTCTCGTACTGCCTGGTCGAAACCAAATCTCGAAGTCGTTGGAATCCATCCCATACTTCAACATAACTTGTCGGGAGTGGGGCTATCGCAAGGCGAATCGAATTAGGGGCTCGATAATCGGGGATCACATTGGCAAATTGTCGTAGTGCAACTGCAATTCGTTTTGCTTCTGGATGAATCAAGGAAATGTGGCCACCGCGCTCTGCAGGATTTCGAGAGGTATTTAAAGTGAATCCAAGGTCGGCAAGCCAGGCATCATAAAGCTCAATCATCATTGCCGTACCTTGTGCTGACTTATGTGCAATTGCTTCGATGCTGGCTTCTTCAATCATTCCAAAGGCACATTGAATCGAACGCAATCCCACAATGGAAGGACTGGCGATTTGGAAACCTCGGATCGAATTGCTCTTTTCAAATATCGCACCCATTTCAAATTGGTCTGCTTGGGCAAACCAACCCTGAATCGGAACCTGTAATAAAGATTGAACGCTTTTATTAACATAGAACCAAGCTGGAGCTCCGGGACCAGAATTACCGTATTTGTAGGTGCAACCAACTGCTAGGTCAACGCCATTGGCATCGAAATCCATCTCGATGGCACCAACTGCATGGCTTGCATCCCAAATAGTTAAGGCGCCGTAGGATCTGGCAAGCTCGGTAATTGCTTTGATGTCAGTGCGTGCGCCGGATCGGTATTGAATTACTTCAAATGTTACAAAGGCAACATCATCTGAGAGATAAGGTTGCAAAATTTCTGGAGTTATCCGCTCATACTCTGCGCTTCCCGCTGATTCGTTATCTATCGTGATCAGATTAAGTCCAAATCTTTGCGCAAGACCCTGCAAGATGTAGCGGTCGGTTGGAAAATTTGCAGCGTCGGTAATAATCGTTTTGCGACCTGGTCGGGCAGCTAATGCCGCGCCTACAAGCTGAAAGAAATTTACTGAAGTTGTGTCACAGGCCAACACTTGACCTTCGGCGGCGCCTAATGTGGAACGGCCAATGAGATCGCCTGTGCGTTGAGCCTCATCGATCCAATGGCTCCAACCTTCGACCGCCTGTTCTCCCCATTCATTGATTAAGAATTCATTGATGACTTCAACAGTTTTCTTGGGAAGACGCCCAAGGGAATTGCCATCTAGGTAACAAATGTTTGGATCGGCGATGACAAATTGATCCCGAAATTTTGCAAGTGGGTCATTGGCATCAAGTTCGAGCGCAAATGCGCGGTCGGTAACGGTCATTAACCCACTCTACCAATAGTGAAATACGCTACCCCCATGGCCTCTAGAAACCTGCTTAACCTTGAAACAGTTTCCAAGGCCTTTGATATCAAGCCATTGCTGACCAAGGTATCTCTGGGAATAAACGAAGGCGAACGAATCGGAATTGTCGGTCGAAATGGTGGCGGCAAGAGCACATTGCTTAAAGTTATGGCCGGGATTGAGCCAGTAGATTCTGGGCGAGTAGCAAAAGCAGGCAATGTTCGGGTAGGGATTTTGAGTCAGGTGGATCATGCCAAACCTGGAGCATTGATTAGGGATGTAGTCCTGGGCGAGAAGGCCACTCACGAATGGGCCAGTGATGGCGCGATTCGTGAAATCTTTACTGGTCTATTTGGCGGCTTTACCGATGACCTTTTGGATCGACCCTTTGCCTCACTGTCAGGCGGGGAGCGCCGCCGCGTTAATTTGGCGAAGTTGCTCATAGATGACCTGGATTTACTTCTGTTGGACGAACCTACAAACCATCTAGATGTTGAAGGGGTTGCTTGGCTTGCCGGCCATTTAATAGCTAGATCTAAATTAGCCGTCGTTGTCATTACCCACGATCGCTGGTTTTTGGATGAAGTATCCGAGCAGATCTGGGAAGTAGTGGATGGGGAAGTCCTCACCTACGAAGGCGGATATTCAGCTTTTGTCTTATCCAAGGCCGAACGACAACGTCAGCAATCAGTCGAAGATGGCAAGCGGAATATGTTGATTCGAAAAGAGTTGGCTTGGCTTCGTCGAGGTGCACCTGCCCGGACTGCGAAGCCTAAATTTAGAATTGAAGCAGCCAATACTTTGATTGCCAATGAGCCGCCGCCTCGTAACGAGAGTGAACTCCTTAACTTCGCAGCCAATCGCCTGGGTAACACGGTAATTGAAATGCACCAGGCATCTATACGAGCCGGTGAAAAACCGATCCTGGATGATGTCTATTGGAATATAGGACCTGGGGATCGAATTGGAATTGTGGGCATAAATGGCTCTGGAAAAACGACATTGATGCGCTCATTGCTTGGACATATCAAGCCAACTTCGGGGAAGATCGTGACTGGAATTACCGTTAAACCTGCTTTTCTATCGCAGCATTTGGAGGAGCTGGATCCAGAGTGGCGAGTATTAGAAGCGGTAGAGCGAGTTGCTCATCATGTGCAATTAGGAAATGGAAAAGAGTTATCCGCAAGTCAACTCTGTGAAAAATTGGGGTTCAACACTGATTCCCAATGGACGCCAGTCGGAGATCTTTCAGGTGGGGAACGCCGCCGATTGCAATTGACTAGATTATTAATGGATAGTCCCAATGTTTTACTTCTGGATGAGCCAACTAACGATTTCGATGTTGAAACGTTGACTGCCTTGGAAGATCTTCTTGATTCATACGGTGGGACAATGTTGGTAATTTCGCATGACCGTTATTTCCTAGAACGAACCTGTGACACATTTGTCGGACTCTTAGGCGACGGAAAATTACGAGACTTACCTAAGGGTGTTGATCAATATTTGGCACTGAGAAAAGAAGCGCTCGCGGGTCACAAGAGCGCCAACACAGTCTCATCAAAATCAGATGCCGCTCGCTCGCGGGAATTGAAAAAGGATCTTGCTCGCTTAGAAAAACAGCTAGAAAAGGCTCAAATTGAGGAGTCCGCACTTCGCATTTCCCAGGAGGAGCATGGCAACGATCACGAAAAATTGATCGACATCATGAAGAATTTGGCAAAGATACATACAAGGATTTTGGAGATTGAAGAAGAATGGCTTAGGGCAAGTGCGCAATTAGAGGAGATGAACGATTAATTCTAAAATTTCCCATACTCGGCTAGAGATTTTGGCTGCTGCGACCGGCGTGCTGATCGCGATTCAAGCCCGCTCAAATGGTCAACTATCTCATCTCATAAGCAATTCGGTTGAAGCGGCATTGATTTCCTTTTCCTCAGGTCTAGTTATCGTTGCAATCTTCGCCCTTTTCTCAGCCTCTATGAAGAAAGGAATTAAAGAGCTGCGCAGTGCGGTGCAGCAAAACTTACTTCCGAAATGGTCACTTGTTGCTGGTGCTATGGGTGGCGTTGTGATTGGGATGCAAACGCATGTGCTTCCACTGATTGGAGTGGCCATTTATTCGGTTGGCACAATTTCGGGACAGACAATGATCTCGCTATTAGTGGACCGAATCGGATTAACTGGTGGTGGAAAGAAAGAGATTTCGCCCCGCCGAATAATCGCTGCAGTGACCACAATTTTGGCGGTAGTAGTTTCAGTTTTGGATCGATTATCAGTTTCTCATTTTCAAATTTTGGCGGTCGTTCTGGCCATCATTAGCGGATGTCTCATTGGCGTTCAGCGGGCGCTCAATGGACGGATTAATCAATATTCACGACAAAACTTCACCACCTCACTGCTGAATTTCATCATGGGCACTGCTGCTCTGCTTCTCATTCTTCTCTTCAGGGTCATATTTAGTCACGAAAAAGTTTATTCTTTGCCATCAGGCCCATGGTGGATTTATTTAGGTGGAGTGACAGGAGTTATTTACATTGCCTTTTCGGCAACGGTGGTTCAGCATCTAGGGGTTCTCACATTTACTTTGTTTAGCGTCGGCGGTCAGTTATTCGGTTCTTTGATTATCGATTTAGTTTCTCCGATATCTGGAGTGCATGTAACTGGATACCTAGTTGCCGGAATTCTCATGACCTATGTTGGTGTAGTTGTCGGGGGTCAGTCCCGGCTCTTCCGACGGAAATTAAAATAGCCCGATATAAGTGAGCCACAGATAAAGAACAGTGCTAAACCGTAAGAAATACTCTTGACCCACGATATGGAACCTGAATAAAAACCAGCCAAGGTTATTCCAGTCCCCCAGAGCAGCGCCCCCAAAGTATTGGCGCTAAGAAATTTGTAGTAATTCATCTGAGAAATCCCGGCAATAGGTGGAACAAAGGTTCGAATCCAGGGGATGTAGCGAGCAATGACTACGGACCACCAACCATATTTCGAATAAAAGTTTTCGGACTTAGTCACAAATTTAGTTAACTTTGGACGTCTTTGAAGATAGGGCCTGCCGTAGTGGCGGCCAAAGATGTATCCGACCTGATCGCCAATGAAGGCTGCCACAAAAACAAAAACAACCAAAATGGCAACGTTTATGTCGCTTCGGGAAGCTGCAACTAGTCCGGCGCTAAAAAGTAGTGAATCTCCCGGAAAGAAGAAGCCAATTAACAACCCTGTTTCCATAAAGATTATGGCAGCAACTATTGCATAGAAAAGAAAAGGTTCCAGTGGCGTTAATTGCGGGCTGAATGAAGCGGCAAGGACGTGGTACTGGCTCATGGTCCTCAGACAGATCGCTTTACGGCAGCTGCAACTTTCGTGACAACTCGTTGATCGAAAACGCTAGGAACAATGAAGTTCGCGTTTAATTGCTCGTCAGTGACGCATTCGGCAATTGCCTCGGCTGCCGCAACTAACATCGAATCATGGATCTTGGTTATTCGGCCATCTAGCAATCCCCTGAAGATTCCAGGGAAGGCCAGCACATTATTAATTTGGTTAGGTTGATCGCTACGGCCAGTTGCTACAACCGCGGCATACTTTCTGGCAATGACCGGATCAATTTCTGGATCTGGATTGGCTAAAGCAAAAATAATTGACCCGGGAGCCATACTTGCGACGTCACTTTCCTGAAGCACATTCGGAGCGCTAACTCCGATGAAAACATCTGCGCCTTTCATAGCCTCAGAGATACTTCCTTCAAAACCGGCTGGATAACAATTGTCCACGAACCACGTTCGCATCGAATCATCGCCCTCTTTATGTTCTGAAACTAAACCATCTTTATCGAAACCGATGATTTGTTTTGCGCCACTGGCAACCAACAACCGAGCAATAGCAGTTCCAGCTGCTCCTGCACCGCTCATGACAATCCGAGCAGCAGATAAATCCTTCTTGACCAACTTCAAGGCATTCTTTAATGCGGCCAATACGACAATAGCCGTTCCATGCTGATCATCGTGAAAAACGGGGATATCTAATAAATCGCGAAGGCGTCGTTCGATTTCAAAACATCGTGGCGCCGAAATGTCCTCCAGGTTGATTCCTCCGTAGACGGGAGCAATGATTTGAACAGTTCGAACGATCTCATCAACATCTTGGGTATCTAGACAGACCGGCCAGGCATCAACATCAGCGAACCGCTTAAAGAGCGCGGCTTTGCCCTCCATTACTGGCAAGGCTGCAGCAGGTCCAATATTTCCTAAACCAAGAACCGCTGAACCATCCGTGACTACGGCGACTGTGTTTCGCTTGATTGTTAATCTGCGAGCATCAGATGGATCTTTCGCAATTGCCATGCTGATTCGAGCAACCCCGGGGGTATAAGCCCGAGAGAGATCATCTCTAGTTTTGAGTGGCACTTTAGATTGAACTTCAATCTTTCCGCCCAAGTGCAATAGGAAAGTGCGATCACTTACGGCTCGAACATTCAAATCTGGATGAAGTTCGATAGAAGCGGTGATTCTTTCCGCATGTTCTGCATCTATTGCATCGCAGGTAACATCGATTACGACGTGATCAATGAAGGACTCAACGACGTCTAAGGCGGTAATGCTGGCGCCTGCCGCCGTAATTGCACTGGTAACTTCAGCTACTGGTTGTGCTGAAGGTGGTCCATCTACACGAATTGTTATTGCGTAGCCGGGACTGGTTGATGCCATCTATACAACTCCATACAAGCGGTCGCCGGCGTCGCCCAAGCCTGGGACGATATATCCGTGTTCATTTAATTTCTCATCCAGGGCCCCAGTCACGATAGTGATTGGCGCTTCGGTGTGAGCAAATGCTTTTTCAACTGCAGCGATACCTTCGGGAGCAGCAAGAATGGTAATTGCCGTTATGTCGCGTGCGCCTTTTTCGAAAAGGTAATTAATGGCGGCAATCAATGTGCCGCCAGTGGCCAACATCGGATCCAAGATATAACACTGGCGTCCAGTGAGATCTTCGGGCAATCTATTTGCATAGGTGGAAGCTTGAAGAGTTACTTCGTCCCGGACCATCCCAAGAAAACCAACTTCGGCCGTAGGAATAAGCCGAGTCATTCCTTCTAACATGCCAAGCCCGGCGCGCAGAATAGGGACTACAACTGGACGAGGTTTGGCAAGAACTTTGCCTTCCGTCATAGCAACTGGTGTTTTCACCGTGACTGGCACCACATGGACATCGCGAGTTGCTTCGTAGGCTAGCAAAGTCACTATTTCCTCAGTCAAACGTCGAAATGTTGGCGAATCGGTTCGCTCATCGCGTAGAACCGTCAATTTATGAGTTAAAAGTGGGTGATCCACTACATGAATTTTCACCCTCCCCACTTTACTCACTCTCCGAGACCTTGTCGCACCTACCTATTTGGTGTCACTATAAACACCTTGGGTTGGACCCAAGGGAACGACCTGATCGCGAAGCGAGGCGTGCCATGGCGGAAGATTTTGGAGTCATTGCTTGGCATGAAGATGGACGCTGGAATGTGGCCATGCTGGATGAAACTCGCGATATTGGTTACTTGATAGATCGGTTGAAATCGCAACAAACTAACGGTGGTTCTATCGCACTCATTTCTATTGATGAAGATTTCTTCATTGTTGCGCGCGCATTAGGAACTCATATGCAGATGATGATTAGTGATGTCACTTATGCAACCGATTATGAAGTTGCAGCAGAGCTTGTCGAAATAATTGACATTCCGTTTCCAGAGGAAGATGACGATTCTCAACCAGGCGGAGATACTGATCTATTAGCTGATCTTGGAATGAACGCCATGGAATTAGAAGCGCTCTGTGATGATCCGGAACTATTCCCAGATGAACAGATAGATGCGATCGCAGCTCGACTAGGATTTGGTGATGAGTTTGTTGAGTTGTACGAGCTGCCTTAAGGATTTCTGATTGCCTACAAATTACGAAGCCTTCATGGCAAAGGCAATTGCAATTGCCAAGGAAGCGCTGCAATCAAATGACGTGCCGATAGGCGCCCTTGTTATAAATACCCAAGGCGAAATCGTTGGAGTGGGCAGGAATCGTCGTCTTCAAGATAACGACCCCACGGCACACGCCGAAATAGTGGCCCTTCGTGAAGCCTCCAGTGCACATCAAAATTGGCGACTAGATGACCACGTGCTGATAGTGACCCTTGAACCTTGTGCCATGTGCGCCGGTGCGATCTCACAGGCTCGAATTAAGACTTTGGTTTTCGGAGCATGGGACAAGAAGGCTGGGGCAGTAGGTTCGGTGTGGGATGTTCTTCGAGATCCCCGAGCTTTATATAAGGTGGAAGTAATTGCTGGATTGATGGAATCCGAATGCGCCGCCTTGTTAACTGACTTTTTTAGCGAGTTTCGCAACTGAATTGTGCCTAAGGTATCGTCACCCATGGTGGCGTGTCCGAGCGGCCTAAGGAGCACGCCTCGAAAG